>ENA-OQCD01000390-OQCD01000390.1-human-gut-metagenome-genome-assembly--contig:-NODE-390-length-12302-cov-1.886324_pt1 | contig 12302 bp, 13 predicted proteins | sample MGYA00242755_ERZ504571 | MGnify/ENA primary metagenome ERZ504571 (study PRJEB26092, sample SAMD00036274) | human gut metagenome | host: Homo sapiens | study: EMG produced TPA metagenomics assembly of...
AAAAGCTAAATTTGCTGCAAGTGCTGCTGCTGTTCGCAAGACTAACGCTGCTTTGCATGAAGTAGGTGCTCTTTAATAAGAACAAGCTATAATTTTATATAAAAAGCCGTTTTTCAGTGAAATGAGAAAGCGGCTTTTAATTTGTATAGAATCTTTGAAAAAGTAAGTGAACTTCGTGAGCAAAGTAAGTGGGCTTAAATGGCAAAGCAAGTGGACTTACTTGTCTCGCGAAGTTCACTTACTTTTTTGTGTTTCTGAAATGAAAACGGCAGGAAGATTTTCTCCTCCATCAGTCCATCGGGTAAAGAGGTAACCGGGATAAAGGGTAGGAGCGGTTTCATTTATCCATTGGTTGAGAAGCTGGTAGATAGGAATGTTTTCCTTATTCATAAAAGTACCTGTGTATTGGGCATTTTTAGACAACTGATTACCATCGTCATTTTTTCCGATAAAGGTTATTTTTGCATTATCATAGTAGTTGTGGATAAAGAAAGAGTTGGCAGCTATACCTGCGAATAATCCTTTGGTCGTAATTAGATCTATGTTATAGACATAACAATTTTCAATGTGCGCTCCATCCGAAGCTTTCCCGCATATTCCACCATTGTAACTCTCTCTGTTCTTTATTATGTTGTTGGCAGAATAGCAGTTTGCTATCAAACCTTGGGCCTGGCTGGAACCTGCTATTCCACCGGCTGGTCCTGCTTTTATTTTTGAATTTGCGTCATAAATGATTTGGGTGTTGGTAACATAGCAATTGGTGATTTCCCCTGTTGAAGTTCCTGCTATGCCTCCTGTATTGGCTGATTGGTTCGTTTTGGTTGGATTGGCTGCAATTTGGCACTCCTTAACGCAACAATTTAGTATTTTGCCTTTTATTGCGTTCCGACTAAAAATACTTGTACCTTTCTGCTGTGCTCTTGCTTTTTGATGTGATAGATACTTTGCTGGATTCTATATGGAGATTTTTTTAAACTATGCCGGTGATATTGACGGCTCCGAATACACCTGTGGTGCCATTGCTGGAATTGATAGGTATATTGTAAAGGGTGTGATTTTGTCCGTCAAAGGTTTGGGAAAAGTAATAGTTTGTTTGGGCGTATCCTATTTGTTTTTAACTCAGTACAATCCACATCTTTAAAATCAATGTCATTCAATAGATAATAAGTGGTTATTCCATTCATCGTTTCTCCGAAATCGTCCAATGTTTTTCCTTTGTATTGGGTAAATGTATTGCTATTAATAAGTTGGCTGAACGCAATCCAATCTTCGGCAGTAATAATTCCCGGAGTTTTTTCAGATGTCTTTAAGTGATAAGTATATTCTTTGTTACCAGTAAAAGACTTTGTTTCTAGTTGTGTTGTATATTTCTTTCCATTCGTCACCATATTTATGGCGATGACCATGTTTTTGACAGGAGGGACTATAAACGAATAATTTCCGGAAGGAGAAACTTGGGCAATAGTAGTCGTATGTGTTTCATTATCCGCTGGAACTATTTCAGCGGATTTGGGATAATAGAGGAAACAGCAGGACATGTTATTTCTATTTTCTGAAGATTGGTCTGTAAATCTCTGTCCAAATACAAGTGTCAGAAGAGAAAATAAATGTTTGAACTGTAAATGGATTGGAATTTCCGGCTGGAAATTCATCCTTGACATACAGTATGTCTTCCAACGAATTGTTTTTATAAAGATTTTCTTGGATATAGTCCAAATCAGGATAGACAGGATATAGCGCCGTAATATTTGTTTTTCCTGTTATGTCACTCCAGCTAAATTCATTTTCTGCTTTCCATTGGTTGTCCATATAAGTCAGAATTCTGTTGTCTATTTGAAGACTGCCGGAAGCATTCAGCAGGATTTGATTGCCAGAGTTAAAAAGTGGAAACAGGGGAGCTTTCTGTGAAAGCTGCTTGGTATGTATTGCCTGTGAGTACTACCTCGATATCGGTCCCTGTATAAACAAGATTGTCGGTGCAGCTTTGCAAAGCCAGGACCGACAATCCTATTATTAATGAGTTATATTTCAACTGAATAATGTATTAATGAAAATTGCTTTATGGTTCAGGTATTGTGAATTCCCTGTCAGCAAAGAGTTCCATTAGGCCGGATATCTGTTTGAGTCGTAAAAGTTCGTCGCATCCATGCCAATATTCTTTTTTATCCATTCGTCACTCATTCCGGCTTTGGTCAGTTCTGCCACGATATCTACCATCAGTTCAATGCTGTGAGTGCCGCGGGCGCGGTTGTGGCGGATAGTGCTTGCCATTCTGTTTGAAAGTCTTTTTCTATAACGACCACGGGAAGTAAACCTTTTTCTCGTTCAAACACACGTTTTGAAGTTTTTAAGCACACAATAACGATGATATCCGTCTACCAGTTCATATATATCTTCATCGGGAATATAATAACATACACAAGGCATAGTATAGCCATCTTCCCAAATGCTTAATTCCAGCAACTTCATTTCAGGAGCAGCTACGTGGTTTGGATTATAACTGTTGGCACGTACCTTTTCCACCGGTACTCTGTGCACGTGATACACAGGACTTTCGAATTCTTCTTTCATCTGATAATGTTTTTATATTTCTGCATCACTCTGTCTCTTCTTAACTTTTCTTTTTTAGTTAGGGCAAATCCCATATATTTACATACATGGTCATTTTTCAGAATGCAAATACACATACGTTTATAAGTGGGGATTTCTTTGAACTCTGCGATGTCTATATCGTCTAGATAATCCATTTGAACAGGAAGTTTGTCTGTCTTGTAGTTTGTTTTCTTTTGTACGTAGAATTTTATGCCCAAATCAGTTAGCTTGCGTATAGTTGATAAATCTAGGCATCCTCCCTTGTATTTCCAGAATTCCCGGCTTACTCTTAGTTTTTCCAAATAAGACTGTTTGGTTTCTTCGGGTAACGTATCTAACAGGAAGTACATATACTCTTTCCATGTGTAGCCTTCTGGTAATTTGATGTTTTGCCATCCCATGGCACGGGTTCCACCATAGATTCCGGTAAAGTTTACTCCGTTTACTCGGCCTAGCATTCTCCCCCAAGTATTGGGATCGATGGCTTTGTATAATTTCAAGGTTTCCTGTGCTGTGCTGAGGAACGGACTGGCTACACGTTGTCTGTCCAAAGGTACTCCGGCTTTATAATAAAGTTCGTACATTTGGTTGAATGGCCATTTGAAACGGGCGTATGCTGTCCATATATCTTCGGTAGTCCAGTCATAGATAGGGTAGGCATTGTATAAATCGTATCCTAGTCTGCGGGTCCACATCAGGTTGTGATAGCTGTTCAGGCGATTGTTACCGTGAATAGTTCTCCATCGGTCCAGGCTCTCTTGAGTTCGGATGCCGACCAGGCAGCAAGTGCGTACTGCATCATGCTTTTTATGGTACCACGATGCAAATGAAGTCTGGAAAGTGTAGTCCCACATTTCCTCATTGTAGAATGGGAAATCTTCTTTCTTATAACAGTTTTTAGGCATAGGCCTTACCCAGTGGGCGTGCATACTTTCGTCCCAAGGGCGCCAATAGGTTTGAAACATAGAAGCACAAGTCACTACTTTGAAAGGAACACAGACATGGTAGATTTCCAATATATCCTGATTTTCTCTGACGTCTGTTCCACATATTCTGTAGTCATTTGATACTGTGCTTCATAGTCCATGTGGTATACTCCGATTTTCCTGTCCAGATTATGCTCTCTGATATATTGGATACATAAAATTGAGCAAAGACACCACTATCTTTTCCTCCAGAAAAAGAAAACATAGATATTATCAAATTCTTGAATAAGAATTGAGCCTCTTTTGAACGAGTTGATAAACATTTTCCCCTTTAGTTCTTTTATTATTCATTTTGTTCGTGTTGTAAATCATTTTAATATAATTAGTCCAGCGGTGTTCGGTTTGAAACCACAGTTGGAAAAAAATTGCTTTCGTGTTTGGTTTGAACAATTGCATACAAATTGTTTTTAGGCTTTACTGCTTCCAACAATCCAGCTAACACTTCCTGATCATCGTTATGGACATAGTAGTTGTTAATGACATAACCGCCACTTTTTCTGCTCTACAGGGACAAAACCGGTTACGTCATTATCTTCGACGGCAATGTACCATTGAAAACGTTCGGTCGTTTTGAAGGGATAATTGTTATTAGCCCTTAGGACTTTAGGATTCATAGCCAATGGTCCAATTAAATTAAATAATTGAGGTTCAAGGCCATCTAGTTGTAATATTTCCATAACTTAATTTTTACATACGTTTACTTGAAGCTACAAATGTATAAAAAAGATTGGATATACCATAAAAAAAAAAACGCTGCCATACCTTCACAGGCGGGCAGCGCAAGCTACAATACAAAATACAAATACAACTAAACGAGATATTTTTTATGCTAATAGAATGCCTTTAAACAATTCCTTGAGCCATCATGGCATGGGCTACTTTCATAAAGCCTGCAATATTTGCTCCTTTCACATAGTTGATATATCCATCAGGTTCAGTACCATATTTTACACATTGTTCATGAATACCATACATAATTTGATGTAACTTATCATCTACTTCTTGTGCACTCCAACTCATATGCATTGCATTTTGGCTCATTTCCAAACCTGAAGTAGCTACACCTCCGGCATTTACGGCTTTACCCGGTGCATACATTAGTTTATTTTCAATAAACGCATCAATTGCTTCCGGGGTACAACCCATATTAGAAATTTCTCCAATGCAAAGAACGGAATTTTTTATTAAATTACAAGCATCTTCGCCATTTAATTCGTTTTGAGTCGCACACGGAAGCGCAATATCTACTTTAACTTCCCACGGACGACGTCCGGCAACGAATGTTGAGTTAGGATATTTCTCTGCGTATGGAGCTACGATATCATTGCCTGACGCACGTAATTCCAACATGTAATCAATTTTATCACCACTTACACCGTCCGGATCATAGATATAGCCGTCGGGTCCGGAGATTGTGACTACTTTTGCACCTAATTCAGTTGCTTTAGTCACGGCCCCCCAAGCTACATTACCGAAACCGGAAACAGCTACCGTTTTGCCTTTAATATCAATTCCTTTTGCTTTCAGCATTTGGTTTACGAAGTAAAGACCACCAAAACCGGTTGCTTCAGGACGAATCAACGAACCTCCAAATTCCAAGCCTTTGCCAGTGAAGGTACCTGTAAATTCACGGGTTAACTTTTTATACATACCGAACATGTATCCTACTTCACGGCCACCTACACCGATGTCACCGGCAGGAACATCCATATCAGGACCTACGTGGCGCCACAATTCAAGCATGAATGCTTGGCAGAAACGCATGATCTCAGCATCGCTCTTACCAGTGGTGAGAAATCGGAACCACCTTTACCACCGCCCATAGGCAATGTGGTCAGTGCATTTTTGAATGTTTGCTCAAATCCTAAGAATTTCAAAATGGAGAGGTTTACAGAAGCATGAAAACGGATACCGCCTTTGTACGGGCCGATCGCATTATTGAATTGAACGCGGTAACCTAAGTTTACCTGTACTTTTCCTTTATCATCTACCCAAGGCACCTTAAATGTAAAGATACGGTCGGGCTCTACCAATCTCTCAATCAAGGACGCTTTCTCAAATTCCGGATGTTGATTGTATATATCCTCAATAGAAAGCAGGACTTCTTTTACAGCCTGCAAGTACTCTGATTCACCAGGGTGTTTTGCCTCCAGGGAGGTCATGATTTGATTAATATCCATAACTATTATGCATTTAAGGTTTTGACAAAATGAAATTCATTTCTGATGCAAAGGTATGTTTTTTGGTGAATTGGCAAAATATTTTTGGCTAAATTTTAGTTTGGTGGTGATAAAAAGTTAATCGTTGTGGTAAGACCTCTCTACCCAAAAGTTCTTTTTTTATTGCGAATAAGTTGCATAAAACAATATTATTGACGTATTTTGCTATTACATTATCCATGTAAATCAAATAACCATGCTCAGCAAGTTAAAATTAAATCAGTTGTATTTCAAGGATACCTCGTTTGTAAACCTCATGACCAAACGGATTTTTAATGTTCTTTTGGTAGCAAATCCGTATGATGCTTTTATGTTGGAGGATGACGGGCGTATAGATGAGAAGATATTTAATGAATATATGAACCTCAGTCTTCGCTATCCGCCACGTTTCACACAAGTTTCTACTGAGGAAGCTGCCTGGAAGCAATTGGAGAACACTACATTTGATCTGGTGATTTGTATGCCCGGATCTGATAACAGTGATACATTTGAGATTGCACGCAGCATAAAAGAACAATACCCTCATATTCCGTTGGTAGTACTGACCCCGTTCTCGCATGGTATTACGGCACGTATGGAGCATGAGGATCTGAGCATCTTTGAATATGTGTTCTGCTGGTTGGGGAATACGGACCTGTTAGTGTCTATCATCAAGCTGATAGAAGATAAGATGAATTTGGAACATGATATTAAAGAGGTAGGAGTGCAGATGATTTTATTGGTGGAAGATTCCATCCGGTTCTATTCTTCCGTGTTGCCTAACTTATATAAATTTGTGTTGAAGCAAAGTCAGGAATTTGCCACAGAGGCTTTGAATGCTCACCAGCGTACATTGCGTATGAGGGGACGTCCCAAAATTGTATTGGCACGTACTTACGAGGAGGCGATGGATTTATATAATAAATATCAGAATAATGTATTAGGTGTGATTACGGATGCACGTTACCCGCGTGGTGGTGTGGTGGATCCAATGGCAGGTATTAAGTTGCTGGCGGAGGTACGTTCCAGGGATCCGTTTGTTCCTCTTATTTTACAGTCGGCCGAGGTAGACAACAAGGTGTATGCTTCCCGGTATGGTGCTAGCTTTGTGGATAAGAATTCCAAGAAGATGAATATAGACTTGCGTGAAATTGTGTCTGATGATTTTGGTTTCGGGGATTTCATTTTCCGTAATCCCGATACATTGGAAGAAGTGGCCCGTGTTCATAATTTGAAGGAATTACAGAATGTTATTTTTGCTATTCCTAAAGAATCTCTCCTTTACCATATCAGTCGTAATCACGTATCCCGCTGGCTGTATTCTCGTGCCATGTTTCCACCTGCCGAGTTCTTAAAGCAGATAACTTGGGAGTCTTTGCAGGATATTGATGCTCATCGCCGTATAATCTTTGAGGCTATTGTGAAGTACCGTAAGATGAAGAATCAAGGTGTGGTGGCTGTGTTCCAACGTGATCGTTTTGACCGTTATTCTAATTTTGCCCGTATCGGTGAGGGGTCATTGGGGGGAAAAGGACGTGGTCTGGCTTTTTATAGACAATATGGTAAAGCGCCACGTGGAATTTGATGAGTTTGAAAATGCGACGGTGGTCATTCCTAAAACGGTGGTGCTTTGTACGGATATCTTTGATGAATTCATGGATACCAATAGCCTATATCAAGTAGCATTGAGTGATGCGGATGATGACACGATATTGAAAGCTTTTCTTCGTGCCAAGTTGCCCGACCGTCTGGTGGAAGATTTCTTTGCTTTCTTTGATGTGGTGAAATCGCCTATAGCCATCCGTTCTTCCAGTTTGCTGGAAGATTCTCATTATCAGCCTTTTGCTGGGATATATTCTACTTATATGATTCCTTATTTAGATGATAAATATGAGATGCTCCGTATGTTGAGCGATGCCATAAAAGGGGTGGTATGCTTCTGTTTTTTCTAGAGACAGCAAGGCGTATATGCAGGCAACCAGCAATGTGATAGACCAGGAGAAGATGGCTGTTATTTTACAACAGGTGGTCGGCACACAGTATGGTGACCGTTTCTATCCTTCTATTTCGGGGGTGGCACGTTCGCTCAACTATTACCCCATAGGAGATGAAAAAGCCGAAGAGGGAACTGTAAGTCTTGCTTTGGGGTTGGGTAAATATATTGTAGACGGAGGTCTGACTCTGAGGGTGTGTCCTTATCATCCTAACCAAGTGTTGCAGACCAGTGAGATGGAAATTGCTCTTCGTGAAACGCAGACTCAGTTTTATGCGCTTGATTTGAAGAATACGGGGCATAACTTTTCTTTGGATGACGGCTTTAATTTGTTGAAGCTTCCGGTGAAAGAAGCTGATAATGATGGAGCCTTAACTTTCATTGCTTCCACGTATGATCCGTATGATATGATTATCCGTGACGGAATTTATCCGGGAGGCCGGAAGGTGATAACATTTGCCAATGTGTTGCAACACGATGTATTTCCTTTGCCTCGTATTTTGTCAATTGGTACAGGAATACGGGCAAAGTGAGATGAGGCGTCCTGTTGAGATAGAGTTTGCTGTGACATTGAACCAGCAAAAGAAGAATGGTACTTTCTATTTATTGCAGATTCGTCCGATGGTCGATGTGAAAGCCAATCTTGAGGAGGATTTGAACCTTATTAAGGATGAGGATGTTCTTTTAAAGAGTAATAATTCACTGGGGCATGGCATTATGGAGGACATTCAGGATGTGATTTATGTGAAGACAGATGGTTATACTGCTTCCAATAATCCGACCATTGCTTATGAAATAGAAAAGATGAACCGTAAATTCTTGGATGAAGGGAAACATTATATATTGGTAGGTCCGGGACGCTGGGGAAGCAGCGATTCGTGGCTGGGCATTCCTGTGAAATGGCCCCATATTTCGGCCGCACGTGTCATTGTGGAGGCGGGGCTGACTAATTATCGTGTGGACCCTAGTCAGGGAACTCACTTCTTTCAGAATCTGACTTCTTTCGGAGTCGGTTATTTCACAATTAATGCCTATATGAAGGATGGTATCTATAACCAAGAGGTACTGGATACCCGGCCGCTATTGAAGAAACCAGGTTCATTCGTCATGTGCGGTTTGATAAACCATTGATAGTGAAGATGGATGGAAAGAAGAAGCTGGGGGTAGTGATGTTGCCGGAATAAATGTTCTAAATTACGTAAAATGTGTCCTAATTTCGATAAAATAGTTATACGCTTAACTTTTTTATTATATTTGCACGATTTTCGAGTATAAATTAAATTAACTAAACAATGAAAAAGAATCTTTTTTATTATTTGTTCGCAGTGATTTGTTCTGTGGCATTGTTCACATCGTGTAGTGATGATGATGATGCCGTGAAGGGGTTAACTATTGATAATGTAGTAGGTACTTTTACAGGCGATTTGAGCGTGTTACAGCAACCTATCCCTAACACTTCCATTACTGTGATTAAAGTGGACGCTAATACGGTGAAAGTAGCACTGAAAGATTTTAAATTCGGAGAATTGGTTATAGGTGATATTACTGCTAATTGCAAGGCTACGTTAGACAAAGAAGGTGATGACTTTGATCTGAACGGGCAAACTACTTTGACTGTTGCTGCTTTGGGAAACGTTGAATTGCCTATTGTTATCGAGGCGAGGTGGATGCCAAAGAATTGGACATTGATATTAATATTACCAATGTACCGCTACTTAATACATTGAAAGTGGAATTTGAAGGTACTAAATAATTAATATATAACGCATGGAAAGGCAGGGGCTTGTGCGCAGTTCCTGCTTTTTTTAAGTATCAATCTTAATAACGATTAAAACAATGAAAAAGAATCTGTTTTATTATTTGTTCGCTGTGATTTGTTCAGTAAGCCTATTCACTTCATGTAGCGACGATGATGATGAAAAAGTAGTATGTCCGGTAGGTGAAACGACATTTACAGACAAAAGCGGTTTGCAGTTGACTTATAGCAGTGCGCCTATGTTAGGCAAAATGGTGCAATTTGTTCCGCAGGGTAACAAGGCGGTACTGACCCTATCTGGTGCTCCGTTGGATTTATCGGGTTTGCAAAGAGATGCGATGTCTGCTCCGAGCGGCTTGACTACCGCAGGTGTCGTTCCCGGTGAGCTGACTACTACTTTGAATGTAGATTTAAAGATAGAGGGTGATAAAGTTTCTTTTGAAGGAACGGATAAAAAGGAAGGTCGTGTCCTTACTTATAAGGGAGAGGCTACTCCAAGCGGTATGAAATTGGATGTGAATGTGACGATGCCGACAATGGGACTGGCAGGTACTTCATGGAATCTGGCATCATTGGATAAAGAAGAGCCGACAGCTCCATTGCATATTGTATGGAAGGAGAATCATGACGAGGTGGAAATGGAAGGGATTTTGAAACTGATGATCTCTATGATTCCGGTTGAGAATTCAACTATTCCTCAGTTGCTTGACGGCGTTTTTGAAGAAGGTGACTTTTTTGCCGGATGGCAATATTCAAGCAGAGTATAAGGATAATCCGACAGATGAGGCATTCAAGACTTCTCCGCTGAATCTAGCTATGTATTCTATGGACGGTGATAATAAAATCCGTGTATATCTGAATGTGAATCAGATTATGGCTGTTGCAGATACCAAAAGTCCGCGCACGTCAATAGAAGAGGCTTTGCCGGCTTTGAAGCAGATTATTCTTCCTATGTTGGCTGAGGGTGTTCCTGTGTTTTATAGAGAGAAGGAAAACGGTAATGTAGCGTTCTATCTGGGATACGATGTATTCCAACCATTGTTGGCTATTGCGGGCGAATTGGTGAAAGATGAGCGTTGAAAGCAGCTTTGGTGGAATTGGTAAAAGAGAATGCGGGTCCGTTAGGAGGACGCACTTCGATGGTAGCAGTTACCTGTTCCTTCAATGTAGGAGCCAACATACCTTCCATCGCAGCCTTCACTTCCTCGATAGCATCGTAGATAACAGAATATTTACGGATATCTACACCATCTTGTTCTGCCATCTTAGCAGCAGCACTCGAAGGACGCACTTGGAAACCAACAATAATTGCATTCGAAGCCGCAGCCAAGGTAACATCAGACTCAGAAATCTGACCTACACCTTTATGGATTACGTTAACCTGAACCTGCTCGGTAGACAACTTAATCAAGGAATCGCTCAATGCTTCCACTGAACCGTCGACGTCACCCTTAACGATGATGTTCAACTCATGGAAATCACCCAATGCCAAACGGCGTCCGACTTCATCCAATGTCAACATCTTCTGAGTACGCAAGCCCTGTTCACGCTGCAACTGTTCACGCTTATTGGCAATTTCACGGGCTTCCTGTTCGGTATCAATCACATGGAAAGTATCACCTGCGGCAGGAGCACCATTCAGCCCCAGAATCAATACCGGCTCAGAAGGACCGGCTTCTTTAATGCGCTGGTTGCGTTCATTGAACATAGCTTTCACCTTACCGTATGAAGTACCTGCCAACACGATATCTCCCATGCGGAGTGTACCGTTCGACACAAGGATAGTAGCTACATAACCACGCCCCTTATCCAATGTTGACTCAATAATAGAACCGGTAGCCTTACGGTCAGGATTAGCCTTCAAATCAAGCATTTCTGCTTCCAACAATACTTTTTCAAGCAATTCGTGTACACCCGTACCTTTCTTTGCCGAGATATCTTGCGACTGGTATTTACCTCCCCATTCTTCTACAAGGAAGTTCATAGCAGCCAATTCTTCTTTAATCTTATCAGGATTAGCATGCGGTTTATCTACCTTATTAATAGCAAACACAATAGGTACGCCGGCAGCCATAGCGTGATTAATCGCTTCTTTGGTTTGTGGCATCACATTATCATCGGCAGCTACAATAATAATAGCAATATCCGTTACTTTCGCACCACGCACACATCGCTGTAAATGCTTCGTGACCCGGAGTATCAAGGAAAGTGATACGGCGTCCGTCTTCCAACTTCACGTTGTATGCACCGATATGCTGGGTAATACCACCGGCCTCACCTGCAATTACATTTGCCTTACGAATATAGTCCAACAATGAAGTCTTACCATGGTCAACATGCCCCATCACGGTAACAATCGGAGCACGAGGTTGTAAGTCTTCTTCTGCATCCTCCTCTTCGGTAATGGCCTGTGCCACTTCTGCGCTGACATATTCAGTTTTGTACCCGAATTCTTCGGCAACGAGGTTAATCGTTTCAGCATCCAAAACGCTGATTGATAGAAACCATGATACCGATACTCATACAAGTAGCGATAACTTTAGTAACAGGAACATCCATCATGCTTGCCAATTCATTGGCAGTAACAAACTCGGTAATCCTTCAATACCTTGCTTTTCTTCCTGTTCCATCTCTTCCAGCTCCAACTGGCGGTTCATCACGCTTTCACGTTTCTCCTTACGGTACTTTAGAAGCCTTTACTCTTCGTCTTGTTAGTCAGGCGAGCCAAAGTCTCCTTTACCTGCTTAGCTACATCTTCATCGCTGACTTCCGCTTTG
>ENA-OQCD01000391-OQCD01000391.1-human-gut-metagenome-genome-assembly--contig:-NODE-391-length-12240-cov-3.974903_pt1 | contig 12240 bp, 18 predicted proteins | sample MGYA00242755_ERZ504571 | MGnify/ENA primary metagenome ERZ504571 (study PRJEB26092, sample SAMD00036274) | human gut metagenome | host: Homo sapiens | study: EMG produced TPA metagenomics assembly of...
ACATCTTGCAAATAGCGTCGATTTCAAACAGTTTTGCATAAATCTCCGGGCAGCGCTCGTATAGGATGTCTCGTTCGGATTCGGTCAAATAGGTAAGCATTTTTTATCCTTTCTGTTATGCTTCAATCGGCTGCACTTGCTTGCGCCGAAAAAACTTGCCGTGTACGTCTTGCCATCGCCGTGACTTGCCCAGATTAGGACGGCGCGGAAAAGCGCCTTGCTGCCGTGAATGACTTCATAGCCTGCCACTTTCCACTCTGCCCACGTTTTGCAATCCTCTGCAATCCCGGCGGCTGCTTTGGCTGCTGCAATCGCTGCCGCGTTCTGTGGGCGGGCTTTGGCGCTCTGCCAAGCTCTGTGCAGGGCTTCGGCAAATGCCAGCCCGCCCTTGCGGAAAATCGCCCACGCACGGCTCATAATGGCGGATAAATCATACTTCATAGCTTGCTCCTTTACTTTGTGGGGCAAACCGTGCTATAATAGGCTTGCCCTATTTGTGGGGTTGCGTCTCGCGGTGCTTTGGTCGGCCTTTGCGGGACGCTTTCTTTTTTTGTCTTGGGGCTTCGGGTGCGCGGGGGCTCGGTGCTGTCTGCACGCTCTGTGGCGGTTCTTGCAATCCTGTCCGCGTCTTGTCTGGTATTTCTGGTGGGCTTTCGCTTGACGACTACCTTGACCTTTTCCCTTTCGACATCTTTATTATATACCATTGCGCAAGTACATTCAATATGCAAATTGCACAAAGGTATACACTTGCATAAGTACAAATTGTACACTTGCGCAAGTACAGATTGCGTGCTATAATATGTAAGAGGAGGTGTAACCATTGGGAACAGCAAGAACAAAGGCGAATAACAAATGGAATGCTAAAGCCTATGACCGTGTAAACCTCGTGTTGAAAAAAGATACCAGCCCGACAAAGGATGAAGTTCAAGCCGCTGCCGATGCAGAGGGAGTTAGCCTGAATGCGTATATTGTGGCGGCAATCAGCCAACAGTTAAATAAAGAGAAACCGTAAAGGGGGCGCTATTATGAGCGAGAGAGAGCAGGCAAAGCAGATTATTGATACCTTGCCGGATTACAAGATGCAGGCTATTTTGATGTTCCTGCGCGGCGTAGAGTTTGACGATGAACTAGAAGATGATCGTTTCTGTGAAAAGCTGGTTGACGATTATCTAAACGATGATTTGCCCGACAAGCACGAAAGCATCAGCCTGGAAGAGTTCGCGGCGCAGGAAGGTATTGCGTTATGAAATACCAAATCAAGATTGAAAAGGATGTCAATTATCTTTTCACGCTTTAGTTGTGGGTGTGCCGTTCCCGTGTAATACTCATACGCCAGGAAGTACTCCCGGAACACCTCTAAAGCCTCATCGTAAGAGAACAGATCACAATCGTTGCCATCATTTTGTTTGCGTCTGCCGTACCTTGCTACGGGATAAGCCCGTTTAAACCGTTTTGTGAATTGCTCAAAGTCGAATTGCATTTGCTTTTCCTCGTGTGTTAACAGCAATCGCGGTGCGCTTTAGCGCGCCCTTGATTCCGCCTATGACGGGACGTTCATTGCAAAATGAACCCTTTACAGCGGCACTTTGCCGCCCTTGATACCCGCATTTTGCGGGATTCTTCTTCTGTTTCTGATTCTGTTTCTGATTCTGTTTCTGATTCTGTGCCGTATGATACCGTATGGAACCATACGGTTTTTTAATCGGTCTTTGGAGGTCGGCCACCGTTCTTGCCGCTATTGACGCGCTTGTTGTATTTTTCCCATGCTTCCTCCATATCGGGGAAAAAAAATGCCGAAAATGCAATTTGTTCCAGTGCTGAAAGATTGGTAGGATATTCACCCGTCTCTAAGTAGTCCCAGCAGGCCAGCAGCACATTGACTGCCGTTTTAGGTTCGAGTTGCTTTACAAGCTGTCGGCGTTCGATTTTCATCTTAAACCATGTCGGATGCTTCTCTTTAACGTCTGACATGTTACTTTCCTTCCGTTATATCAATTTTCAGCTGTCCCGCCGGGATACCCAAAGCTCGGCGAACGGGCGCAATAGCTGCTAAACCGTGCTTGCAGCGTGCGGCCTGTACATTGTAAAAGCTCAGCATTTCCGCTTTAGCCTGTTCCTCGTCGAGTGACGGCAGAAAGTATCCACCGCGCCCGCCTGGACGGTACAAGATGAGTTCGCCCGCGTCGCGTTCACGCAGAATCAAACTGCGCAGCTGCGCGGGGATACCTGCAACATGGCGGCCAGCGTGTCGGCAGGGATGGCGTTTTCTGCGCCGTCGCCCAAAAATCCAAAACGTTCATTGCATCAACCTCCAAATTTTGATATACTGGAGGCGGGAAAAGCTATGCGCTGCATTGTTCCCGCCTTTGCCGCTTTCGGTGTTCCAGCACCGGGGCGGCTTTTTTGTTGTCATAACTCCACCCGGCGGATACCGGGCTGCTGTGGCTCTGTGTCTCCCTGCATCCAAGCTGCAAGGCTCGACAGGTTCACAAGTATCTTGCGCCCGCACTGGACACTGCGCACCTGCCCGGTCTTGCAGAGCTGCCGAATGCGGTATGTGGGAATCCCGGATTCTTCGTGTGCTTGTGAGATTGTTGCCATGCGTGGAAATTCTACTGACATAAGCGCCTCCAAATGATCACTTTGTTTATTTTATTTTCGTTTTTATATTGCAAGCACAAGCGGTTTGTGCTAAACTAATCGTATCATAAAACAATAATAAAAAACAACTATAAAAGCGAAATGCAAAGTTTATTTGCGTATAACGTTGTAAATCTTTCCAAAAATCTACACACAGCAGTCTTTTTTATGAAAAAGAGTATTGCGTGTATTGTTTTTTAGCATCTCGATACATATTGCAAAATAAGTGTAAAACTTTTATTTTCGGAGGAAACATAATGCCAAGAAGAAAGAAAACGTTTGATTACAATGATACGTTTCCAAAAACGACTACGCCAGTTAATAAGTGAAAATCTGAATATCACGCAAGACAGACTTGCCGAAATTGTCGGCGTTACTAGACAAACTGTAGGAAATTGGTGCAGCGGAGAAAGCTCTCCGGATGCTGTGTCGTTAAAGAAAATAGCTGATTGTTTTGACATTTCTATTGATTGGTTACTAATCGAAAATGCTCCCCGTAATGTTGATGTGAATCTATCTGCTGTATGCAAATTTACAGGCCTAAGCCCCGAATCCGTAAATACACTTCATAACAAGACAGAAAAAAGCTATAAAGAATTCGCGTCTCTGTTTTTTGAATCATTGGATGCAGATATTGTGTTTTCTAATTTGGAATATGCTGATACATCTATTTCTAAAGCCCTAGCGGATGCTGAAAGAGGCGTGGATAGTTCGGAGCATTATAAAAAATTTTAGAATGGCAAGGTTTGAAGCTAAAGATGCTTTCAATGCGTTTGTGGACAATGTTTTCCGCATTCGTGAATGCGAATACGATGATATTGAAGATACAAGCATATTGGATTCTGTATTGAAAAGGAGCGGAGACAGTGGCAAACATAACAAAACGGATAAATAAAGACGGCTCCGCATCCTACCGCGTCAAGGTCTCCGCCGGGGTGGGCGCTGATGGGCGGTATATCTACCGCTCGGCCACATTCACACCGCCGCCAAAACTAAGTGCACGGAAAGAAGCAAAAGCCGTACAGGAGTTTGCCGATGACTTTGAGCGGCGCGTTCAAGAGGGATTGTTTGTTGCCAATGATTTGACGGTTGACGGCCTTGCTGAACACTGGATGAAAACTTACTGTGAAAAGCAGTTAAAGCCACACACTGTATCCGACTATCAAAAGATGCTGCCGCGTGTCTCTGCTGCCATCGGGCATATTAAGTTGGCAAACCTTCGGCCCGGCCATATTCAGGAATTTTATAACCAGCTGGCGCAGCCGGAATCCGCGAAGATGGAAAATATAAGGCACGGTCTGCATTTATTACGGCTTTCCCAAAAGGCACACGGCTGGCCCTGCTACATGCCGCTAATGTATCACAGCGCACACTTACGGAAGCAATGTGCGGGCGTAATGTCTCTAAGCGTTCAGCCGAAAAGATAGCCACTGCCGCCGGGTGGGCTTTTACAAAGGCCTTTACCTGTACCAGCGCAGAGACTTTGAGTACCAGGAGCCAGCGGCATTATCATTTAATGCTGTCGTCCATGTTTGGCACCGCTGTTAAATGGCAGTTGATGGACAGCAACCCATGCGAACGAGTCACGCCGCCAAAGCTGGACGAAACCGATGTTGAATTTTTGGATGAAGGTCAGATTGCCTCTTTGCTGGAAGCCTTACCAGACGCGCCAACACAGCTTTCTGTGATTGTGCAGCTTGCTTTGTTCACAGGAGCCCGGCGGGGCGAAATCTGCGGCTTGCGTTGGGCAGACATCGACCTTGACGCGGGTGTCATGGCTATCAATCGAAATTTATCGTTCATTGCGCATAAAGGCCCCGTGTTTGATTTGCCGAAAACAAAAAAGAGCCGCCGCTGCATAAAGCTAAGCGACGACTGTGTAGTGTTATTGAAAGATTATAAGCAATGGCAGATACGGGAGCGTCTGAAAGTCGGTACATACTGGTTGCGGGAAATCACCATAGAGGGCGGCAAGCGCGTCAAGAATGATTTGCTGTTTACCAAACCCGACGGCAAGCCGTTTGACCCCGACAAGGTTTCTTCGTGGTTCCCGGTGTTTTTGCGGGAGCATGGTCTGCCACCCTGCCGCTTCCATAGTCTGCGCCACTCCAATGCAGCGCTGTTGATTGCGGCCCATGTTCCTGCAACGACGGTTGCGGGACGATTGGGTCATGCGCAGGTTTCTACGACCACAAACATCTATGCCGCTATGATTCGTTCGTCTGATGCGGCGGCAGCGGATGCGCTGGGCAACGTTTTTGAAAGGATTCGCCAGCGGCAAAATATAGGGTGAAAAAGCTGTTTTGAAAAGATTTATGCCCAAATTATGACCATTCGCGTCAAAACCAACTTGAATATAGGCAAAAAGAAAGCCCCGACGCATCGTGTTTCAACGATGTAGTCGGGGCTTTTCACTTGGAGCTGGTGGCCGGACTTGAACCGGCGACCTGCTGATTACGAATCAGCTGCTCTACCAACTGAGCCACACCAGCACAACAATAATAGTATACTGGATTTTTGGCACAAGTCAAGGGGAAACGGGGGCAAAAGTTGAAAAAATATTCTGGGTGGGATACTTTTGTTCATGACGACCAAAAAGGTTACAATCATCCCCTGCGTGGATTTTAACATGCAGGAGGTTAAAATTTTGTGCAACATTCATAGTTTATTTTCGACAAAACTGTGCTATAATTCAAATTGAAAGATTATGGCTATCTGTAATCTTTTACCACAAAAACCGCAAAAACAGGCGTAAAAGCGTGCGGGCTGGCCCGGCGGCTGACGCCTGGCTGCACAGGAGGTACCATATTGGCCGAAAAATCAGTCGAATTAGACAGCATCGAACTGGCCGCCGCCATTTTTGGCAACTGTGACCAGAACGTAAAACTGCTGGAAAATGAGTTCCACGTCACGGCGGTCTGCCGCGGCTCCCTGTTAAAGTTTACCGGTGAGCCAAAAGACGTGGAAGCTGCTGTGCATGCAGTGGACGGCATGGTGACCCTGATGCAGAACCACACCCCGCTGGAGGAACAGACGGTGCGCTACTGCATCAGCCTGGCCCGCGGCGGCGAGGAAAAGCGCCTGCGGGAACTGAACGATGATTTTGTCGCCGTTACCGCCAAAGGCCGCCCCATCCACCCCAAAACGCTGGGCCAGAAAGAGTACCTCTCCGCCATCCGCGCCAACTCCATCACCTTTGGCGTGGGGCCTGCCGGTACGGGCAAAACTTACCTGGCTGTGGCCATGGCGGTCAAGGCGTTCAAGTCAAAAAGACGTCAGCCGCATTATTTTGACCCGCCCCGCCGTGGAAGCGGGGGAGAAGCTGGGCTTTCTGCCCGGCGATTTGCAAAATAAGGTGGACCCCTATCTGCGCCCGCTGTATGACGGCCTGTTTGACCTGCTGGGGGCGGAAACCTTCCAGAAGCTGGTAGAAAAGCAGGCCATTGAGGTGGCCCCGCTGGCCTACATGCGCGGCCGCACGCTGGACGATGCCTTTATCATCCTGGATGAAGCCCAGAACACCACCCCCGAACAGATGAAGATGTTCCTGACCCGCATGGGTGTGGGCAGCAAAGTGGTAGTGACGGGCGATGTGACCCAGGTGGACCTGCCGGAAAAGACCCGAAGCGGCCTGGTGGATGCCCTGCATATATTAAAGGGGATTGACGGCATTGCGCAGGTTTACCTGACCGAAAAGGACGTTGTGCGCCACCGCCTGGTACAGCAGATCGTAAAAGCCTATGAGCGTGCCGCCCAGCCGCCCAAGCGGGCCCCGCAGGCCAAGCCGGAAACGGCAAATGCGTAACGGATAGAGTATAAAAATAAAAATGATTTATAAACGGTGCCCAACGGCACCGAACAAAAGCACAGTCAGGAGGCAGATTTCCTATGTCTAACAAAGTATTGATCACCAATGAGCAGAACGCGGTCAAAGTTCCTTCGGGGCTTCGCATCCTGATCCGCCGCAGCTGCAATGCGGTGCTGGAATACGAAAACTTTGACGGCCCGGCAGAGATCAGCGTGACCTTTGTGGATAACGCCCGCATCCACGAGCTGAACAAGCAGTACCGGGATAAGGATGCCCCCACCGATGTGCTCAGCTTCCCCATGGCAGAAAACGGGGAGTATGATATCGACGAGGACAACGGCTGCAAGATTCTGGGCGATATCGTGATTTCTATGGAGCGCGCCATGGAACAGGCCGAACTGTACGGCCACAGCCTGCAGCGTGAAGTTGCCTATCTGACGGTACATTCCATGCTGCACCTGCTGGGCTATGACCATGAATCCAGCGGGCTGGAAGCAGTACGTATGCGCGAGAAAGAGGAAGCTGTTCTGATGCAGCTGGGCCTGCCGCGCACTGTCAGCTACACCAACGACGAAGTGTGAGCTGTACATGAAGCCCAAGAAAAAGAATCGCATGCTGACGGACCTTGCCCGGTTTGGGCACGGCTTTGTTTACGCATGGCACGGCATCTGCGCAGCTGTTTTGGAGGAACGCAACTTCCGCTTCCACCTGTGTGCGGCACTGTATGTATTTGCCGCGGCGCACATGGCGCACATTGACGCCACCGGCGTGGCGCTGCTGGCCATCTGCGTGTTTATGATGCTTGGCATGGAGCTGATGAATTCCGCCGTGGAGCGCGCAGTGGATAAGCCGGATACCACCCACTGGTGGAGCGCCGGTGCCGCCAAAGATATGGCGGCTGGAGGCGTGCTGGTCACAGCGTTTGGTGCGGTGGTCGTGGGCATCTGCCTGTTTGGCAACGCGGCTGCTCTGAACGCCATCTGGACCAGCGTGACGGCGACGCCGCTCAGCACGGCGCTTTGGGTGCTTTCGCTGGTGCTGGCCTACCTGTTCACCTTCCGCCTTGGCAAGCAGGAACAGGTCAAAACCCCCAAAAGAAAATAAACCGAAGAAAAATAGGCCCGGCTGCCCAACCGTGCAGCACGGGTGAACCCAACCGGGCCAAATAGCCCGCAGATTGCAGCAGATTGAAAGAGAAGGTACGAATGCAGAAGAACCACAATGAACCTGAAATGCCCTCCAGCGTGTTTGTGGCCCTTGTGGGCCGCCCCAACGTGGGCAAATCCAGCCTGACCAACCACCTGGTTGGCGAAAAAGTTGCCATCGTGACCCAAAAGGCACAAACGACCCGCAACCGTATTACCGGCATTATCACCAAGGGGCCGGTACAGTATGTGCTGCTGGATACCCCCGGCATCCATAAGCCGCGCAACCGGCTGGATTCCCGCATGACCCAGACCGCAGCCGCCAGCCTGAAGGATGTGGATGTGACCCTGATGCTGTTTGAGCCTACCGGGGAATTTACCGAATCCGAGCTTGGCATGGTGGAAGCACTGCGCAAAGCAGGTCCGGCAATCGCGGTCATCAACAAGGTGGACCTGCTGAATGATTTTGCCGCGCTGGAAGCCCGCAAAAAGCAGGTGGAAGAGTTCGGTATTTTTGATGCGATCGTCACCGTTTCCGCCAAGGATGGCACCGGCTGTGAAGAATTGTTCCCGCTGCTGAAGCAGTACGCCAACCCCGGCCCGCATTACTTTGACGACGATGCTTTTACCGATATGCCGGAAAAAGAGCTGGTGGCCGAGCTGGTGCGTGAAAAAGCCCTGCTGTTCATGCGGGAAGAAATCCCCCACGGCATTGCCGTTACGGTGGAAAGCTTCAAAGAACGCCCGGACAGCGATTTGATCGACATCAGCGTGGAGATTTGCTGCGAGCGCAAGAGCCATAAGGGCATGATCATTGGCAAGGGCGGCCAGATGCTGAAAAAGATTGCCTCCGCCGCCGCATGGACTGCGAGGAACTGCTGCGCCCGCGTGAACCTGCAATGCTGGGTAAAGGTGCGTGAGGACTGGCGCGATAACGACCGCCTGCTGGATAACCTCGGTTTTGCCAAGCCGTAACAGCGGGGAGACTGCGCGAACCCTGTCCAACCACACGGTTGGACAACTTTTCCACGCATGGATCGGTATGATGGTGGCAAGCTAATCCGTAAAGGGGGCGGGCCATCATGCCAGGAAATGCTGAAACCGACGGAATCCGCGCCGCACAGTGGCAGAAATTTGCTGCCAGCGGCAGTATTTATGACTACCTTGATTACCGCAGCACTGCGCCGCATGGCATAACCACGGGGGGAAAACAATGCAGATCAACACAATGGGGCTTGTCCTGCGTGCGGTCCGGGTGGGCGAAGCCGACCAGATCCTGACAGTGCTGACACCGGGTAACGGGGTGCTGTCAGCATCCGCCCGCGGCAGCCTGCGGCTGAAAAACAAGCTGTTCAGTGCCTGCGGGCTTTTCTGTTATTCAGAATTTGCCATTACACTGGGCCGCAAAACCAATTTTATTGACAGCGCGGCTGTCAGCAAGGTGTTCCACGGGTTAAGCAAAACCGTGGAAGGCACCGCCTTGGCAGCCTATCTTTCGGAGCTGACCATCACGCTGGCGCCGGAGCCGCCGGAATCGGCGGACTGCCTGCGCCTGCTGCTGAACACCCTGTACATGACCGCTGAGCAAAAACGCCCGCTGCGCCAGCTGAAAGCCATCTATGAAATGCGCACCATGACCCAGGCGGGATACATGCCGGGGGTGCTGGCCTGCGATGTATGCGCCCGGTATGACGGCTGTGATTTTTACCTGGATCCGGTAGCGGGCCGTCTGCTGTGCGCCGACTGCGCCGCCAAAGAGCACCGTGCCCCCAACCTGGACCCCGGTGCACTGTATGCGCTGCGGCATATCTGTTTGGCAGAGGATGCCAAACTGTTCAACTTTACCCTGACAGATCAAAGCCAGCGCCGCCTGGGCCGTGTGTGTGAACAGTATGTGGCGGCTCACCTGGACTATCAGCCCAAAAGCCTTGAATTTTTGCACGGTGTGCTGGAATAACCGTGCATGATAGATGATACGATAAAACAAGATTTTTGACCCATCTGACCCAACAGGAGTAACCAATTTATCTATGGACGTTTCCTACCGTACAACCCTGGAACTGGATAAAATTATTGCCCGTGCGGTGCAGCTGTGCACCTGTGCGGAAACCAAAGAGATGATGCGCGCCATTGAGCCGTTTGCCACAACGGAGGAGGAGCGCTACGCCCTGGCCCAGACCAACGCCATCAACGCCCTGCTGCTGAAAAACGGCAGCCCGCGCTTTGGCGCTGTGCATGAAGTGCGCCGCGTGGTGGCCCATGCGGCCAAGGGCGGCATTCTTTCGATGGGCGAGCTGCTGGAAATTGCTGCAGCGCTGCGCAATTTTTTCCGGCCTGGCCCAGTGGTACGGCCTGACCGACCACGATATGCTGCCCACCGATGACCTGTTCTTTGCCCTGGCTCCTCAGCCGGTGCTGGAAAAGCAGATCGGCGAGTGCATCATTTCGCCGGAAGAAATGGCCGATACCGCCTCCGTTACCCTGCGCGACCTGCGCCGCAAGATCCGCGCGACGGAGGACAGCATCCGCACCAAGCTGGATGCCATCATCAAAAACTCTACCACCAACAAATTTTTGCAGGATGCTGTGGTTTCCATCCGCAACGGCCGCTATGTTGTGCCGGTTCGTGCCGAGTACCGCGGCGAAGTCGGCGGCGTCATCCACGATGTTTCCTCCACTGGCTCCACCGTGTTTGTGGAGCCAACCGCTGTGGTGGAAGCCAACGCCCGCATTATGCAGCTGCACGCCCAAGAGCAGGAGGAAATCACCCGCATTCTGACGGCGTTCTCCGGCCAGGTGGCATCGCTGGAGCCGCAGTTCAGCTACAGCTATGACGCTATGCTGCAAATTGACCTGCTGCTGGCCAAAGCCCGCCTTGCGGTGGAGCAGAACGCCTTTATGCCGCAGGTGAACGATAGCTGCCGCTTTGCACTGAAAAAAGCCCGCCACCCGCTGATCGACAAGAAAAAGGTCGTGCCCGTGGATATTGCCCTGGGCGAAAAATATGATACCCTTGTCATCACCGGCCCCAACACCGGCGGCAAAACCGTCAGCATCAAAAACGGCCGGCCTGCTGAACGCGATGGCCCAGCACGGCTTCTTGATCCCGGCGCACGAAAGCAGTACCGTCTGCCATTTTGATGAATACCTGGTGGATATCGGCGATGAACAGAGCATTGAACAGAGCCTGTCCACCTTCTCCGGCCATATGAAGCGGATCACCGGCATTCTGGAGCTGGCCGGCCCCGATACCCTGACCCTGATCGACGAACTTGGTGCCGGTACGACCCGGCAGAGGGCGCAGCGCTGGCCGTCAGCATTCTGGAAAGGCTGCGTAAGCAGGGCACCCTGCTGATGGCCACCACCCACTACGCCGAGCTGAAAATTTACGCGCTGGAAACCCCTGGCGTGGTGAACGCCAGCTGTGAGTTTGATGTGGAAAGCCTGGCCCCCACCTACAAGCTCAGCGTGGGCGTGCCCGGTAAGTCCAACGCGTTCCTCATCAGTGCCAAGCTGGGCATTCCGGAAAGCGTCATCGATGCCGCCCGTAATCATATGTCCAACGATGATAAGCGGCTGGACAGCGTTCTGGCCCAGCTGGATGATTTGAAGCTGCAGCTGAAAGCCGCTGAGGACGAAGCCGAAAAGGCCCGCTATGAAGCAGAGCATGCCCTGGAAAGCGCCGAGAAAAAGCGTGATGCCCTGATCAAACAGGGCGAGGAAGAGCTGGAAGCCACCCGCCGCAAAGCCCATGAGCTGATGCAGAATGTGCAGAACCAGGCATATGCCCTGACGGACGAGCTGCGCCGCATCCAGAAAGATGAAAAGACCAACGCCGCCGCCCGTGCTGTGCGCGCCCGCGAAATTGCCCGCAAGGATACAGAGCAGCTGCTGAACCGTACCGAGAAAAAGCAGCCCAAGCGCCAGTTCGTGCCGCTGAAAGAGGTCAAGCCCGGCCAGGAGGTTGTGATCGCGGAGCTGGACCAGCACGCCGTGGTGCTTTCCCGCCCGGACAAAAACGGCATGGTGGAAGTGCGCGCCGGTATTTTGAAAACCAAGGTCCCCCTGACCGGCCTGTGCGCCCCCGATAAGATGGATAAGCGCACCCAAAAGCAGGAACCGCCGCGCACCCGCACCCACGTGGAGCTGAACCATGACCGCAAGTCCAGCATGGAGCTGAACCTGCTGGGCTACACCGTGGAGGAAGCCCTGGCCGAAGTGGACCGCTTTTTGGACCACGCCATGCTCAGCAACCAGAACACCGTGTATATCATCCACGGCAACGGCACCGGCGCGCTGCGCAACGCCATCCAAAAGCACCTGCGCACCCACCGCGGGGTCAAATCCTTCCGCCTTGGCCGCTATGGTGAGGGCGAGAGCGGCGTGACCGTTGTGGAACTGAAATAACGGCGGATTTGCTTCAAAATTGAACAAAAGCGGGTGCACTGTGAAATAATCTAGTACATTTTCCCGCATTTATCTATAGCACACGCGCCCGCGCGTGCTATTCTATATTAAGGGCAACACCGCACAATTCCCGCCTAGCGGCTTAAGCACCGCTTCGGCGGCTGCGGCACGGCATCTGCGTTGCCAAAATGCTCGATAAGACATCCAGTATTATCTGCGCTTTTGGCTTAGCAGCTG
>ENA-OQCD01000392-OQCD01000392.1-human-gut-metagenome-genome-assembly--contig:-NODE-392-length-12224-cov-8.260147_pt1 | contig 12224 bp, 13 predicted proteins | sample MGYA00242755_ERZ504571 | MGnify/ENA primary metagenome ERZ504571 (study PRJEB26092, sample SAMD00036274) | human gut metagenome | host: Homo sapiens | study: EMG produced TPA metagenomics assembly of...
CACCGGGCGTTCTGCCCGCGGGACGCAAAGCGCGGGGCACGGGCTGTTCGAATCCCTTCTTTTACTGCCCCATAAAATCCGCGCAAAACAAAAAGAGCAGCACCCCATAAGGTACTGCTCTTGGTGCGACCGGGAGGATTCGAACCTCTGGCCTTCCGGGTCGGAGAACTACGACAGGACGGTATAGACAGACGCCGAAGCGTGAAATTTGTTGCTCCTGCATAGGTCACACCCAAAACAAGAAAAAGCCCATTGTTGGTTGGCTTAACAGTGATAAGGAACTAATTTACTTATCAACTGTTAGCTGACGGTTTCCGGGGTGCATACGGACAAATCCCGTCTGATTTCTAACAGGAAGTCAGACGGGATTTTCGCTTTATATTACGAATTATGGAGGACATACCATGAAAACCTTAATATCTTGTGCCTACAATATGGATAATTGCTGTGTGGAAGTGAAATTCAGCGACGGCAGTATGATTGCGATTGACACTATCGCCGTTGAGAACGAGATTGCTGACAATATGTATCAGCGGTCAGAGCTGGATTATTTGATCTACAACGCTCCTTTGGAGTATGCAGACCTTATCTTGAACGGCGATCCCGAAACCTATTTGAAAACTGTAACAGAATACAAGCCTTGGGATAGCTGACAACACGCTGCCCGCAGGAGAAAATCCTGCGGGCGTTTTTCTGTTTATATTATTTCCCTCCGTTGGATCTCAATTTAGGAAAGAAGATGACAATCTTGAAGCCCTTTCCCCACTGGGAAGCTGCTTCCAGATGAAGATTTAGATCGTCGGCCATCTTCTTAACCAGGTAAAGTCCCATACCGGTAGCCTTCTTTCTGCTGTCAGTAGAATCCCCGGTAAAGCCCTTTTGAAAAATGTACGGCAGATTATATTTTTTTACGCCAATGCCGTTATCTTCAACAGAAAGGATATCTGCGGTCTCCGAATGTATCACGGAAATTGTAAGCATGGGACTATCGCTGCTATATTTGATGGCATTGCTAACGATTTGTCCCAACATAAACTGAAGTCCTCTACGGTCTGTATAGACTGTTTCAGATTGCAGTTTGTTGAGAATGACAAACTGCTTCTCTTCAAGAAGTGGGGCATAGTCCTCCAGAACTTCACCCAAGCAGTCATTCAAATTGACATCCTCAAATCGGTAATCCTTTGTACTGCTCTTCAACCGGGCATAGTACAGCATCTGCGTGACATCCTCCTGAAGCTGACTGCGGACATAATCCAGCTTTGCTTGCAGGGAAGGAGAGATTTCATCGTTCCGGTTATCCAAGAGCATGGTCAGCAACGATAGGGGCGTTTTCGCTTCATGTGCCCAGCCCTCCACATATTCTTCATAGTCCTGTAGGGCATCTGCCATACTGTTACTCTCAGTTTTGTGTTCCTGTAAAACTGATGCCAGAAGCCGGATAGATTCTCCTTCTTCCCGGCTGATGGCACTGAGCAGCCGTTCCTCGTTGCAGATGGTAGGATCACTGAGGAAATCCCGGAACAGTTCTCGGCGGGTAGTCTCCCGCTTGTTTAGTACAAACAGAATCGCTGAAAACAAAAGGAGGCTTGTCAGAACTACTAACCCAATCAAGGGTTGAAATGCCTGAATGTCAGAAATCCAAAGAATGATAGCACAAAAGCAATCCACGCCCAACAGCAACAATAGCCAGGGGTAGTATCGCTCTGTTATGCGCCAAAGCTGCTTCATGGAGCCACCCCCGTTTCCAGACGATAGCCCATCCCACGAACCGCAACGATTCGCTGCTTCATCTCAAGACCGGACATCGTCTTTTTCAGCCTGGTCAGATTAACCTGCAAGGCATTTTCGTCTATGTATTCCGTGGTTCCCCATAGTGCTATGCAAAGTTGCTCCGTCGTGACCAGAGCATCGCCGCCGGACAAAAGAGCAACCAACAGTTTCCCTGATTTTTTGGAAGCACGACAGAGGTATTATGAATATAAAGCGTGTAGGTCTGCTGGTCTAACAGGAAATCTGGTCCCTCTATGAGATTGGTACGGCCTTCATACCTTTTGAGAATATTGGATACCCTGGCAAGAAGCCGGTCTTTTCTGCACGGCTTCGTCAAATATTCATCGGCACCCAAGTGGAACGCTTGCAGTTCATCCTTTACCTGATCTCTGGAAGTTAGTACCAGGACGGGGATAGCGGTTTTATTCTTTAGTTCCTGGCAGATTTGAAAGCCACTGATCTCCGGCAAATTCAGGTCTAAGAGTCACAAGGTCAGGACGGAGGGCTGCCAGGAGCCGAGCGGCATCTTCAAACTCGGTGATTGCCTCCGCAAGATACCCGTCCTTTTGGAGCATATTGCAGAGTTCTTCCCGCATATAGACTTCATCTTCCACAACAGCAATTCTTTTCACGACAGCACCTCCTTCCAAATTATTCTTCTCTCTGCGGCTGCATCAGTGTCAGCAAATACCGATCACTGGAGTGCTTGACCACTCTCATATAAATATATTCTATCACGCAAAGCAGCAAAATCATAGTAGCAGATACAAGCAGCATTTCAGGCACTGTCCCACGGGTTCGGGACGAGAGTATCCCTGTAAACAACGCTCTGACTCCAAACAGACTGCTGACAGCTGCAACCAATACAGGAAGTCCCATAAACCACGCAATCTGCTTTCCGGCAGACTGGCAAAGGCTTTCGTAAGTGGCTCCCAGGCGGATCAGGGTCTGGTATCTACGCCCGGTTTTCTGCTGGCTCATCAGGAACTGAACACCCACAATGGTGTTGGCAACCACCAGGAACACAATCGCCAGATAGAGGGTAATATAGATGGATGCTACGGTGTAGAAAAGCTGGCGGCCCATATTCTGAAGATAGCTTTCATATTCGATACCTATTTTGTCCAGCTTCTCGTTCAGATCGGAATAGGCAGTCATAAGGCTATTTCCATTCAGAGCTTGCTCACTGAGCACCGCATTGACATAGGTATCATACATTCCCTGACTATAATATAGGAATGCTTCATCCGGAAGAATCAATGCAAAGGACAAGGTTATAGAACGGTCCGTGACCAAATTCACAGACTGAACCTCTCCTGTAAGATGAATCGGACTACCATCCAGTTCCACCTTGGGCTGCCCGGCCAATACTTGGTTCAGCATTGCGGTACGGCTTGCCGTAGTAAACTCTGTATCAATATAGACAGTGGCCTCCTTTTCGCCTAATTGGAGAGCCGGATTGCCGGACAATTCCAACAAACGATTATAGTCCGATAAACAAATCAAATATGGGTATGTGGCATAACCAAGATTGTTCAGAAGGACATCCCGGTCTTCCGACTGGGGCAGGCTCCGAAGAGAGTCCATAACAGCGTCCATGCTGTAGGCATTATCATAATCTTCTGTGGTGCGAATACGCCCAACCCTCATTTCAAAAAGCTCTGAAAATTGATTTTCCAAACTGTTTTCTTTCAGGACTGCCTTTATATTCGGAAGAACCTGCGATGAATCTTCTGCAGTATGATCTTCAAAAGTATAGTCGATTACATGGCCAGAAGACAGGCTATTCGTTCCTGCAATTCCTACGCCCGCACCAAAACAACACAGCGCCGCCAGAATCAGCAGGGAGCTGATGGCCATGGAGTTTGACTGATGAATGACATTCTCCTGAATCTGCCGGAAGGTAAATACATGAAGCTGCTTATTTCCTTTTCCTTTCTTAACAATCAAAGCAATCAGCGCACGCATCCCATAGAAAAGCAGCATCGTACCAACTATGCCCAACAGCAAAGTCAGTCCCATCATACTTACCTTTGTCCATGCAATTCCCTGAATCGCCATGTAGTAAGCCACTGCCAACATCACACTTCCGCATATAGCAGCCAGTCCATAGATAACAGATGGCATTTGCTTTTTGGGGCGGTTCGTTGGCTGGGATAGCAAAGTACCGATCTCCTGGCGGCTGATTCGTCCACTCAAAATCAGAAGTGCCGTCAGCTTAATTGCCAGAAATCCTGCCAGCGTCCATTCAATCGCAGACCAGGATAAAGAAAACTGATGACCGATGATCCCCATGCCTACCAGCTTGGCGGTGACAAGACTGACAATTTCTGAAAGCACCACAGCCACAGGTAAGCCTATGAGCATGGCAAGAATACTGGTCAGGCAATCTTCCGCCAGAAGCATACCAAACAGTTTACTTCTACGCATCCCCAACATTAGATAAACACCAAGCTCATGCCGTCTGCGCTCGAACTGATACTTGCAGGCAAAATAGATCAAAAAGAACAGAATACCGAGGGTCATTCCATAAAACGCAGGAATCAGAAGCAGGAGTTTGTCAACTGCGTCACTCTCCATTTTCTGCAAAAAGAGCATCACATCTTGAGTGGAGATGGAAAGAATCATGTAAAAGGCAACAATAGAAATCACCAGGGAGCTGAAAAACAGACCGTTTTCCTTTCGGCTGCGGCGGCTGTTCCGAAGAATGAGATTAGAGAACATTTGCGCTGCCCCCTCCCAGTTGCGCCATCACCTTCAGGATGCGCCCGTAGAACTCCTGCTGGCTTTCGTCTCCACGCCGAAGCTCATGAAAGATCACGCCATCCTGGATGAACAGGATGCGCTTACAGAAGCTGGCGGCATTGGAATCATGGGTTACCATCAGGATCGTAGCTTGTTCGTCACGATTCAGGCCGGACAGCTTCTCCATAAGACTTCTTGCGTTCTTAGAATCCAGCGCACCCGTCGGTTCATCGGCAAGGATCATTTGGGGATGTAAGATCAGAGCCCTTGCTGCCGCAACACGCTGACGCTGGCCGCCGGACATCTTGGACGGAAACTTATCCAGAACATCAGTGATTTCCAGATAGTCAGCCAACTGCTTCAGCCGCTGGCTGCTTTCTGCTTCGGATACCCCATGCAAGGAAGTCGGGAGCAGGATGTTTTCCCTGCCAGTCAGGTTGTCCAGCAATTCAAAGTTCTGGAATAGATAACCAACTTTTTTGCCACGGTACTCTGCAAGAGCCTTTCCCCTGAGGGATTGCAGAGTATCGCCCTCCACCTGAATGCTTCCACCGGTGGGCTGAATCACAGTTGCAATACAGTTGAGAAGCGTGGATTTACCGGAACCACTGCTTCCCATAATGCCGAGAAACTCTCCCGGCATCACCTGGAGGGTGATCCCATTCAGTGCATTTGTTTGACTTGGCACATTGCCATAGATTTTTGTTAAATTTTCAATATTCAAAATGGGTTTCATGTGAATACCTCCTATCATTTGTAATAAAATGATAGCATGGGAACACAGCAAATACCACTTACAGTTGTTGTAAGGATTCAGGATATAAGTGGCGGCTCAAGGGGGACGAGCATATATTTTTTAAGAGCATCAGGCGACAATGATAAAATATACCGGATCGCCTCATTGGCAAACCAGTTCGTTTTAATTGTATCCCAATCAGCAAGCCGAATGATTTCTGCTGTGCCGTTCTCAAAATCAACTGACATTTCGCCCCATTCGCCGTCGCAGTCTGCCTGGTATTCGTAGATTGCGGCGGTGATTTTCTTTTTGCGCTTGGTTTTGGATTTCTGTTTCAGCCGGACTGCATGGATAGCACCCTCGGCAACCAAAAACTCCGTCAGCTTGTCCACTGCTTTCCGGTAGGCTCGCTCTGCACCGCTGGCTGTGCTGCCCTCAAACATAACCGCCAGTTCTTCAAAGGTGGGGCGGTTCTTCCATGAGCCGACACGCCCACAGGTCATACAGATCGCCAGCCGCTTTTCAAGCAAGGTTTGCTCCCGGTAATTCAGTTTCTCAAATGCCCGCTGCACCTTTTCAGCCTGTATGCCGTTCCAGAGGATGTCGGTATAGTTCCATGTATCATCAAGGGCAACATCTTCACCTGTTTCCTCGCCATCCTCGTCCGTTACATAGAATGGCTGCTGATTGCGGATGCCACGGACTACTTTCAGGTATCCTTCCGCAAGGGCAAGGTCGCAGTTGTATTTCTTTGCAAATTCACTGACCGCATCCTTGGTGTTATGGTACAGCCACGCCATTGACCGCACCATTTTGTAATTGGTCAGAGAGGATACCGACCATTTTTCTTCGCCCATGCGGAAACGGAGCATAGCATCCCGAATGAACGGAAAAATGTATGTTGCATACTCCGCACCTTTGGCAGGAGCATAGTCCATCAGCTTTTGGAGCATTTGCTCCCGGCAGGAGATCTTTATATCGATAAATCGGTCTGTGTCGTACAGATTGCCGCCGTCCACACTGAGAAAGCCTTTGATGCGCTTGTTGAGCTGCGTTTCGTAGTGGTGCAGAAAGAACGAAAAATATAGCAAATTCTTTTCCCGCAAAGCAGACAGGATATATTCATTCAGACTGTCCACCGCTGGCGGTTCCGGTTCCAGTTGGAAGATGCGCTCTGCCACATAGGGGATGATGCCGTCACCGTGTGGATTAACTTGGTGCTTCGGTATGTATCCGGTCATGTTCCACGAAAAATCATTTAGCATAGCGCACCTCCCTTCTAAGTAATCAGCGGGAATAATTAACCATAATTCCAAGTTTGTCTTGCAGCATTTATATTATCCAGAAGAACAGATGCAGGATTTGCCTCGTAATAGTACGTGCTCATATCCAAAATGCCTTCTTCCATTTCACCCCACTCTGCTGTGCGAGAAACAAAGATTCTATTATATACACACCAATCGCATGTGGTGGTGAAAGCAGCAATATCTGCAAAGTCTTTTGGAAATACAATTCTTCTTCCATTTGATGTTGGCTTAAGATAGTTCTCCATTATTTCTTTGAAATTCTTCAGATCATAATCCGTAGCGTTTTCCAAAGCTTTACAGACAATCAATTCTTCGTGCGTGAATTCTGTAAGTGTTTCTAAATGGTTTGCAAGAATTAGACCATAAATAACGCAAACCTTTGGGCATTCTGCATTTACGGTTTGTTTGAACAGATTGGCTACGATAATAGCCTTTTCCGGGCTGGAGTTTACATAGTTGTAAAGCTCGTTCAATCTTCTTTCGAGATTAAAGCCAGATGCAAGACCGTTCAGTAGATGGCCGAGTTTGAAGGTATTGTATTCAGATAGAAGATCATTTCCTATTCCGCCTACAATTCCCGCAACTGGGTTTACTACGCCCAACACACCAATAGAGCCAGAACGGATTATTTTGGTCATAGGATTGTCCATAACCCGGCTAAGCGCATTCCCAATATCAGTTAAATCATATTTCTGTGCCATTACATATTCCTCATTTCGTCCGTAATTTTGCTTCTTTCTTCAAAGCAGCCTGTCCCATCTCTTTTTCGTAATCACCTTTGGCATAGGCGACATTGCTCAGCGCTCGAAGCATTTTATCCTTTGCCAGCTTTTTCATAACCTCTGCAAGATCAGCGTCCAGAGTACCACGCTTCACATAGCGGTTTATGGTGTTCAGCCGTTTCTCATAAATCTGTTTCACCGGATGATCGTCCGCAAGCTCCCGTTGTTCTCTGCCTTTCAGGTTGCCGATCTGTCGGCAAGTGCGGTGCAGCTTGTCCCCCGGTGCATAGCCGCCGCAGTATTTGGTGTGCCTTGCGTTGGTGGTGAGGAACCACTTGCCGCAGATTTTGCATTTTTTTTCGGGGCATGACCAACACATAAGCCCTCAAAAAGATCAGACCGGAACATCCCTACAAAGGATACATAGTGCATCCGCTTGACCAGCTTCGCAACTTTTTTCGCCGGGACGGATGACCGATATATACTGAACGGAATTATTCAAAGTAGACATCCAGGCATTGCCCTCCGTGATGGAAAACTCCGGCGGGAAATAATTGCCGAACATTCTGGCAAAACCCTCTGCGGTGCGTTCTGCTTCATTGCCGTCTGATTTTTCTGCAAAATCAAGCATGGCCGTTTGGTATTCCCCAAGGGAGTATGCCAGATGCCCGAAAACTGCGGTATAGCGTTGGAGCATCATCGCATCGGCAAAGTTCTGGATTTCTTCAAATTGCAAAGAATTGGTTGCGGCTTTTATGGCAAACTCCACATATTTCAGCGCATTGTCCACAGTAAAGACTTTTTTCAATCCGTTCTCTGTGCTTTGAGATATTCATATAGGAGAACGGCGGTGTTTGACTGAGAATATCAAGCATCGTCAGAGCAGCTTCCGTTGCAATAGGACAGAGTGCAGAAGCATCCTGTCCGGCGTTAATATTCCAAGCAGCAGATTGATTTTCTCGCATTGCTCGTTCATCTTTGCGATGGTATCCGCAGGGACATTCAGCGCATCACAGGCAAGAGCGCCGACAGGAAGTGTTTTTCCCTCATATATGACCGTATCCTGCCAAAAATCCAATGTCATCAGTTCTTGGTTCATGCTTGCCCCTCCTGTCCTGTTTTTTCATTTTCTTAATTCTATCATGCTAATGTAAAGAAATCTACATCTATCCATAAGTTGTCCTGTTTTTTGAAACGGGGTTGTCCTCCGATTAGCCTGTTTTTTGAAAAATCCGGCATAACCATAGTAGAAGGAGCCAAACCCCTGCCAATCACGGCGGGTGTTTCGTGCTTTCTAAATACTATGAACGGAGGTTTTTCTATGACAATCTATGAAATCATCAAGGCGGCAATCAGCGTAAAGCAAGCCGCAAAACACTACAGGCTGAATGTCAACCGCAATGGTATGGCTTGCTGCCCGTTCCACAACGACAGGCATCCGAGCTTGAAGCTGAACGAGGATTATTTCTTCTGCTTCGGCTGCGGAGCCAAGGGGGATGTAATCGACCTTGTGGCAAGACTGTTCGATCTGAGCAGTTATGAAGCAGCGCAAAAGCTGGCTGCGGACTTCGGGCTTGACCCGAAACCGCCCACTGCCGCAGCTATGGTCAAGCCAAAGCGTCCCTATATCCGTCAGTTCCGGGAGAATGAAATGCTGTGTTTCCGGGTGCTGACGGATTATCTGCATCTGCTGGAAGATTGGAAAATACGATACGCACCCAAGACACCGGAAGATGCTCTGGATGACCGTTTTGTGGAAGCCTGCCAGATGCACTGCTATATCGAATATATGGCAGATGTGCTGACGGTGGGTGATCTGGAAGAACGGGTGGCATTGGTGGACAAGCTGATGCAGGACGACAAAATTGCTTTTCTGCAAGAGTATACCGCACGAAAGAAAAAGGAGGTGGCGCACCGTGGCGAAGAACCGGAAAACGCCTAATATGAATTTTCCTGTCTGGTTTGACGGGCAGAACATCAACGAAGCTCTGTTTTGTGAAGAATTTCTGCATGAGCGCAGAATCATCTTCGCAAACGGAGCTTTTTTCACGCCCGATGGTCGAGTGACGGATGACCTTCCTCTGCGTGGGGAGATTTACGACAAGCTGAAATTTTGTGCCGTGAACAACATCCCACGGAAGATCACCAACATTCTGGAAGTGCTGAAACTGGAAGCGCAGGTGTCTGACTTCCCTCCGGAGCAGGATCGCATCCATGTTGCCAACGGTACGCTGCTCTTGAACGGCACTTTCACCGAAGGCAGACCGGCTATCGTGCGAAGCCGTCTGCCTGTCGGCTATAATCCCGATGCTCCTGCACCGGTGATCTGGCTGAACTTTCTGGATGGGTTGCTTTACGCCGAGGACATTCCAACTTTGCAGGAGTTTATCGGCTATTGCCTGATTCCCTCCAACAAGGGGCAGCGCATGATGGTGATTAAAGGCAACGGTGGCGAGGGTAAATCTCAAATCGGTGCGGTGCTGTCCACCATCTTCGGCACGAATATGAAAGACGGCAGCATCGGGAAGATTTCTGAAAACCGTTTTGCCCGTGCCGATCTGGAACACATCCTGCTGTGCGTGGATGATGATATGCGGATGGAAGCTCTGCGTCAGACCAACTATGTAAAATCCATCGTGACTGCACAGGGCAAAATGGACTTGGAACGCAAGGGCAAGCAGAGTTATCAGGGCTGGATGTTTGCCCGGTTGCTGGCATTCAGCAATGGTGATCTGCAAGCCCTATATGATCGCAGCGATGGTTTTTACCGCAGACAGCTTGTGCTGACCACCAAAGAAAAGCCCATGGACAGAGCCGATGATCCTGACCTTGCAGAGAAGATGAAAGCTGAAGCCGAGGGTATCTTCCTGTGGGCATTTGAAGGCTTACAGCGGCTTGTTGCCAACAACTTTAAGTTTACGGAGAGTGACCGTATCCGGAAAAACCGGGAAGCGGTCAAGCGTGACAACAACAATATCTTTGATTTCATGGAGTCGGAGGGATACATCCGATTGAAAGCGGATGCTTCCATCAGCTCTAAGGATTTCTATGAAATCTACCGGATGTGGTGTGAGGAAAACTCCCTTGCACCGCTGAAAGCCCGTAGCTTCAGCGATGCCATGATTGCCAATGCCGGGAGATTCAATCTGGAGCATTGCAACAACATCACCAACTCTGCCGGACGGCGGGTGTGGGGCTTTATGGGCGTGGAAGCTGTGGCAAGACCTCATATAAATGGATTTTACGATGTTTCGCCGTGTACGTACGTACCGGAGGACTGGCGGGATTGATTTTGCCAGTCATGCTCTGTACGTATGTACGCAGCATTTACCCCTGTTTTCTTCCGTTATAGGAAACAGCAGCTTTCAAAGCTGACCTGTTTTCGGGCATTAAAAATCAATGGTAATGGAAACAGCAAAGTTTTTGACCGCAGGACGAAACTATTTCACGAAATCGTGCTTCTCTGAACCGTGTACCCTGTTCACGGAACAATGGGTGTTTTCACTGTTCCAGACCAAACCACACAAAACGGCAAAGTGGGATATGGTCATATATGGACAGGACATCACAAGCGAAATTCTGAACGGATTTCGGAGATTACAGATTTTTCACTGTTCGGTGCATCCACTCCACCTTGGAGCGCAGAGGTTGCACCGACACATGAACTGAATTATGGAGGATTTTATCAATATGAATATACGCAACGAAATAAAGGCACAGATCATCCGTGCCGGGATGACCATGCAGGAAGTTGTTGACCTGCTCTCGGACGAGTACGGATGGAGCGACAGCGTTTCCAACCTGTCCGCAAAATTACAGCGGGAAAGTATACGATACAAGGAAGTATTGGAGCTTGCCGCTGTGCTTGGTTACGACATCGTATGGCAGAAAAGACGGGAGAAGTGATACCCCGGCAACAGCCTCCGCATCTCCCGTCCCCATAGGCGCACCGCAGTGCTGCCCATGGACAGGCAGTGAAAGATACGGTTTTCGCTGCCATCGTCTGCAAGAAATGTTCCGCAGAACAGCTTCATGCAGACGGGCTGACCAAGGTAAAAGGCGCAGACATTTTTGCCTTGGTCAGCAGAGGTCACCGCAGTGACCGCATTCCCCCTCGGGAGAGCCCTCGGAGAGCCACGCACTTTTGTAGCCAGCATGGATGAAAGTGTAATAAGTGGGTTATTACACTTTGAAAAAGTGCCGTTCCTCAGCCCTCCGCTGTCTGCAAATCTTAAAGAAAGGACAAAAATCTATGGCAAGAAATGATGGAATTGATCGTACCTTAGCCAGAAATCAGGACTTGGAAACTCCGGATGATGTGACAAAAGTACAGGAACACAATGAGCGTGAAAAAAGACCGTTATTCCAATGTGGACATCGTGCCGGAACGTACTGCGCTGAATGTTCACTTCAAGTCTCCCACTGACGATTATGTAAAAATGTTTGAGCAGATGGAGCAGGACAAGATCATCTCCACCAGAGGGCTGAAACCGGATGCCGTCAAATATGGCGAGTTGGTTTTCGATGTGAACTCCGCTTATTTCTACAACCACGCGGCTATGAGTTTGCAAAACAGTTTTATGCCGATGCCTATAAAGCCGCCGTGGAGATCGTGGGCGGTGAGCAGTATATCCTCTCCGCTGTAATGCATGCCGACGAGCGCAACCGGGCAATGTCGGAAGCTCTGGGTGAGGATGTGTACCACTATCACCTTCATGTGGTTTATATCCCGGTGGTGGAGAAACAAATCCTGTGGTCGAAGCGATGCAAGGATGAATCCCTCCGGGGAACGGTAAAGGAAACGATCACACAGGTCAGCCGCAGTAAGAAGTGGGAATCCAAACCCGTTCTTGATGAAAACGGAAATCCTATGTTGAACGCAAAAGGGAAAAAGATTTTGAAGTCGTCCTACAGTGTGCTGCAGGATGACTTTTTCAATTTCAT
>ENA-OQCD01000394-OQCD01000394.1-human-gut-metagenome-genome-assembly--contig:-NODE-394-length-12211-cov-1.750166_pt1 | contig 12211 bp, 14 predicted proteins | sample MGYA00242755_ERZ504571 | MGnify/ENA primary metagenome ERZ504571 (study PRJEB26092, sample SAMD00036274) | human gut metagenome | host: Homo sapiens | study: EMG produced TPA metagenomics assembly of...
ATATGCCGCCACTTATGCGTTAGCACCACGATATCAGGAAGAGCTCTCCAAACGATTAAACGCCAATCTGGTATTTGTGGAATACCGTTATTTTGATGCATCCATGCCTGACCCTTGCAACTGGGATTACCTGACCGTAGAAAACTCCCTGTATGACTTACATCACGTCACCACCACCTTTAAGCAACTTTATCCTCAAAAATGGATTTCGACAGGAATCAGTAAAGGAGGACAAACCACCATGTTCTATCGTGCCTACTTCCCTGACGATGTTGATTTCTCCGTTCCTTATGTAGCTCCCCTCAACAAATCACTGGAAGACGGGCGCCATGAACCTTTCATTGCCGAAACAGTCTCCACAGCCCAAAATCGGGAAAAAGTAAAAGAATTCCAATTGGAAGTATTAAAAAGAAAGGCTGAGTTACTGCCTATGTTCGAGAGATATTGTTTAAACAAAGGATATACTTTCCGTGTACCCATTACAGAAATCTATGATTTCAATGTACTGGAATATTCCTTCGCATTATGGCAATGGGGCACTTCCGTCACTAAGATACCTTCACCCAAAGCCGACAATCAAACTATCTTCAACCACTTCATCGCTATCTGTGAGCCTGATTATTTTTCGGAGCAATCCCCCTATCCTTCTTTTAATGTACAAGCAGCCAAGGAATTAGGGTATTATGGATATGACACCAAGCCTTTTGAAAAATATCTCACTATCAAAAGTAGCAAAAACTATATGTACCGGGTTATGCTTCCGGCCGATTTGCAGCACCTCAGTTTTGATGATACGCTCTATAAGAAAACGGTGAAATTCTTGAAGGAAAAAAACGACCCGAAAATGATTTATATCTATGGAGGAGATGATCCATGGACTGCATCGGGCGTCACCTGGCTGGAAGAAAAAGAAAATATCAAGGTATATACATTACCCGGTGGCAGTCACCGCACACGTATCGGCAGCTTCGATAAAAAAACACAAGAAGAGATCATGACACTCATAAACCGGTGGTTAAAAGAGTAGACTTTCTTCATCGCCGCTCCCGGCAAATATAACAATACCAAAGAATCCCATTTTACCGTCTTCTTGCATAGAGACAGCAAAATGGGATTCACTTCATATTATTAACACTCTAAGTATAAAAGAAGGCACTTTCATTACAACGGCATATTGCCATGCTTTTTGGGAGGATTACTTTGGTTTTTGTTGTGACACATATCCAAAGCCTGAGCCAGTTTATATCTTGTATCGCGCGGCATAATTACTTCATCAATCAAACCGCGTTCGGCTGCACGGTAAGGGTTGGAGAACTTATTCTCATACTCCTTTATTATCTCCTGCTTCTCTTCGGGAGTCGATTTACGATACAGGATGTTTACTGCACCCTCGGCACCCATCACTGCAATTTCCGCCTGTGGATAAGCCAGATTCACATCAGCACCTGTCGGCTTGCTGGACATGACGATATAGGCTCCACCGTATGCCTTACGGGTAATCAGGGTTACTTTGGGAACTGTGGCCTCGGCGTATGCATACACGATTTTCGCACCGTGGCGAATAATGCCGTTGTGCTCCTGCACCGTACCGGGAAGAAAACCGGGAACATCCTCAAAAGTAATCAAAGGAATATTGAAACAGTCGCAGAAACGGATGAAGCGAGCAGCCTTGTCACTGGCGTCGATATCGAGCACACCGGCAAGGTAAGAGGGCTGGTTGGCAACGATACCCACCGAACGACCTCCCAAACGACCGAATCCCACTACCACGTTCTTGGCAAAATGAGGCATTACTTCAAAAAAGTACTGGTTGTCCAGCACCGGTTCGATAATATCTTTGATGTCGTAAGGCATATTGGGGTCTTCGGGAATAACGGTCTGAAGTGCTTCTACCTGGCGATGAATATCATCCGTACAGGGGGCAAGGGGAGCATCCTCCATATTGTTGGAAGGCAAGAAGCTCAACAACTCGCGAATACTCATCAGAGCTTCCTCTTCATTATTACACATAAAGTGAGTGACACCACTCTTGGCACTGTGAGTATAAGCGCCACCCAGTTCTTCTTTTCCTACCTCTTCATTGGTCACAGTCTTTACCACATCGGGACCGGTAATAAACATGTGGCTTTGCTCTTTCACATAAAGATAAAGTCGGTCAGTGCCGGAGAGTAGCAGGCACACCCGCACAAGGACCCAAGATGGCAGAAATCTGAGGAATAACACCCGAAGCGATGGTGTTCTGATAGAAGATAGACGCATAACCGGCAAGACTGTTCACACCTTCCTGAATACGGGCACCGCCCGAATCGTTCAGTGCAATAACAGGCGCACCGTTCTTCAGGGCAAGTTCCTGCACCTTGACAATCTTGGCTGCATTGGTTTCACTCAGCGAACCACCGTGTGCGGTGAAGTCGTAAGCATACACAAAAACCAGGCGGCCGTCTATCTTTCCGTAACCTGTCACCATTCCATCTCCGGCAATCTGTTTTTTATCCATACCGAAATTGGTGCAACGGTGGTTCACCAACTTGTCCAGTTCATTGAACGTACCTTTGTCAAGGAGCATTTCAATACGTTCGCGGGCAGTCATCTTGCCCTGTGCATGCTGCTTCTCTATCTTGTCCACACCGCCACCCAGCGATGCCTTTTTGTCCAGTTCCTCAAACCGGCTGTATATTTCTTCTCTTGTCATGGTTCTTTCAGTCTTCTTTTATGATATCCAATATTATCAACTCCTGATTGGCATTGACGGCATCGCCCTCCTGCACCAGAATATCCTTTACGACACAATCCGAACTTACTTTGTAGTTGCTCTGCATCTTCATGGCTTCCAGCACTACCACGATGTCTCCCGCACTAAGGCGGTCTCCCTTTTGAACGGGGATTTTAACGACCTTACCCGGCATGGGTGCAATAATCCGATCGTCTTGTTTCTCTTCTCCACCCTTCTTCATGCGCAAGTACTTGGTCTGCGTATCCACAATATCTACGTGATAAGAGCGATAAAACATATTCACGTCATAACTCTTACCACCTTCACCGCGAATCAACTCGGCATTAAACGAATTGCCATCGTGAAGAATGGAGCAACTTCCGTTCTCAGCCATCACAATATCCACATCGTATGGTTTTCCATCGATAAGGAACTGTACCTTATTACCCTCTTTGCTCACCAAAGTTACATCGGCGATGCGGTCTCCTATATGTATTTCCATATTTCTTTTCCGTTTGTTTAGATGCGTAATACTCCCTTCTGCAAACCGAACTCACGCCAACGGCTGATGGGACGACCGTCGGGCAACTGTGAACTCTTGTTTTCTTCCAGATTCATCAGATAATCGATGTAAGAGGCAATCATGGCAATATTCTCGATTTCTTCGTTGTTGCCATTACCGCGCAACAGCATACGGGAATTCTTCTCGATAAACAACGTATTATATTCGCCTTTTACAAAGTCGGGCGTATGCATGATACGTTTCAAATAACTGAGATTAGTCTTCAGTCCGGTAATTTTATATTCATAAAGCACTCGGCGCATACGCTCGATGGCATATTGACGGGTGGTGGCCCACACAATCAACTTACCGATCATGGGATCGTAATAAATAGGTATCTCATACCCTTCGTACACATAGCTGTCTATACGGACACCGATACCGTTTGGTTCAGTAAGCTGCTTGATAATACCCGGCGAAGGCATGAAATTGTTTTCCGTATCCTCGGCACAGATACGGCATTCGATGGCGTGGCCACGCTGAAACAGCTCTTCCTGTCTGAGATGCAACACCTCATCATTGGCAATACGGATTTTGTTCCTTTTACCAAGTCCACACCAACTACCTCCTCCGTAATAGGATGTTCCACCTGAAGGCGGGTATTCATTTCAAGGAAATAGAAGTTACGGTTCTTGTCCACCAGAAACTCAATGGTTCCTGCACCCGAATAGTTTCACTGCCTTGGCTGCGGCAACTGCCTTTTCTCCCATCTCCTTACGAAGTTCGGGAGTAAGAAACGGCGAAGGACTTTTCTTCCACTATTTTCTGGTTACGACGCTGAACAGAACATTCGCGGTCGAACAGATGAACTACATTGCCATGATTATCACCCAAAAATTTGAAATTCGATATGGTGAGGTTCTTCCACAAACTTCTCCAGATAAACAGTATCATCTCCAAAAGACGACATGGATTCCGAACGAGCAGTATTATAAGCTTCCACTACCTCATTTTCATTATGAATAAGACGCATACCCTTTCCGCCGCCGCCCATTGAAGCCTTCAACATCACAGGATAACCAATCTCATTGCAAATGCGGACTGCTTCCTCAGCACTCTGTAACGGCTGTTCCGTTCCGGGAACGACTGGTACACCGGCTGCAATCATACGCTTGCGGGCAGCAATCTTATCACCCATCGCCTCCATTGTCTCGGCAGCCGGACCGATAAAAATAATACCTTCTTCCTTACAACGGCGGGCAAAGTCTGCATTCTCGGATAAGAAACCATAGCCGGGGTGAATGGCATCGGCATGATGCTGCTTGGCAGCTTTGATAATATTATCTATATTCAGATAACTATCCTTGGAAGCGGCAGGGCCTATCAGACAGGCTTCATCTGCATACATTACGTGCCGCGCTGTGCGGTCGGCTTCCGAAAAAACAGCCACAGTGCGAATGCCCATTTCCTTACAGGAACGCATTACACGTACGGCTATCTCGCCACGATTGGCGATTAGAACCTTTTGTATCATAATCCTTCTTTTTACCTAAAACGGTCGCAAAGTTAGCTTTTTTTTGCACAAAAAACTAAAAAAAGTGTGCTTAAATATTGCGCCAATACACGCGCATGATTCTGCTCCTGATTCTTCGAAGCATAAAGGAGTGTAACCTTTTCATAAGGTTTTATCCTATCAATGAACGTTTTAACAGCATGTGAGCGTTCCAGTTCCTTTTGGTACATATCAGCAAAGGCTCCCCATCTTTTTTCGACATCAGCATGAAACCATTTACGCAAATCATTAGAAGGAGTCAGTTCTTTTGCCCAATAATCGTATTTCAGATACTCCCGTTTCATGCCTCTGGGCCAAAGACGGTCGACCAATACCCGATAACCGTCATTGGACGAAGGAGTCTCATATACCCTTTTAATATTTAATTTGAGTCATAGTCAGTTTTTTTAGGTTTAATGGCTATAACCCTGTTTGGATAGAAATGTTCACTGATTATAAGATAAGTTCATAATCGCTGACATCAAGCCAACGCCCGAACTTCAGTCCAACCTCCTTAAAATGAGATACTTTTTGAAATCCCAGTTTAGTATGTAAAGAAGTACTGTCTTCATTCGGTTCCGTCAGACAAGCTATCAGTGCATGGTAACCCTCCCTCCGGCATTCTTCTATCAAACGCATCATGAGTTGGGTTCCCATACCTTTCCCCACACAATCGGGAAGAAGGTAAACAGTTGTCTCCAGCGTATGTCCGTAGGCCACACGCTGTTTCCAGGGATGAGCATAGCAATACCCCACAACTTTTCCGTCTGATTCACAAACAAAATAAGGATAATGAGCCGAAATCCCGGCTATCCGACCACGCATATCCTCTTCGCGCACAGGCTCAATATCAAATGTAACCACACTATGTATTACATACTCATTATAAATAGCCGCAATCGCTTTAGCATCTTGTAATTCTACCCTTCTAATCATAACGGTATTTATTTAAAAACACAGGCAAGATATAAAAAAAAAGCTATCTTTGCAAACAGAAAACAATATTAAGAATGAAGATTCTCTGGATAGACCTCAACTGTTCGTATGCCCACTCTTCACTGGCACTCCCTGCCTTGCATGCACAAATGGCTTCGGACACCTCTGTGGAATGGGATATAGTATCCGCTACCATCAATGAAAATGTAGGGATGATTGTCGATGAAATCTATCGCCGCCGGCCCGACATACTTGCAGCCACCGCCTGGCTGTTCAATCACGAACAACTGATGCATATCACTTCCCGCGTAAAGGCATTACTGCCGGATGCCTGTCTCATTTTTGGGCGGTCCCGAGTTTTTGGGAGATAATGAAGAGTTTCTGCGTAAGAATCCTTTTGTCGACTGTGTATTCAGAGGAGAGGGAGAAGAAGCGTTTCCGCAATGGCTGGCATGCCGGAAACAGCCTGAGAAGTGGAACACCATCCGGGGCTCTGCTATCTGACCGCCGAAAAAGAATATAAAGACAACGGTTTAGCCCGCGTACTGAACTTTTTCCGGCCTCGTTCCTCCCGAAGAAAGCCGTTTCTTTAATTGGAGCAAACCTTTTGTCCAGTTGGAGACCACACGCGGTTGCTTCAATACTTGCGCCTTTTGCGTAAGCGGAGGAGAAAAACCGGTGCGCACACTGTCCATCGAAAGCATACGCCACAGACTGCAAATCATTCACAGCCACGGTATCAAGAATGTACGTGTGCTCGACCGCACCTTCAACTATAATCCGCGCCGCGCCAAAGAACTTCTCCAACTTTTTCTGGAGTTCTCACCCGACATCTGCTTCCATCTGGAAATTCATCCCGCCCTATTGTCTGAAGAGCTAAAAAAAAGAATTGCGACAATTACCGGCAGGACTCCTTCATCTGGAAGCCGGTATTCAAAGTCTGCGTGAACCCGTTTTAGAGAAAAGCCGAAGAATAGGCAAACTCTCCGATGCATTGGAAGGATTGAAATTCCTGTGCTCACTATCCAATATGGAAACCCATGCCGACCTGATTGCCGGACTCCCGCTTTATCGCTTGGATGAAATATTTGAAGACATATATACCCTTGCGGGATACCGCGCCGGAGAAATCCAATTGGAATCTCTTAAGCTATTGCCCGGAACAGAGATGCGCCACCGGGCAGACGAATTAGGTATCCGCTACTCTCCCCTTCCGCCTTATGAAGTATTGCAAACCGGAGAAATCAGTGTAAGCGAACTGCAAACAGCACGCAGACTGTCCCGCTTGCTCGATGCCTTCTATAATACTCCCGCGTGGCAGGAACTGACACGGGAACTCATACTGAACGACAGGCGTTTTCTATATAGGTTTCTGGCTTATCTGACAGAAGCCAATCTCATTGACCAACCCATGAGTCTGGAGAGACGCGGATTAGTTCTATATGAATATTGCAAACAATATTATCCCGACTATCGGACACAAGCCTCCATAGCATGGATAGAAGCAGGCATGTCACTCAAGAAACTTCCGGCAGAACACGTGAAAACCAAGCGGCAAATTCCACCCGAACATTGGGAAGTGATCTATGGCAACTATAAACCCGAACTACGCCTCTGCTTCCTGCCTGTAAGCACCGACACGGAACATGGTTATTGGTTCGGTTTCGAATCGGAGATACAAAAAATAGCACCGGTCTTCAAAGCGCGGACCTAAAGCAGGCTACACCTTATTATATATAGACATAAAACCGACTTATTTATGACTCAAATCATCGAAATACTGGAATACAAGCCGGAATATCTGGAAGCCACCCGGAAATTCCTGACTCAACTGACTACCCGACCCATACAACTTACAGAAGAAGCCTTCAGGCATACACTCGCGTCAGCGAACAGCCATCTCTTCTTCCTGCTGGATGACAAAGCGGTGGCAGGAATGCTGACCGTCGGAATCTATCATTCCCCCACCGGCGGAAAAGCATGGATAGAAGATGTGGTGATAGACGAAGCTTATCGCGGAAAAGGACTCAGTAAGATGTTGGTGCGCCACGCCATCGATTTCGTGAAATCGCAAGGCATCCCCGCGCTGATGCTGACCTCCAACCCTAAACGGACAGCCGCCAACAAGCTGTATCAGACAATGGGATTTGAACAGAAAGAGACCAAATGTATACAGAAATGAATTGCTAATCTTAACACGATATAAAACCAAAGAAAAGCATGAGAATCAGAAAAAACAACCCCTCAATGACCTGGAGCCGGTAATGGCCATGTATGACTATGCACGCAAGTTCATGCAAGAGCACGGCAATCCCAACCAATGGATAAACGGCTATCCCTCTGAGGAATACATCCGCCGCGAAATAGCCGACGGACACAGCTACATATGCGAGAATGAGCAGGGAGAGACGGTAGGAACCTTCTGTTTCATTGTCGGAGAAGACCCTACCTATGCGGTTATCGATAATGGCAAATGGCTGAATGATGCCCCATACGGTGTGATTCACCGCATGGCCTCCAACGGGAAAGAGAAAGGAATTGCAGACCAATGCATCCGATGGTGCTTTGAGCAGCATCACAACATACGCGTAGACACACATCATGACAACTATGTAATGCAAAACATCTTGAAGAAAAACGGTTTCGAGGAATGCGGAATTATCTATACACACAACGGCAGTCCACGTATCGCATACCAAAAACGTATAAAAAACAATAAAACACACATTTAATACTATGAAAACATTTTATATTATATGCTTGCTACTTGCCTGCCAAAGTATCATCACCGGTCTTTCAGCACAAACAGTCAGTGGGAAATTAGTAGATGAAAAAAACGAACCGATGCCATACGCCAATGTAGTACTGCTATCACTCCCCGACTCTGCCTTTGTCAGCGGAACAATAAGCGGAGACGACGGAACATTCAGCCTGAGTGCAACAGCACAACCTCAGATAGTACGCATTTCCTCTATCGGATACACCACCATATACAGACCGGTGAATCCTGCCGACATGGGGATTGTCCGACTGACAGCAGACACACACCAACTGGGTGAAGTAACCTAAAAAGCCGACTTACCCCAAAAATGCGTCTGAAAAGGCGATGCGATGGTGACTACAGTTGCGGGCAGCGTATTGGAAAAGTCCGGTACAGGCAACGACCTGCTCGACAAGATACCGGGTATCTCGGCTGAAGAAGGAGCAGTGAATGTATTCGGAAGAGGAACAGCGGAAGTCTACATCAACGGAAGAAAAGTGAGAAGCAGCTCGGAGCTGGAACAACTCTCTTCGGACAACGTAAAGAGCGTGGAAGTGGTACGCAACCCGGGAGCACGCTACGACGCTTCTGTAAAAGCCGTTGTCCGTATCCTCACCAAAAAGGCACAAGGCGAAGGATTCGGTTTCGACAACCGGCTCGTGACTCGCAACCGCCGCACGTATGGCTGGACCATCTATGACCAGTTCAACTTCAACTACCGGAAAAACGGTTTCGACCTTTCCGGCACTTTATTCGGCGGCAAATTGCGAGGCGGGAACAACCAACAGATTATCATTGACACCTATTTGGACAAGTTATGGCAACAAAAGATGGATGCCACATACGCCAAGACAAAACGCAGCAACATAGAAGGCACGCTCGCCATGAGCTATCAGTCAATGAAAAACATTCGATGGGAATACGCTACAACATAGACCGTTACATGTCTACCCATGAAGACTGGCGGTATCTCACACAAGTGTTGTGCGACAACCAACCTTACGAGAACAGCTCCAGCCAAATGATTATCCACAACCCTTCCACCACTCACAACCTGAACTATTACTACAACGGACAGGCAGGCAACTGGAATATCGACTTCAACGCCGACGGCCTATGGAGCCCTACCAAAGAGATACAAAACACAACGGAAATCATTAACGAACACAATGAAAACCATATCAATACCCTGAACGAAAACAACAACACGCTTTATGCTGCCAAGTTGGTACTCTCACATCCTCTGTGGCAAGGGAACTTATCGTTCGGAGGTGAATACTCTCATACCAAGCGCACCAACCTTTATCTCAATCCGGAAGGTATCCTTGCCAATGACGACAGCGAGATAAAGGAAGGAGCCGCCTCCATGTTTGCAGACTACACCCGCTCCTTCGGCAACGTAAGCATACAGGCAGGCATCCGATACGAACACGTAGGCTTCGACTATTACGAAAAAGGCAAACACATAGATGTACAAAGCCGTAAATTCGATAACATTTTCCCTTCGCTGAACATCAACTTCCCCATCGGAAAGACACAAGTGCAACTCAGTTATGCAGGAGACATCACCCGCCCTTCTTATGACAACCTGCGGAATAGTACTTATTATGCCAACCGCTATACTTATCAGACAGGAAACCCTTTCCTGACTCCGACCATGACGCAAAACATATTACTGGCTGCCTCTTACCAATGGCTGAATGTCTCCGTGGGATACAGCCGCGTGAAAGACGATATGATACAGATATCAGAAAACTATTCGGAAGAGAATCCCACCATCTCGTTGATGAAAGTGGTAAACACCGAATCCTACGACCGCATGACGGCATCACTGACAGTGGCGCCCACCATCGGGCTGTGGAAACCGCAGTTCAAGGCAGAGCTCTACAAGCAGTGGTTCTCCATCGAAATCCACAACGGCATAAAGTCACTGAACAACCCTGTCGGTACATTTGTCTGGCGCAACAACTTCTCGCTGCCTGCCGGTATACTGCTGATATAAACGCCGTTTACACCACCTGCGGCCACAACCAGAACATATACCTGCAAAAAGATGCGTGCAATGTGTCGCTGGCTCTATACAAAGCATTCTTCAATAACCGGCTGAGCATGCAGCTGCAAGCCAACAACCTTTTGGAAACCGACGATGCGGACGCATTGATATACAGCGGAATACGCACTATGAGCGATTATATAACCCAGTTCCGACAGGTAACTCTCACCTTGCGCTACAAATTCACGCCGCAAAGAACAAGTATAAAGGAACAGGAGCCGGACAAAGCCAAAAGAACCGTATATAAACGACGGACATGGCTCCTTCCGGAAAGCAATAACATTATCGGTGTGACTGATATAAGACAAAGAAAGTAAATGCTCCCTTTCACCAATCCGGCAAACAGCGGGAACCCTGTTACCAATGCAAACATTTGAATATTGTTTATATAATTGATTATGAAACATTTTCTATCCATATTATTTATATTTTCTCTCAATCTTGTCAGCCCACTTTTAGCGCAAGACAAGAGTTCGGTAGATATGTCTGCTTTATTAGAGAATAAAATATGGAAAGTGCAATTACCCCAAGACAAACAATATGCAATAGAAATGGAATTTCGTAGTGCCGAATGGAAACAAAGTTTTCTATATGATAAAAAACAAACCCCAATATGCTATTCCTATTCTTTGCATGAGGATACAATCAAAAGTTTTTGAATCGGGAAAAGATTATATCATACAGGAACTGACAGATAGTACGCTGGTTCTCCAATATCTGCCGGAGATTTTGACAATCGAAGTTGCACCTGTCAGATGTACAACAGATAACAGTATTCAAGGACAAAGGCAGAACGAAGAACGCCTGGATAGTATTTGGCGCAAAGAGGACATTTGGAACAAGGGTGTTGCTAAAATAACCGGAGAGCCTATTAAGGATTTATCCACGATAGAACCTCCCCGATGGGCAATATGGAATTACGATTTGGAAAAGTATTTTGTTTCTCGAATGAAATACCCCAAAAAGTTGCTGGAAAAGAACGTGGCAGGCTATTCCGTTGTAATGTTCTCTCTTGATACTTTAGGATTGCCTCGTGGAATAAATATCCTGACGTCTATTCATAAAGATTTTGATAAAGAGGTAATCAGACTGACCCAAGAGCTTCCGCACTGCCTGCCTTGCAGGGACAAGAACGGCAAACGGATGGAATGCTTTTATACAGTGTATGTACCATTTTTACCGCAACATTACAAAGACAGGGTAAAAACGGATAGTGTTAGAGAAGAAGAACTGAAACAGTGTCTTGTAGAATGGGAAAGCGGGTCTTACTTTCAAAAAGGAAATCCGTATGAAATTACCAACTACATCAATGAACACTTGAGATACAATCCTAAAATGTTGGGCAACAAAAATCAAATCAGAGGAATTTACACAATACAGATTGATTCCTACGGAGAAGTGTCAGAAGCTAAAACCATGAGAAGTTGCAGAATCCCGGAATGGGATAATCAAGTATTGCAAATCATAAAAAGCATGCCACGATGGACCCCGGCAATCAATTATTGGAAAGGTGAATATTGCAACTCCGTTTGGACTGTACCTGTTTTATTCAAGAATGATAGTCCGACAACTCCTATCAACCCTCACACCGATGTTTCAGTTTATCGGTTATAGCACTTGTGATACCCCTGTCTTGATGCGATACGATGCCACACTGACCGCCCATACCACAGAACCTTATTTGGAGGTGGGTG
>ENA-OQCD01000395-OQCD01000395.1-human-gut-metagenome-genome-assembly--contig:-NODE-395-length-12209-cov-1.488826_pt1 | contig 12209 bp, 18 predicted proteins | sample MGYA00242755_ERZ504571 | MGnify/ENA primary metagenome ERZ504571 (study PRJEB26092, sample SAMD00036274) | human gut metagenome | host: Homo sapiens | study: EMG produced TPA metagenomics assembly of...
AGGAAAACGTCGTTCAAATAAGAAGAGCATGGATGCTTATATCATGAAGACAACATTATTGATCGATTTTATTGAGACAGCGATCGCACATAATAAGAAACACTTTTTCTTTGATGTTATCGTTCCAAACTTCGATCGTCTTGTAATTCAGGGGATATGAATATAAAGGATATGTAGGATGTATTACATCTTTAGAAGCATATTACAATGTAAATATGGATATGTTAAAACCAGATGTTTACAAAGAATTATTCTTGGGTAATAGAAGAATTTACACAAAATCTGCCGATGGAGCACCAGCAAAATACGGACCAAATGCGAAAGTCAGCAACAGCCTGATCAGTAGTGGATGTGAGATTGATGGTGAAGTTGAAAACTCTGTCATCTTCCGTGGATCACAGATTGCAGAGGGAGCTGTGATCAAGAATTCTGTTGTTATGGCAGAAGGATTTATCGCACCACAGGCAGAGATCAACCATACAATTTTAGACCGACACGTAAAAGTTTATTCAAATGCACACTTATCAGGATCATCAAACCATCCAGTATTTATTCCGAAAGGAGCAAGTGTTAATGAGTAATAACAATTCACTGAAAGTGCTGCTTGCAGGGGCAGAGTGTGCACCATTTGTGAAGCTTGGAGGGCTAGCAGATGTTATGGGAACCCTTCCAAAGGAATTGAATCAGATCGGTGCGGATGCCGTGTGATCATGCCGTTTCATAGTCAGATGAAAGGGAAATATGGCGCACAGACAAGACATCTGGCAGATTTCAACATCAATTTTAGTTGGTGGGGAAACATATGTAGGTGTAGAAGAACTGGTTTATAATGAAGTTACATATTATCTGATCGATAATGAAGGATTTTTTGGTGATGCGGTATATCGTGGTGGACTTGCAGAAGGAGAGCAGTATGCTTTCTTCTGCCGTGCCGTGATCGAAGCAGCAAGCCGTATTGGATTTATTCCAGACGTCATCCATTGCAATGACTGGCAGACAGGTCTGATCCCTATCTTACTCCGCACACAGTACGGACATTGGGATATTGGACATGCAAAGACGATCTTTACGATCCATAATATGATGTATCAAGGAGAATTTGGTTTCGATCAGTTTGAACATTGGTTAGGAATCGATCCAAAAGTATGACACACCAGAATTTATGCATAACTATGAATGTGCAAGTTTCATGAAAGCAGCACTTGTGTTTGCAGATCGTTTAAGCACAGTAAGTCCAACTTATGCACAGGAGATTCGTGATCCAGCATTTGCATACCGTCAGGAAGGTATCTTAAATGCGAGAGCAGGAGATACATGGGGAATCTTAAATGGAATGAATCAGGAAGAATTTAATCCAGAGACAGATCCATTGATTCCATATCATTTTAACAAAGATGATCTTTCTGGAAAGAAGAAAGATAAACAGGAACTGATCAAGGCTCTTGGATTATCGATCACACCAGGAGTTCCGATCATCGGTATGGTTACAAGATTAACAGAGCAGAAAGGTCTGGATCTTGTGAAATACATGTTGGATGAGATCATGTGTACAGAGAATGTCGCATTTGTCATTCTCGGAACGGGTGATTATGAATATGAGGAATTTTTCCGTTACATGGAAGAAAAATACAAAGGAAGAGTATGCTCATATATCGCATATGATAATGCAGTTGCACACCAGATTTATGCAGGAAGTGATCTCTTCTTAATGCCATCCAAATTTGAACCATGTGGAATCTCTCAGATGATCGCACTTCGTTATGGAACACTTCCAATCGTACGTGAGACAGGTGGACTTCGTGATACAGTACAAAGTTACAATGAATACGAGGACACAGGAAATGGATTCTCATTTGCAAACTACAATGCACATGAGATGCTGGGAGCAATCCGTTATGCATTACAGACATTGCAGAGTCCAAAGAGAAAACATGGATTGATCCAAAGAGCGATGGAATCCGATAACAGTTTTGCAAAATCTGCAAAGATTTATCTTGATATGTATAATAGTGTATTATAAATTCAAAAGAAGAATGGGCATCTTATTTTAAGATGCCCATTCTTCATAAAGACAAAAAATGAGATAAATTTACAGGTCAAAGATAAAGACTAGAAAGGAGGCTTAGATCACAATGGACTATATGGACAGCAATAAGATCGGACAACGGATCGAGAATAAATTAATTCATGCACTTGGAAGAACGATCAGTGAGGCAACAAATGATGAGATCTATAAGGCAGCAGCGGAGTGTATCAGGGATGATATCATGATATCCTGGGCAGACAGCAGAAAAAAGGGTACAAGAGCAGGGAGTTAAGAAACTTTACTATAATGTCAGCCGAATTTTTTGATGGGAAGGGCATTTTCTAATAATCTGATCAGTCAAGGATTATATGAGGCATATCGGGAAGCATTCTGGGAGATGGGACTTGATTTTGATAAGATTACGGATGAAGAAAATGATGCAGGACTTGGAAATGGAGGACTAGGACGACTGGCAGCATGTTTTTTGGATTCACTTTCTACGATGGAACTTCCAGTACTCGGATGTGGGATCCGATATGAATATGGAATGTTTCGTCAGAAAATTGTAGATGGAACGCAGATTGAGATGGAAGATGACTGGTTAAGAGATGGAAATGTTTGGGAGATCGAGCGCCCGGAATTAAGTGTGGAAGTACATTTTAATGGAACGATTCAGGAAAACTGGACAGAGAATGGATTAAAGATTGAACATAAAGATTATAATACCGTCATTGCAGTCCCATATGATGTACCGATCATTGGATACAAGACTAAGACGCCAGCAACTCTTCGTCTGTGGAGTGCCAGAAGCAAGCGGCGGTTCGATTTTCATTCGTTTAATGAAGGAATCTATGATAAAGCGATGGCAGACCAGACATTTGCAGAAGCAATCTCGAAAGTCTTATATCCGTCAGATGATCATATGCAGGGTAAAATGCTGCGTTTAAAACAGTTTTATTTTCTGGCATCTGCAACGATGCAGTCGATGATCAAGAGACATAAAGCAGTATTTGATGATCTGAACTCCTTGCCAGAACATGTTGTCATTCAGATCAATGAGACACATCCGGCATTGGCGATGCCAGAACTTATGAGGATTCTAATGGATGAAGAAGATTTTGGATGGGATGAGGCCTACGGTATGGTCAAGAAGATATTTCATTATACGAATCATACAATTATGTCAGAAGCAATGGAATGTTGGGATGAGAATATGTTTCGTTTACTGCTTCCAAGAATCTATCAGATCATTTGTGCGATCAATGAGAAATACTGTCAGAAACTTTCCGTATATTACAGCAAGGAAGAAGAAAAGATCGCACAGATGGCAGTGATCGGAAACAATGAGATCCGCATGGCAAACCTATGCGTAGCTCTTTGCCGCAGGATCAATGGTGTTTCAAATCTTCACGCTGATATTTTAAAAACGAGGATTTTTAAAGGATCTTATCAGATCTTTCCACAAAAATATCTTGCGATCACAAATGGGATCACACACAGACGCTGGTTAGCACTGGCCAATCAGGGGCTATATCATCTGGTAAGAGAGTATGTGAAAGGGGATATTTTAAAGGATTACCGTCTGTTTGAACAGATCCTTCCATATAAAGATGACAAAGAATTTTGTAAAAAATATGAGAAGGTCAAACGAAATAATAAGATCCGTTTTGCAAAGTATATCAAAGAAAAGCAAGGGATCGAAGTGAACCCAGAATCTATTTTTGATGTTCATTGCAAACGTTTGCATGAGTATAAAACGACAGCTGTTAAAAATGTCTGCATATCATTTATATATATCAGAAGATCAAAAAAGATCCAACATGTATTACAACACCGATCACATTTATTTTTGCGGCGAAAGCAGCACCGGGATATGCCAGGGCAAAAGAGATCATAAGGCTGATCCATTCCATTCAGGAAATGGTGAATAAAGATCCAGATATGGACGGAAAGATTCAGGTGGTTTTCGTAGAAAATTATTGTGTATCGGTTGCGGAGATACTGATTCCGGCAGCAGATATCAGTGAGCAGATTTCTACCGCAGGAATGGAAGCATCTGGAACAGGAAATATGAAATTTATGATGAATGGTGCATTGACGATCGGCACTATGGATGGAGCCAATATAGAGATCGCAGAGCGTGTAGGTCAGGAGAATATCTTTATTTTCGGAGACAGTGCTGAGGGTAATTACAATAAAAAAATGTACCATACATACAATCCAGGGATTATTTTCGAGAATCATCCAGGAATCCGTGATGTATGTAATTGTCTGATCGAAGGAAATCTGTTACGATACGGAAACAGAAAATATTCAGAGATTTACCAGAATCTTTTATTTGGGGAATATGGAGAGGCAGATCCATACTACATACTTGCAGATTTTCCGTCTTATATTGAAACATATGAAAAAGTATATCATTGTATGTCGATCATAAGGATGAATGATTAAAAAAAGCAATTGTTAATACAGCAAAATCCGGATATTTTTCATTCAGACCGAACGATTGAACAATATAATGAAAAATCTGGAATCTGAAACCAGTAAAATAAGAGTTACAAAAAAGATGAGAGTTAAATTATGATTCATAACGCGTCAGTAGAAAAATACAGAACTCCCGTAGGTGCAGTCACATGTGGAAGCGAGATGATGATCCGCCTGTATGATGTAGGGCAGGAAGTCAATAAGGCAGAGATCATCATGTATTCTGAAAGTTTTCACCGGGGAGTATGAGATGAAACGAAAAAAAAGACTGCATGGAAGAACACATAAAGATGACCAGTGAAGCAGGTGTTGTCTGGTATTATTTCAGAATCTGGGAACATGGGAAATGTTATTTTTATGGAGCCAGACATGGGAAGACACAAGGAGAAGGAATGATCGTTGATGACAACCCGGATAGTTTTCAGATCACCGTATATGAAGAAAATTTTGATACCCCAAGGTGGATGTCAAAAGGAATCATGTATCAGATTTTCCCAGATCGTTTCTGTCAGGGAAACAAAGAAAATATGAAACGTGGGAAAGCATATCATGAAAGTATGGGAAGAACGGTCTATCTGCATGATGACTGGGAAGAACAGCCAGTATTTGGACCACTTCCAGGAAAAGAAATTTTTATGATCCATGTGATTATTTTGGTGGAGATATTGAGGGAATCATATCCAAACTTGATGATCTGAAACGATTGGGGATCAGTTGTATTTATCTGAATCCGATTGGAGAAGCAGCATCAAACCACCGCTATAATACATCAGATTATAAGAAAGTCGATCCATTCCTTGGAAATAACGAAGATTTTAAGCGGCTATGCCAGCTTGCCAAAGAACGCAGGATTCATGTGATCTTGGATGGGGTATATTCCCACACTGGGGATGATAGTGTCTATTTTAACAAAAAGGGAAATTACGAAGAACCAGGGGCATATCAAGGGGAAGAGTCAAAGTACTATGATTGGTATGACTTTAACGAAGATGGAACTTATAAGAGCTGGTGGGGTTTGAAACACTGCCGGAAGTCAATGAATTAAATGAAAAGTTTGTTGATTACATTATCACAGGAGAAGATTCGGTGATCAAGCATTGGTTAAAACTTGGAGCATCAGGATTCCGTCTGGATGTTGCAGACGAACTTCCGGATGAATTTATCTTTAGATTGCGAAAGCGAATTAAAGAAGAAATTCAAGAATTATACACTGATCGGTGAGGTATGGGAAGATGTCACAACCAAAGAAAGTTAACGGAACGAAACGTAAATATGCTTTGGGAAAAGGCTTAGACAGCGCAATGAACTATCCGCTGAAAGTCAACGTTACAGATTATTTACTCGGCAATCAAAGTGCCAAAGATAATGAAGACATTCTTGCTATCTCAGCAGTGTAATTATCCAAACCATTGTATTATGCACTGATGAACCTGTTATCTTCTCATGATATTCCAAGAATTCGGACAACAACTTGCAACTGGAATGAATGAGAATCTGCCATCGAGAGAGCAGCAGGCAGAATATGTCATAACATCAAAGATGGATCAGAAAGGAAAAGCACTCACAAGACTTGCAATGGCAGTTCAGTTCTTTGTCCCAGGAATGCCATGCATTTATTATGGAGACGAATATGGAATGCATGGACTGATGGACCCATTTAACCGAGGAGCATTTTTTGAAAATGATAAAGAAACCTATCAGGAAGTTTTGAGACTGACTAGCCTTAGAAACCGTGAAAAAGTCTTACAGACAGGATATGCATTATACATGGCACCGACTGAAAATGTCCTTGCGATCTTAAGATTTATCAGTGAGAAAAAAAGATGTCTTTGGAGAAGCAAGTGAGAACAAAAGCAAATATTTACTTCTCGTCAATCCGACGATGAAAAAAGAAGAGATCAATCTAGATCTCAACAAGGTCAAAGAAGGGGGAAATGAGAATGCATTACAGGCGCTGTTAAAAGAACTTGAGCAATGCTGTGATCAAGCAAATGTAGCACCTATAGATTATAAAAGTGATAGAGTTATAAAAAGCAAAAAAAGAAAAAAGGATCTGCAGATCAAAGATACATAAAGTATCAAAAGGGTTTGCAGATCCTTTTCTTATATTCTAGGTTCAACTCAAATTTAATTCTTAGCAGTGAGGGCTTCACTCTCAGCAGCAAGTATTTCATCTTCATCTTCATCACTCATGGAATAAGCAATATTCACACTAATGGTCAGCAATACGCTCTAATTCAGAAAGCATATCGGAGAACAATAAACCAGCTCTTGGCTCACATTCGCCTTTGGCAAGACGTTTGATATGGTGTTTTTGATATCTGCGTTCCATTTTGTCAATCGAAGCTTCCAGAATTGCAATCTCAGCAAGCTTTTCTTCAGGTTTGTTGACACCATCTTGTTCCATGAAACACTCCAGGGAAAGTTTTAACAGTTTGGAAACAGCAGTGTACATCTTTTTGATTTCTTCTTTTGCATCTCCAGTAAGTCCAGTGTTATGTTTGATCTCTGTTTTTGTAAAATTCAGCAAAATTTTCTGCGTGATCACCGATACGTTCGATATCATTAACAACATAAAACATGGAACCCAAGATCTTCTGATCGGCTAAAGGCAGTGATAGCTGGTTGGACTTTACCAGATAATCAGTGATCGCATGACTGACATTATTGATATCTTCCTCGCGATGATAGATTTTATCAACAAATTCATCGGATTGATTTAGAAATCCGTGGATGGCATGGTCTAAATTCTCCTGTGCCATATTAGCCATACGTCTTAACTCATTCTTCGCCTGAGGGATCATTGTTGCAGGAGATTTTAAGGAAATCTCTGTAATATACTGCAGTTCATTATGGTGGACTTTTTCATCTTTTCCACGGATGATCTTCTCTGTTAATGCAACAACTAAAGGTGTCACATGGGAACATAAATAACACTTCAATGATCTTAAATGTTGTATGAGCATTTGCAACACTTCGTCCAAGATTTCCACCGGAAATACTTAAGAAAAAAGTTTGTGATAGGAGTAAAGTGCAAAGCTAAGTCCTGTAAAGATGATGATACTTCCAAATACATTAAATAAGAAATGGATCATCGCAGCACGTTTTGCACCTTTGTTACCACTTAAGCTGGCAAGCAATGCGGACACACAAGATCCCATATTACATCCAAGAATAATAAAGAAGCAGATTGGAAGATGTAATAATCCCTGAGATGCCATCAAAAGAACGATACTTACAGTAACAGAAGAACTCTGTAAGATAGCAGTCATGATAAATCCAAATAAAACACCAAGGAAATGGTTATCCAGTGTCTGAAGGTAAGATGTGATCAAAGGTGAATCCCTTAACACAGACATAGCACTTGACATGGAAGTTAATCCCATAAATAAAACACCAAATCCAAGAATAACTTCTCCCACTTTCTGAACGGTAGGATTATTTATAAATAATACCATAATAACACCCGCCATTAAAAAGACAGGGGCAATCTCAGAAAGGTTAAAAGAAACAAGCTGGGAAGTAAACAGTAGTACCAATGTTAGCACCAAGGATAACTCCAGCAGCCTGAGACAGGTTCATAAGCCCTGCATTTACAAAGCTGACTACCATAACAGTAGCAGCACTAGAGGACTGAATAACAGCGGTAAAAAAGATTCCGACTAACATACCCGTTAAACGGTTTGTAGTAAATATTTCAAGAATCCGGCGAAGCTTCGCACCGGCAGCTTTCTCAAGTCCATCGCTCATCAGTTTCATCCCATAAAGAAAGAGGCCAAGGCTCCCATCAGAGCAAGTATGATAGTATAGTTCATACGATAGTTCTCCTTCTTAACAATAACTTAACATAAACATTACTTATATTTTACTTTAAAACGAAGCAAATGTGACAAAGAAAAATATCGAAAAATTTTGGTTGAAGAGTAGTTGCCACAAAATTAAAATTGTCTAAGCAGAACATTCATGTTATAATCAAAGATACTGTAAAAATAGAGATGAATTATATAAAGTAGGAGAAATAATAGGAATGGAACAGTTAAAGAACGAGTCGTCAAGACAGTATGAATATATGGAAGAAATGAAAAAATGGGTTCAGAAAAAAGTCTGAAGAATTGGGAAGAAAGCTCACATGCCATGTAACCACATTTGGCTGTCAGATGAATGAGAAGGATTCTGAAAAGTTATTAGGGATCTTAGAAACGATCGGATATGAAGAAGTTGAAACAGAAGAAGCAGACTTCCTGATCTTTAATACATGTACAGTTCGTGAGAATGCCAATACAAAGTTATATGGACATTTGGGGCAGGTTAAGAAGATGAAAGAGAGAAATCCACAGATGATGATCGGGTTATGTGGATGTATGATGCAGGAAGAGCATGTGATCGAGAAGATTCGTTCAAGCTATAAATTTGTAGATATCATCTTTGGAACACACAATATCTTTAAATTAGCAGAATTATTAAAAGCAAGAGTAGACTCCAAGGGAATGATCGTTGATATTTGGAAAGATACAGACCAGATCGTGGAAGATCTTCCAAGTGACCGTAAATTCTCATTCAAATGTGGAGTTAATATTATGTATGGATGCAATAACTTCTGCAGTTACTGTATCGTGCCATATGTAAGAGGAAGAGAAAGAAGCCGTAAGCCGGAAGATATCATCAAAGAAGTAAAGCAGGTCGTATCAGAAGGTGTCAAAGAAGTGATGCTTCTTGGACAGAATGTAAATTCTTATGGAAAGACATTAGAAGAACCGATGTCATTTGCTGAATTATTAAGAGAAGTAGAGAAAGTCGAAGGACTAGAAAGAATCCGTTTTATGACACCACATCCAAAGGATTTATCGGATGATCTGATCGAAGTGATGGCAACAAGCAAGAAAGTATGTAAACATATGCATCTTCCAATGCAGTCAGGAAGCAGCCGCCTGTTAAAATTGATGAATCGTCATTATACAAAGAACAGTATGTGCACGTGCTAAGAAGATTCAGGAGAGAATCCCGGGAGTGTCTTTTACAACAGATATTATCGTAGGATTCCCTGGAGAGACAGAAGAAGATTTCAAGGAGACATTAGATGTTGTAAGAGAAGTTGGATTTGACAGTGCATACACATATGTATATTCGAACGTTCCGGAACACCAGCAGCGAGCATGGAAGATCAGGTGGACAAAGATGTGATCAAAGATCGTTTTGACAGACTTCTTGCCTTATTAAAAGAGACATCTGCAAAGAATTGCAAGAAGAAAGTCGGAGATATCGAGAGAGTTCTGATCGAAGAAGAGAATACGCATGAAGAAGGAATGTTAACAGGAAGATTGGAAAATAACCTGTTAGTTCATTTTAAAGGATGCAAAGAACAGATTGGTACAATGGCAGATGTTAAATTAGTTGAGGAAAAAGGTTTCTATTATATGGGAGAGCAGATCCATGGCTAAAAAAGGAAAACTGACACCAATGATGCAGCAGTATATGCAGATCAAAGAAGAAAATAAAGATTGTATCTTATTTTATCGTCTTGGAGATTTCTATGAGATGTTCTTTGATGATGCACTGACAGCATCCAAAGAATTAGAGATCACATTAACCGGGAAGAACTGTGGACTTGAGGAGCGCGCACCAATGTGTGGCGTTCCTTATCATGCTGTGGATTCCTATTTAAATAAATTAGTAGAAAAAGGATATAAAGTCGGGATCTGTGAGCAGGTCGAAGATCCAAGTCAGGCAAAGGGAATCGTAAAACGAGAGATCGTGCGTATTGTAACGCCAGGAACGAATATTTCCCAGCAGAGTCTTGATGATGAGAAGAATAACTATCTGATGTGTATTTTTGCAAATGATGGAAGCTACGGAATTTCATTTGTTGATGTTACAACGGGAGATTTTAGAACAACATCAATGGACAGTTTAGCGAAAGTCAGAGATGAGATCTTCAAGTTCGAGCCGGCAGAGATCATTTGTAATGATGCATTTTTGATCAGCGGCATGGATTTTGATTACTTAAAAGACAAGATGTCGATCGTGATCTCAAGCATTGAGCCATACCATTTTGATGAAGAACAGGCAGAGGAAAGGATCAAGCGTCAGTTCAAAGTAGGGAATTTAGAAGGCCTTGGACTTGTGGATCATCCAATGGGAGTGATCGCAACTGGTGCATTGCTTGGATATCTTCATGAGACACAGAAGAGTTCTCTGGATCATCTGATGCATATTGAAGCTTATGAGACAAGTGAATTTATGATCATCGACAGCTCCACGCCGTATGAAATTTGGAACTTTGTGAGACATTACGTGATAAACAAAAAAAAGGTTCACTCTTATGGGTATTAGATAAGACAAAAACAGCCATGGGTGCCAGAATGCTAAGAAACATGGTAGAGCAGCCATTGGTGGACAAGAAAAAAGATCGAAGAGAGATACGATGCGATCACAAACACTTACGGATCAGACGATCGTAAGAGAAGAATTAAGAGAATACTTAAATCCAATCTATGATCTGGAACGTTTAATGACAAAAGTAAGTTATAAGACAGCGAATCCAAGAGATATGATCGCATTTAAAACATCGTTGGAATTACTGCCTGCGATCAAAACAGTTCTTGAAGAATGTAAAGATCCATTATTGTCTGGATTAAGAGAAGATTTAGATCCATTAGAAGATATCCACAATCTTTTGGAAGATTCCATCATTGAAGAACCACCGCTTGCAATCAAAGAAGGTGGGATCATCAAAGAAGGATTCAAGGAAGATATAGACAAATTAAAACGTGCCAAAACAGAAGGAAAGCAATGGTTGATGGAACTTGAGGAACGGGAACGTGAAAAACGGGGATCAAGAACTTAAAGATCAAGTTCAATAAAGTATTTGGGTACTATTTAGATGTAACAAATTCCGTACAAAGATCTTGTACCTGAACATTATATCCGTAAGCAGACACTGGCCAATTCCGAGCGTTACACAACCGAAGAATTAAATCAGCTGGCGGATACGATCTTAGGTTCCGAAGACCGTCTGTATGCGTTAGAATATGAAACTTATGTTATGATCCGTGAAACATTAGCAGGAGAGATGGAACGAATCTCAAGAACAGCGAATGTGATCGCGCAGATCGATGCACTTGCCTCCCTTGCATATGTCGCAGAACGCAATCATTTTGTACGTCCGAAGTTAAATGTCAGAGGGACGATTGATATCAAGGATGGAAGACATCCGGTTGTGGAGCAGGTGATTCCAAATGATATGTTTATTTCTAATGATACATATCTTGATAACAAGAAGAATCGTGTAGCGATCATCACGGGACCAAATATGGCAGGTAAATCAACTTATATGAGACAGGTTGCCTGATCGTATTAATGGCGCAGATTGGTTCTTTTGTACCAGCGGCGAAAAGCAAATATCGGTATCGTAGATCGTATCTTTACAAGGGTTGGAGCATCAGATGATCTTGCTTCTGGACAGAGTACATTTATGGTTGAGATGAGTGAAGTTGCCAATATTTTAAGAAATGCAACGAAAAACAGTTTGTTGATCTTAGACGAGATCGGACGTGGAACGAGTACATTGATGGATTGTCCATTGCATGGGCAGTTGTGGAATATATCAGCAATTCCAAGCTCCTCGGTGCAAAAACTCTGTTTGCGACACAATTATCATGAACTGACAGAGTTAGAAGGTAAGATCGAACAGTGATACATA
>ENA-OQCD01000396-OQCD01000396.1-human-gut-metagenome-genome-assembly--contig:-NODE-396-length-12199-cov-1.726143_pt1 | contig 12199 bp, 19 predicted proteins | sample MGYA00242755_ERZ504571 | MGnify/ENA primary metagenome ERZ504571 (study PRJEB26092, sample SAMD00036274) | human gut metagenome | host: Homo sapiens | study: EMG produced TPA metagenomics assembly of...
AGGGATTTCATTGCGCTCAGAAGCTGGGCGGCCTGGGCCTCAGAAAGAACCCGGGCGTCGTACCGCAGGCAAACCACAGCGGTTTTGTGAACCGTTACCTGGCCATCCTCCAGGACCAAAGCGTCCTCCGGGGCGGCCAGGCCGAAAATTCCGGCCTCTCCGGAACGGAGCACCGGGGGTAAAGGCGTAAACGCCGAATGAGCTCATATCGCAGACGCGAAGGCTGCCGGGACGGTTCTTTAGAAGAAAGGGTATGTGACAACGCTTTTTCAGTCAATTCCCCGATTTGTGCAGAAATCCGGGAAAGGGACAGCGATTCGGCGCCTGCGACAACAGGCTGTTCCTTTTCCCCGCCGCCGAATACAGCGAAGCTAAAGCCGGCGGAGGAGAGGGACAGCTTCTGGACCGCCAAAGCGGCGGCCTTTAGGAAAAAACGCATCCAGAGAGAGAGCCTTCTCCCGGGAGCCGTTCAGCTGGCTGATCAGATCTAAAAGGCAGGTGATATCTGCTTTGACCGCCTGGACAGCGGCAAAGCCGGCGCCGCTTGACTGGGCGGCCGCCAGCACATCGCCCTTAGTGACCTTGCCGTGACAGCCGGTTCCGGCCACGGCGGACAGATCCACGCCCTGATCCTGGGCGATCCGCCGAGCCAGGGGGGTGGCCAGCAGCGTCGGCGGCGCGGGATAACGCCGTCGCTTCTGCCGGGAACAATGTCCTTTAAATCCAGTCCCCTTTCCCGGGCGGCTTTCTTCGCGTAGGGCGTGGCAAGAATAGGACTGTCCGCAGACGGAGCGGACGGGTTCTGCTTCTGGCTCCCGAGACGGCGGCAGCCTCTCTTTCCGCGGACGGCCCGGTCTGAGCCTCCCGGCTCTTTTTCTCCGGCGGGGCCAGGGCGGCGGGTTCCGCTGAGCCGCCGGGGAACTGACGGCAGCGGCGCTTCCTCCTGCTGAGAGGGCTCCGGTGCTTTGGGGCTGGCTGCCGGAGCCTCGGGAATCTTTTCTCCCGGCTCCCCGATGTAGCCGATCACCGACAGCACGGGCACCCAGGTATCCTCCTCCACGGTTTTCGCCAGCAGAATCCCGGAACCGGGGAGCCTCAGCCTCCATGGTGATTTTATCCGTTTCGATTTCCATGACCGGCTCGTCCTTTTCTACCGGGTCGCCGACCTCCTTCAGCCACCGGATCAGCCGGCCCTCTTTCATATCCATGCCCGCCTTGGGCATAAAAAATCTCAGTCATTTGGCTTCCTCCTTACAGCAGGCTTTTTACCGCGGCTACGATTTTCGGAACGGTGGGGAAGGTTTCCGCCTCCAAAATGGGATTGAAGGGGATAGGCGTGCTCTTGGCGCCTAACCGCTTAATGGGGGGCGTCTAAATAATAGAGGCGTCGCTGTCCGCGATCTGCCCGGCGATCTCCGCGCCGAAGCCGCAGAATTGAACCGCCTCATGGACGATCAGCACGTGCTTGGTCTTTTTTACAGATTCTAAAATAGTCTGCGTATCCAGGGGAACCAGGGAGCGGATGTCGATGACCTCCAGGCGCACGCCATCCTTTTCCAGCTCCTGGGCAGCGGTCAGACAGGTGTTGACCATGCGCCCGTAGGTGACCACGGTGCAGTCGGAGCCGGCAAGCTTAATGTCCGCCTGGCCCAGCGGGATGGAATACTCCTCCTCGGGAACCATGCCCTTGGTGCGGTAGAGGGTTTTCTGCTCCAGGAACATCACCGGGTTGTCATCCCGGATAGCGGTTTTCAAAAGGCCTTGGCGTCGTAGGGGGTGGAGGGGGAGTGACCACCTTCAGCCCGGGGAAATGAGCCAGACAGGCCCTCCAGGCTCTGAGAGTGCTGGGCCGCCGCTCCGGTGCCGGCGCCGGAGGCGGTTCGCATGACCATGGGCACCTTAACCTTGCCGCCGAACATAAAGCGGAGCTTGGCGGCTTCGTTGACCAGCTCGTCAAAGCACACGCACATAAAGTCGGAGAACATCAGCTCCACGATGGGGCGCATTCCGCACATGGCGGCGCCCACCCCGCGCTACATAGGCCTGCTCCGCGATGGGGGTATCCATGATCCGGTCCCCGCCGAATTCCTGGATCATCCCCCTGGAAACGCCGAAGGCGCCGCAGTAAAGGCCGATATCCTCGCCCATCATAAATACGTTTTCATCCCGGCGCATTTCCTCAGAAATGGCCTCGTTAATCGCTTGCGCGTAAGTAATCTCTTTCATGGCTGTCCCCCTCCTCAGGCATATACATCGTCGAACACGTCGTCCACGCTGGGATTTTTTACTGGCCTTGCCGTATTCCACCGCGTGGTCGATGACGGCGGCGGCCTCCTTTACCGCCGCGTCCAGCTCCTCCTCGGTGAAAAGCCGGCGCTCCGCCAGGTAGCTCCGGAACGCCTTGATGGGACATTTTTCCTTCCAGGCGTTGATTTCCTCCTTGGAACGGTACAGGTTGCCGTCGCTCTTGGAGTGGCCGGAAATGCGGTAGGTGTTTTCTACCACCATCATGGGGCCGTTTTCCAGCACGTATTCCCGTGCCTCTGATACCGCATCGTAAACCTCCAGCACATGATTGCCGTCTACGGTTTTCGAGGGGATGCCAAAGGGGTAGGCCCGCTTGGAAAGATCGGTGTCGTGCATAGCCTTGGCGATGGGAGTGGACATGCCGTAGGTGTTGTTGATGCACACAAATAAGATGGGAAGCTCCATAGGCCGCCAGGTTCAGAGCCTCGAAGCAGGCGCCCTCGTTGGAGGCGCCGTCGCCGTAAAATACGGCGGTGATGCGGTCCCTCTCGTTCCGTTTTTTGATGGTGAGGGCCGCGCCGTTGGCGATGACGCTGCTGGCGCCTAAAATACCGCTGGTGGCGAAATAGTTGATATCCGGAGAGGCGATGTGCATGGAGCCGCCCTTGCCCTTGCAGACGCCGGTCTCCTTTGCCAGGATCTCCGCCATCATGTGGTCGATGTCGATGCCTTTGGCGATGGCCTGGCTGTGGCCCCTGTGGGTGCCGAACACGTAATCCTGGGGCTTCAGGGCTAAAATGGAGCCGACGGCGGTGGCCTCCTCTCCGATGCCCAGGTGGGTGGTTCCGTGAACCAGGCCCATAGAAAACAGCCACTGGACCCGGGTTTCAAACTCCCGGGCCAGGTTCAGCTTTTTCCACATTTCGGCTAGAAGCTCTTTGGAATATTCAGGTTTCAATGCGATCCTCTCCTTTAAACAATTAAACAATATCCTATGACGCCCTGGCTTTTTATCGGCAGTGCATTGCGCGCAGAAAGGCCGATTTTGGGCGTCCTGCGTTTAACATAGGGCTTTCTTTTCGGGAAATAGGAAGGTCATGGCGCGGTACGGTCCCGGTTCCTTTTTAGGCGGCTTTGCCGTTCCGGGCTCCCCAGGAAGCGGAATGTGACCGGCCTGACTGGCCTAAGTCAGTTCCACCGGAAAAACGGCCGGTCCGCCATCACGCGCGGGGTAATCCGCGCCGAACCTGGCAAGCCCCTGGCGGGCCACGCTGCGGACCTTCATTTTATCGATGGATTCCGCCGGCACGTGGTATATCACCGCTTTTTTCGGCTGGATAAACCGCTTCAGGCATTGCTGCCCTGAAGCGGAGGCGAAAAAGAAAGGGTTCAGAAGCACCAGGTCAATGGGGATTTCTTTCAGCCATTGGTAAACCTGGGGATTCCGGTCGTCGCAGTCGCTGAGCAGCAAAATATTCCGGCCCAGGAGCGAGAAGAGCAGTAAATTACAGCTGGCGTTCTCGAACATGCTGCCGGTGTGGGGGGTGCAGGCGGTGTGAAGCAGAATGTCCTTTTGCAGCACAAAGGTATGCCGTTTCCGATTTCATCCGGCAGCGCCCAAACCGGGGCCCGGCTCTCACGCAGCTCCGACAGAAGGGCTTGGTTTTCCTTGTCCGGCCGGTTGGGAAGCACCAAGCGGCGGACAGTATTCCGGGAAAGGTACCGCCGGACCAGATCCGGAGCGAAGTGGTCCGGATGCTCATGAGTAAAGATCAGATACTGGGCGTTCCGCCAGGGATTCTCCCCTTCAGCCATTTGAGACAGCACAGAATCCGGCAGCCGGTCGAAGGGATACGGACCGGCATCCTCCAAAACATCCGCTAAAATGACGGTGTTTCCCGCGCGGATCATTACGCCCGCGTTTGCCGCCACTGTGATTTCGATGGGCTTTTCTGTAGCTTCCATGGCGCCGCCTCCTTTTATGACGGGGGTGTCAGAATAGCTTTAACAAATGAAATTACATTTGTATCACAAGGTGGATTATACCTCAGAATCAGGAAAGTTTCAAGCCCTTTTCCTAAAATAAAGATAAGAATTTTTTTTTAATTGTTTGAATTATTGACAATTGTAATAATAATTGTTATACTGAGGGCAGCGCAAATAAAAAGTTAGAAAAAACTAGAAAGAACAATATCGCTCGATATTGTTCTATTGGAAGCGACTGATTAAGGCGGTCTTGCTTTGCTGGGAAGCCGGCGGGAGCGGGGGCGCGGCCGGAAGGAGATAGCATGGATCGGGGAGACGGTATTCAAAATCTGCAAAAGATGGTACAGGCGGCTAAAAATGTATTATCAGGAGGGCTTGACCCAGGAAACCATCGCCAAAAAGCTGAGGACCTCTCGGCCGGCGGTTCCCTGCCTGCTGGCGGAGGCCAGAAAAACCGGGGTGGTTCAAATCAAAATCAAGGACCCGGAGGTCAATAACGAGGAGCTGGCGGGGCAATTTCAGAAGCGGTTCGGCCTGAAAAAATGCCTGGTGATCCCTTGCGGCATCCGCCAGGAGGATGTGGTGCTGAAGATCGTGGCCTCGCAAGCGGCCAGGTTTGCCAGCAGAATGATGAAAAGTCATACCACGGTAGGCACCTCATGGGGCGGCTCCTGCTATGAGTTTATGCAGGCTTTCCCACGAGGATACGGAGCTGTGCAATATCACTGTGGTGCCTTTGGTGGGAGGCTCTCCCCTGCTGACCCGGGAATTCCAGCTGATCGAAAGCGTCAGGGAGTTTTCCGAAAAGCTTCGGGGCACGCCGGTGGTGCTTTATTCTCCTGGCTTTGTGGATACCATCGAGGATAAAAACGGTATATGGGAAGCCTTTACATGCAGTCGGTTCTGGAAAAGTGGAGGACCCTGGACTTCGCCGTCATCGGCGTGGGCCGCCCCCCGGAGTCCTATGAGGCCGAGCCGGGACGGGTCACCAATCTGCTGGAGGAAATCAACCGTTATCCGGATAAGGCTGTCAGCGACCTGTGCGCCCGCCGGATCAATATCCGCGGTGAGTTTATCCGGTGCAACTACAACGATAAAGTCATCGGCATTGAGGAAAGGGATCTGCGGTCCACCAACCAGGTGCTGGCGGTAGCGGTTGGAAGCAGCAAGATCTTCTCTATCATTGGAGCTCTGAACAGCGGGATTCTCGACTATTTCGCCACCGATGAGGAAACCGCCCGGCAGGTGCTGAATGTGCTGGACAGTAAGGTGATCAAGGCGCTGCAATAAAACGAGGATGGGAAAAAGGAAGCGGAAGAAAAATTCCCGCCTGGCGCGGGACTGCGTTTTCCGTCAGGAAAGAAGGTCCGGCGGCAAGCGTTATTCGGCCGCTCGGCAGTAAAGGGGAAGTATGGCTATGGTTTATGGGATCTCCCCAAGCACCGACCCCAGGTTCAACCTGGCGATGGAGCAATATTTATTTGAAGAGGAGCCGCGAAAGGGGCCTTGGTTCCTTTTGTGGCAGAACGACAACGCTATCATTGTAGGGCGCAACCAAAATACGGAAACAGAGCTGGGATGGGATTACGTACCCGGGCCGGGCATCCGGGTGGTACGGCGCACTACCGGAGGCGGGGCGGTTACCATGACTTGGGAAATCTGAATTTCACCCTGATCGCTGAGGGCAGAAGCTCGGCGGAACTGGATCTGCACCTGTTTTGTCAGCCGGTGGCGGCAGCCCTGAAAAGGCTGGGGGTTCCTGTAGAGCTCGGCGGCAGAAACGATATGCTGATCGATGGGAAAAAATTCTCCGGCAGCTCGCAGCGGATTTGGAAGGGGAGGGTTCTCCATCACGGCACTCTGCTGTTTGACTCGGACCTAACCGTGCTTTCCAGGGCGCTGCGGGTTCCGCCGGATAAGCTTCTGCAAAAGGGAGTGGCCTCGGTGCGGGGCCGGGTGACAAATATCAAGGATTATCTGCCCCAGGCGGCGGCCCTGGAGGACTTTTGGGGCCTGCTGGCGGACGAAATGTTCGGCGGAAAGGCGCCGCCGCCCTACCGGTTTACCCAAAAGGATTTGGACCGGATTCAGGAAATCAAGGCCTCCCGCTACGATACCTGGGAGTGGAACTACGGCCAGTCGCCGGAGTACGGCGTGAAAAAGGAAGCCCGTGTAGAGGGCTGCGGAAAGCTGGAGCTTCAGCTCCGGGTAACCAAGGGGCGGATCGCCGGCTGTAGAATTTACGGCGATTTTTTTGGAAGCCGGGACAGCGCCGAGGTGGAACAGGCCCTGCTGGGCTGTCCTCTGGAAGAGACTGCTGTGGAGAAGGCTTTGGAGCCGCTGCCGGTCGGGGAATATTTTCATAATCTTACCCGGGAAAAGCTGACGGAGCTTCTGGTTCGCTGAGAGAACCAGAAGGGGCTCCGAACGCATGGAGGCTCCCGGCGCCCCGGGCGGCGCTCTCCTGCGCGCCTGATTTGGGGATTCGTCCGGCTGTCCGGTTCGGCGGGCTTTCGAAGCGCTTCAGGTCCGCGGCCTTGAACGGGCTGTCTGGAATTTGGAAAGCCGCAGAACAATCTGCTTTCATAAACCTATATTTAACGTGTAAAGGAGAAGATGACCATGTTAACACCCTTTGAGTTTTCCGTTCCCACGAAAATTATTTTCGGTGTCGGAGAGGTGAAAAAGGTAGGCGGAGAGGCGGCCAGATACGGTAAAAAGGCTCTTCTGGTGACCTACGACGAGGATTTTGTGAAAAAGGTCGCTTTTTCGATAAGGTGGCCGACAGCTGTAAGGAAGCGGGCGTGGAGCTTTTGTACCATTTCGGCGTGAAGAGCAATCCAACCGCCGAGCACGCCGCCCCGGCCATTGCCCTTTGCAAAAAGGAAAAGCCGGATGTGATTATCGCGCTGGGCGGAGGCTCCGCTATGGACGAAGCCAAATTCATCGGCGTAGGCGCTGTATGACGGCGACCCCTGGGATTTCCCCCTGGGTAAGGCGGTAATTGAGAAAACCATCCCGGTCATCACCGTAGTGACGATTCCCGCCACCTCGTCTGAGCTGAACGGCACCGCCGTAATCACCAACGAGGCCCTGGGCAGAAAGGATGGCTTCGTCAACCCGGTTATGAAGCCGGTGGTTTCTATTCTGGATCCGGAGCTGACCTATACCATCCCGATCAAGCAGACCGCCTATTCCGCGGCGGATATTGTTTCCCACCTGCTGGAGCACTATCTGGGCCACACTCTGCCCTTCGCTCCCTATCAGGATCATTTCTGCCAGGGCGGCATCCGTTCCATTATGGACTGCATGGACCGCCTGCTGAAGGACCCCCAGACCCGGAGGCCAGAGGCCTGATGATGTGGCAGGCAGCCTTTGCCTGGAACGGCTTCTATGACTGCGGTATGGGACTGCCCAACTCCAACATTCATATTTTAGGGCATTCCCTATCCAATTTTTACGATACCCCCCACGGCGCGGCCATGTCCGTCACAATTTTGGCCACGATGCGCTATTACCTAAAGGAGCGCGCCAAGAAATACGCGGATTTCGCCAGAGAGGTCTTTAAAATCGAGGAGAAAGACGATAGAAAAGCGGCTCAAGCTGGCATCGACGCCCTGGAGGCCTGGTTCAAGAAGATCGGTACGCCCACCACCTTGGCGGAGGCCGGCATCACCGATCCGGACGCCATCGATAAAATGGCTCCTGACGCGCTTCAAACGGCCGTCGCCTGGGGCGAGAAGGACGCCTACGGCTACACCGAGCAGGTGATGAGGGAGCAATTCGATGCTTGACAATAAAGCCGCGGGGAGGAATTGAAATGAGCTGCTTTCTGGGAATTGACGCGGGCACCAGCGGCGTGAAGGCTGTTGTGATGGACGCCTCCGGCGCTTGCTGGGCAAGGGCTATGGGGAATGTGACCTGATCACACCCCGCCCAAGCTGGGTGGAGCAGGATCCGCAGGCCTGGTGGGAGGCTTGTGACGCCGCTGTCAGACAGGCCGTAGCGAAAAGCGGCCGGGGCGGAGAAGTCGCCGGTATCGGATTTTCCGGCCAGATGCAGGGCCTGACCCTGATGGACAAGGAGATGAAGCCCATCGGCAACTGCATGATCTGGCTGGACCAGAGGGCCAGTGCCGAGGCGGAGGAGCTAAACCGACGGATTGACCCGGCGGAGGCCCTGGAAATTACCGCTAACCACTGCCTGCCCAGCTATTGGGCGGCCAAGCTTTTGTGGCTGAGGAAAAACCGTCCGGAGGATTATGAAAGAATCAACGTGGCTCTGTTCCCCAAGGATTACCTGCGTTACCGCATGACCGGAGAGATTGCCACAGACGTCAGCGACGCCTCGTGCAGCTGGCTGCTGGATATGAAAAAAAGAGCCTGGTCCGACCGCATGTTTGAGGTCACGGGAATTCCCAGGTCTATTGTGCCGGAAAGGTGCTGGAGAGCCAGCAGGCGGCCGGATGTCTGCTTCCGGAGCTGGCTGAGCGCTGGGGACTGCGTCCAGGACTCCCCTGCGGCGGGCGGCGGCGATCAAACGGTAGGCGGCGTTGGCTGCGGCATTGTCCGGGCGGGCACCATCGCGGCCACCATCGGGACCTCCGGTGTGGTGTTCGGCGCCTGCGACCAGCCCTTTGTGGACCAAAAGCCCAGGGCGATGTACAGCCTGTGCCATTCCGTGCCCGGAAAATACTGCTTCTTAGGCTGCACGATGGGGGCGGGCGGATCCTTCAAATGGATGCGGGATACTCTGTTTGCCGATAAGAAGCAGGAGCTGGCGGAAAAGGGCGGGGATGTTTACGCCTATATGGACGCGTTGGCGGAGGCGGAGCCTGCCGGCAGCGAGGGCCTGTGCTTTCTGCCCTATCCTGGCGGCGAGTCCACGCCTCATGTGGACCCCAACGCCAGAGGAGTGTTTTTTGGACTGAGCTACCGCCATAACCTGGGGGCTATGTGCCGCAGCGTTATGGAGGGGGTCACCTTCTCCCTGCGGGATATTTTGGAAATTATCCACGAAACCAACACCTGACGGTGACGGAGGTCCGGGCGATGGGAGGAGGCGCAAAAAGCGCTCTTTGGCGGCAGATCCAGGCGGATGTGTATAACGCTTCGGTAATCACTATGAACATGGATGAGGGCCCGGCTGCCGGCGCTGCGATTCTGGCTGCGGTGGCGGCGGGAGAGTTTCCGTCTGTAGAGGAGGGCTGCCGGCATATTCTCAAGCCGGTGACCCAAACCCAGCCGATCGCGGAAAATGTAGGCGTTTACGACGACTTTTACGGCACCTACCGAAAGCTGTATCCGGCTTTAAAGCCTTATATCAGGAGCAGGCCCAAAAGGTAGCGAAGTATCTGGAATAATGACCTGCGTTCGGCGCCGCCTCTTTTTCGCCCGCAAAGCTGAAGCATTAAAACCGAGGCGAAGCGCAAGGGAAAAGGCATGACGTTTTTCCCCTTCACGGGGGAAATGGCGCCATGCCTTTTGTGATGTTTTGAAAAAACCGCCGCTGCAGGGAAGACGATAAACGATTATTAGGCTTTTTGTAAGCCTATCTGTCATTCTGCGGCTGGCTGCGCTCTTTGATGCCTTAAAGCGCGGCTGCGCGGAAGCTGCTGCCTCTGGTTTTGGCTCGATAGAGAGCTTTGCGGCCCTGGAGGCCCCATGGAGCGCCCGCCGCTGCAAAAGCGGGAAGAACGGGCAGGAAAATGAAGGAATAAAAAGAAAAACCTCCGCATACTGAGAGTGTGGAGGTGGCAGCTTTGGAACAAAATCAGCTGCCCTTAGGGTTTTCTATGGCTCTGGCACAGCATCCCAAGGCGATGGAACGGTTTTCCCGTTTCACCGCTTCGGAGAAGGAAACGGTGCTGGCCCAAGCCCGCCAAGCGAGCTCTAAGGAAGAAATGCAGTCCCTTGTGAGGAGTCTGGCCCAGTGAAAAGCACTGGGCCCTTTTTTTGTCTCACAGAAGGAATCGCCTAAACGCGCAGGCGAAAGGGATCAGCCGCTTATTCTCTATTTACGGTTTGATAAACAGGTTCTTGTTATAGCATAAAAAAGGCCTCGGAACGAATAATTCCATATTCGGGGTTTGGAAGGTCAAAAAAAGATTAAATAAGCGAGAAACAGCAAAAGGAGAAGTGTGCAGAGGCCTGCCATCCATCGAGAAAATTTTCTGTGAGTCTTAGCGGACGTTCCAGCTCGCTTAGATATCTTTGGTTCAGCTTCTCCAAATCCTCCTTGCGCTCCAGCTCCTGCTTAAGCCCATCGCACTTTTCCTGAAGCGCCTCAATTTCAGAGAGCAGAGCGTTTTCCTTCTCCGGGGAATCCTTTTTCTCATCCGGCTCGATTCCAAAGCACTGATCAAAGGAAACGTGAAGGGCCTTGCACAGCCGCCCGATGGTAAAGGCGCTGCTGGATTTAGAACGGTCGGAAAGGCAGTGGTTTACCGTGTTGACGGATAACCCCGCCATATTGGCAATGTCCTGATTTGTTAGCTCCGGCATGGCTGCGCGCTTGGCGCGCAGTATGTCGCGTATTATGGTCCCCTCTTGGGCGAACTCTTCGTGTTCTAGCATTTTCGGTACTCCTTCTTGGCAATGGTATGATCTTATATCGTATTTGGTGAGTTCTCACAAGCGGCCGGCTGTGAGATATCGTTGAGAAATGCTGAGGTATTTGTTTTTACATTTTCTATTCCATCTGCTAAGCTAATACCCGTAGCAGATGTGCCTGTAAACGTAGGGGCTGCTACCGGCCCTGTCACCGTTGCAGCGGTGGCGGGGCCAAATAAGGAGGTGTTTCATGGCCCGAATTTAACCAGCCATTGATTAAATAAGCATCCATCATCTAATGTATATATATCGTGTGTATATTAATTGCTCACCGGCCTTTCTGTAGAACCCAGCTTTCTAAATGTATTTTTCATAGCATAAATATCATAATTTTGCTCTTATTTGATATCCCTCATCATCCTCAAATCCCATAGATCCTACAATATCCTGACTGGTTCTCTTACTGAAATTTTCCCGGATGGGCAAGACATAATATTTAGGACTTCCTCTTTGAAAAACAAAGAATTTGCCGCGGCAAAAAAAGTTAGATCGTTCTTTCGCCTTTGCCATCTCAAAAGGCAGCTTAAGTCAAGCTATTATGCTTGGCTTTCCTCCATGCGGCGCTGGACAGCCCTTTTGTCTATGTGTATTTCCCACGATACACCGCAAAATGGGAGAGCATAAGAGCAAATCCATGACTGTATGAGGAGAACACGTGAATGGCAGAGATATGGAATTACGAGACGATCAAGGAGCTTCTCTACGCTCCCGGCCTAGGCCACTATTTTACATATGGCCTTCTGGCCGCCCGAAAGATAAATTCGGTCTGGGAACCGGTAGAGTTTATCCATGACGTAACAACAGATTACCTGCTTGTGAAAAAAATGGAGGAGCTGTTCAATCGCTACCAGCTGTATCCCATCCACCTTCGAGACGCGATCGAGGATATGCTTCCATAAATTTGGAGATAAAAAAACCCAGCACTCCCCCTTCAGAGTGCTGGGTTTTTCCATTTAAACAGATCAACTTTCTGCGGACTTTCAAACCTGAACGGCAGGCACCTTTGCGAAAGAACAATGGCATTAGGCTGACAGCACTGCGATTACCAGCCTTTTTTGAGAATATCTTATCGATATTTGCGCTATAATAAATTTTATTATACACTATAATGGGGATGAAAGCAACAATTTTCTGAAAAAGATTTGAATATTAAAAAACAAGTGCTTTTACAGAGAAAATATAAGTAAAAAACATAGAGGTATTGTAAATTATTAAATGTATGTTAAATGAATATTAATTAAATGTTAAACTCTATATTGACAGTATCATAACAAATATGATATTATTTACATAAATCTTTAAAATTATACTTTAGCGGACAATAGATTCTAGGCTGTTATTGTGCTAAAAAAAGG
>ENA-OQCD01000397-OQCD01000397.1-human-gut-metagenome-genome-assembly--contig:-NODE-397-length-12198-cov-2.961892_pt1 | contig 12198 bp, 11 predicted proteins | sample MGYA00242755_ERZ504571 | MGnify/ENA primary metagenome ERZ504571 (study PRJEB26092, sample SAMD00036274) | human gut metagenome | host: Homo sapiens | study: EMG produced TPA metagenomics assembly of...
CCGGATCCTCTCCGCGAACCCAAACGCCCCATCAGGCGCAACCCCAAGGACAACATCCCATTAACTTCCGCGAGCGCAGCAACGCCCGCCTGAGCCTCATAGCCTCCATCGTTGTCCTGGCTATTCTGGTCCTCTTCTTCAACCAGCTGGACTACCGCCTCATCCGTAAACCAGCCATAGATGCCCGCAAAAAAAGCCACCATTTCAAAAGAAAAACAGGAAACCACCACTACCACCGGTGAAACCACCACAGCCTCTGTCATCGCAGTAGGCGACAACCTCTACCACCAGAGCCTCATAGACGCAGGCGCATCCTCTGACGGTAACTGGAACTACGACAAAATCTACACCCACATCCAGGACGCCATCAAAGACGCAGACATCAAAATGATCGACCAGGAAACCGTCTTCACAACCGACCATGACAGCGTAAGCTCCTACCCCTCCTTCGCAACCCCGACCGAAGTAGGAGACGCCATCATAAAAGCCGGATTCAACGTAGTGGAATCGCCAACAATCACATTGATGATTTCGGCGAAGGTTTTCTCACCGACACATTGAATTTCTGGAAAACCACCTATCCGGATGTCACACTTCTTGGAATCCACGACTCACAGGAAGATGCAGACACCGTCAAGATCCGCGAAGTAAACGGTATAAAAAATTGCATTTCTGGATTATACCTACGGAACAAACGTAGGAGGCATTGAAGGAAAAGACTACATGATCGACATGATCCGTAAGGACAAGATCACAACCATGATCCAGAAAGCCAAACAGCAGGCCGACTGCATCATCTTCGTGGCTCACTGGGGCACTGAAGACGAAACCATGCCAAATGAATACGAAAAGCAATGGGCAGCCTACCTCATGGAACAGGGTGTAAATGTCATTATCGGAGGACATCCTCACGTACTTCAGCCATACGGCCGTCTCACCGATGATAAAGGCAATGAAACCGTAGTCTTCTACTCTCTGGGAAATTTTGTATCCACCCAGCAGAAACTGGAAGAGCTCCTTGGCGGAATGGCAAAATTCACCATCCAGAAAACAGTAAAAGATGGAAAAACTTCAATTGAAATCCTGACTCCAACCGTAGAACCTCTGGTCATGCACTATAACAGTGATGCCGGAGAATTTGGGCCATATATGCTTTCCGACTATACGGAAGAACTGGCATCTCAGAACGGTGTCCAGAAATACATTGGTTCCGGTGTATTCACTCTCGACAACCTGAAAAAGAAATTCAATGAGATCATGTCCATGAATGTTACCCCATCCACAGGAACCAATCTTCTGGACGTAACCATTAATACAGACCTGAACATGATCGATGCTTCCGGAAATATCGTAGAAGATACGGATTCCATCACAGCAGAGCAATATTATGCAGACAAAGGAATCGACATCAATTCCGAAAAACTTTCAAATTCTGCTGATAACGGTTCCGGCAGCACAGACGACTCCTCAGATGATGGTTCTGATGATGATTCCGGTTCCTATGACGACAGTTCCTACGACGACGGCTCTTACGATGACAGTTACGACGAAAGTGAAGAATAAAGCTTTAACGAATGCGGATTGCGAAGATTCGCTCGACTCAGCAAACCAGCCAATCCAGCAACGTGCATAAAAAATACCGGAGATCCGGCATCCCTGAAGTACACACTTCAAAGGATCCGGATCCCCGGTATTTTTTTACATCATCAGAACTTTACCATCCGTTTCAGTCCCTGAATCACCAGCATACTTACCCCTGACAGTCCGTAAACCGCCAAAAAGTTCTCCAATCTTAAGCGTCTGCACCGCAAAAAATCCATGAAGCACCGGAACTGCAAGCACAGCTGTAAGAAGCACAAATCCAGACAGAAATGCTCCCTGCATAAAGCGATTATCAAAAAATTCCCCTGTAAAGATTACCGGTTTTCCAGCCTTACAGTTATATCCGTGAAGTAATCTGGACAGACACAGCACTGCAAACGCCATGGTACCTGCCAGTACCTCATTGCCGTCCCGGTAGCCAATCAGAAATGCCGTCAGTACCACAGCACCGATCACACCACCTTCCACACCAACACGGATCAGGAACTCTTTTGTAAGAATAGATTCTTTTACAGGTCTGGGCTTTTTTCCCATCACATCATGATGGTAAGGTTCCAGCCCCAGAGCAATGGCCGGCAGACTGTCCGTAAGCAGGTTGATAAACAGAAGATGAACTGGTGCAAAAGGCACTGGAAGATTCATCAGAGAAGCTGCAATCACTACCAGGATCGCCGCAAAATTTCCGGAAAGAAGGAACTGTATAGCCTTTTTGATATTTTCATAAATATTTCGTCCACTCTCCACAGCCTTGATGATCGTGGCAAAATTATCATCGGTCAGAATCATTGAAGCCGCATCTTTTGCTACCTCTGTTCCTGTGATCCCCATAGCAACTCCCACATCTGCCTGTTTCAGTGCAGGTGCATCATTGACTCCATCTCCGGTCATGGCCACAATGTTTCCCCTCTCCTGCCACGCACGCACAATACGTATCTTATGCTCTGGCGTCACACGTGCATACACCCGGATATTTTCCACAAACTCGTTAAGCTCCTCATCACTCATACCATCAATCTGAACACCCTCACAGGCCTGGGAAATATCATCCAGAATTCCGATTCTCTTTGCAATAGCGGCTGCTGTCACCTTATGATCTCCTGTAATCATCACCGGGCAGATACCTGCACGCTTACAGTCCGAAACCGCCGCTGCACTTTCCGTACGGGGCGGGTCCATCATTGCCAGTAACCCCAGAAAAACCAGCCCCTGTTCATCCTCTGTGGAGATATTTTTTTCCACCGGAAAATGGCGGTATCCGATTCCAAGAACACGTAAACCTGACTCTGAATACTGTTCATTAACTCTGCAGATGTTTTCCACATCCACCTCTGTAACAGGAAAGATTTTTCCACCTTTCTGGATATAATCCACACGTTTCAGCATCACATCTACCGCGCCTTTGGTGATCATGGTATATCCATCCTTCATCTTATGGAAGGTAGACATCAGTTTCCGATCACTGTCAAAAGGAACCTCGCTGCTTCTCGGACAGGCATCCCTGACTTCCTGTGCCGAAATTCCTTTTTTATCTCCCAGGTTTACCATTGCTGTTTCTGTAGGATCTCCGATCTCCTGGCCTTCCACATTGGTAGAATCATTGCAGAGAATGCTGAACTTCAGCATCTGTTCCTGCAATGGGTTCGCCGGATCAATCTGATCTGCCGGAATATCCCGTCCATCCACATAATAATGTTCAATGGTCATCCGGTTCTGTGTCAGTGTTCCCGTTTTGTCAGAACAAATTACCGATACACTTCCCAGCCCTTCCACAGACTGCAGTTTCCGTATGATTGCTCCTTCTTTCGCCATCTTTCTGGTTCCAAACGCCAGCACAATTGTCACAATGGAACTGAGTGCTTCCGGAATCGCCGCCACAGCCAGTGCCACTGCAAAGAGAAATGCATCTGCAACAGCTCCGCCTTTCAGCACCTGCAGGGCAAAAAAGTACAGCACATAACAGAAGAATGATCATAGAAAGCTTTTTCCCAAAGCGATCCAGATTAATCTGAAGCGGTGTTTTCTTCTCCGAAGTATTCTTTAAAAGACCGGCGATTTTTCCTACTTCTGTGTTCATTCCAATCCCGGTTACAAGAAAAACACCTCTTCCATAAGTCACATAGCTTCCGGAAAATACCATGTTCCTGCGATCTCCCAACGGAAGTTCCCCGGTAAGCGGAGCGCTGATCTTATCTACACCAATGCTTTCTCCGGTAAGTGCACTTTCATCAACCTTAAGGCTGGCACTTTCCAGCACACGTCCGTCCGCCGGAATATAGTCTCCAGCCTCCAGATGGACCACATCTCCTACTGTAATTTCCCTTCCCGGAATTCTCACCACTGCACCGTTTCGAACCACCTTCGCCTCCGGTGCAGCCAGCTGTTTCAGGCTTTCCAGGGAATTCTCTGCCTTAATGGTCTGCACAGTTCCCAGAATAGCATTCATAGTAATCACAACCAGAATTACCGCCGCACTCTCTGTTTCCCCCAGGAACAGGGAAACCACCGCCGAAACAATCAGGATCAGCACCAGAAAATCTTTATACTGTTCCAGAAAAATCTGCAGACCACTTTTTTTTCTTACCTTCCGCAAGTTCATTGAATCCGAATTTTTCCTGCCTTCTTTTTACTTCCTCATTCGTCAGAAAATCCTGTTCCCCATTCAGATCTCTGCGTACAGTTTCTACCGTTTCATTGTAATAAGCTTTCACAGATACCATTCCTCCTTTACAGATCCTCAGCAAAATCCCTGTTAACAGTATGGGCAGAATCGTAAAAAAAAGAGACTTTTTATTGCACAAAAAAACATGCAATAAAAAGTCTCGCTGTTTCATCACGATACGGACAGGCATTCACCCATCGAGATTGACGACATCATGAACACTGACGTGCCAGCTACTCTCCTTTATATGGCTTACTATACTGTCCAAAAAGACATTTGTCAACCCGGAATATCAGTATGTAAATACGCCGACTCCATAAGCTTCCAGCGGATATGCAAAAGAAAATTCCCGGTTGTCGCAGTTCTTCTTCTCTGCCTTGAATGCCTTGCCTTTCGGAAGAAGTCCCTGCTCATTCATAATCAGTTTGTACTGTTTCTTCTTCGGTACACCTACACGGTAATCCGGACGTGCTACCGGCGTGAAGTTGCATACAACCAGAATGTTGTTACGTCTTGTGGGGGATTTTCTCACAAAACTAAAGATGCTTCTGTCGCCATCGTTGGCATTGATCCACTCAAATGCAGACGGATCATTGTCCGCACCATAAAGTGCCGGATATTTCCTGTAAATATGAAGAAGATCACTGACATACTGCTGCAGTTTCTGATGATTCTCCTCTCCAAGAAGATACCAGTCAAGCTCTCTGGCCTCACTCCACTCCCGGAGCTGTCCAAAATCCTGTCCCATAAACAGAAGTTTCTTACCAGGATGTCCGAACATGAAGGTATAGCCAGCCTTCAGGTTCTTGAATTTATCATCCAGTTCGCCTGGCATTTTTTCCAGCATGGAGCACTTCAGATGTACTACCTCATCGTGGGAAAGAACCAGAACATACTTCTCACTGTATGCATAAGTCATGGAAAATGTCATCTTATTATGATTAAATTTACGGAAATACGGATCCAGCTTCATATATTCCAGGAAATCGTTCATCCATCCCATATTCCATTTCAGGGAGAATCCCAGGCCGTCATCTTCTGCCTTGCCGGTTACCATCGGCCATGCGGTAGATTCCTCCGCAATCATGACAGTTCCATGATTTCTTCCGAGAACAACCGTATTCAGATGCTTGAAGAATTCAATGGCTTCCAGGTTCTTGTTTCCACCGTATTTATTGGCAACCCACTCACCGTCTTTTTTACCGTAATCCAGATAGAGCATGGATGCAACCGCGTCTACACGGAGACCGTCAACGTGGCATTCTTCTACCCAGTAAAGGGCATTGGCGATCAGGAAATTCTTTACTTCCGGACGTCCGTAATTGTAGATCTTGGTTCCCCAGTCCGGATGCTCGCCCTGTCTCGGATCTGCATGCTCGTATACTGCAGTTCCGTCAAAGTTGGCAAGTCCGTGTGCATCCTTCGGGAAGTGCGCCGGTACCCAGTCAAGGATAATACCAATCTTCTGGCGATGGAGATAATCAACCATATATTTGAAATCCTGTGGTGTTCCGTAACGGGAGGTCGGTGCATAATAGCCGGTAACCTGATAACCCCAGGAACCGTCAAAAGGATGCTCTGCGATGCCCATAAGCTCAACATGTGTGTAACCCATTTTTTTGACATACTGGGCAAGCTTCGGCGCCAGTTCTCTGTAGGAATAGAAACCATCCTCGTCTTCCGCAGTCTGCGGATGTTTCATCCATGAACCCGGATGCACCTCATAAATAGACATGGCACTTGTATCCGGATCAAAGGCCTCACGGTTCTTCATCCAGGTATCATCTTTCCATTTATAATTGGTGATGTCGGTAACACGGGAGGCTGTTCCAGGACGCATCTCAGCAGCGTTGGCATAGGGATCTGCCTTGTAAAGTTCCTCGCCATGTGCACCTGTAATGTAAAATTTATACAGTTGTCCAATCTTCGCTCCCGGTACAAATATCTCATAAACACCAATGGGTCCAACTTTTTTCATGGGATTCTTCTTTGTGTCCCATTCGTTGAACTCACCTACAACAGAAACCGCCTGTGCATTAGGTGCCCACACTGCAAAATAAACTCCTTTTTTCCGGTTCTGTGTATCCGGATGTGCTCCCAGTTTCCTGTAAATATCATAATTCGTGCCCTGACCGAACAGATACTGGTCAAGCTCCGTAAATTGTAATTTCTTTCCCATTTTCAGGTACCTCCCTTTATAGTTCTGCCACCGTCCATTCCCCAATTTTAAGTGGAGTTTTTTTATTCTATAATTATACCAATCCCCATATTTTCAGTCAAGGAAAAACCCTCCCATATAATATGTGTCTATTATCCGACAGTGTCGTATAAAGTCAAAAAAGAGACCTGAATGACACACATTTTGTCACTCAGGTCTCCTGGTATTATTCTTTAGTATTCTTCACTTCCGTCATCATAGGAACCATCGTCATAGGAGCCATCATCATAGCTTCCGTCATCGTAGCTTCCATCATCATAGTTTCCGTCGGAAGAACCATCCGATCCGTCACTGCTTCCGTCTGTGGAACCATCTGATCCATCACCACTTCCATCAGAAGAACCGTCCGATCCGTCACTGACTGTACTGTCTGTGGAACCATCACTGACGTCTGTACTATCTGCGGAGGTACTGTCTGCAGAAGCGCTGTCATCAGAAGTTGTACTTCCGTCAGAAGAATCACTGCTGTCTGTTGAATCACTGGAGTTTCCCGCATAACCGGCAACACGTCCAGCCTGAAGAGAGCTGTCCCAGAAGTCAGAATAGGAAGCACTCTGTAAAGTAACATCTTTAGCTGCTGCAAGTTCACTGACTGTCACCAGCTTATATCCCTCATTGACCAGTTCCGGAATCAACTTCTCAGTAGCACATTTTACAGATGGCTCATGGATATCATGCATCAGAATGATAGAACCATCACTCAGATCGCTGTTCATGATCTCATTGTAATCCGCATCCGCATCCATCAGTTTCCAGTCCAGGGAGTCTGTGGACCACATGAAAAACGGTTTGCCTACTGCTGCCATCTGTTCTTCTGTGATTGCTCCATACGGTGCACGGCACACGGTTGCAGCCTGTCCGCAGGCTTTCACCAGCTCGTCATCTGTTTTCTGGAATTCCTGTACAACAGAATCCAGATCCATATTCGGAAGAGTCTGCTCCGGATGATCCCAAGTATGGTTACCAATCTCACATCCAAGCTGTAACATTCTCTGTACAGTAGATTCCCGTCCCTCAACATTCTGTCCCAGCATAAAGAAGGTAACATGAATATTATATTTCTCAACTGTATCAAGAAGAGTCTCTGTATACTCTCCCGGTCCATCATCAAAGGTCAGTGCGATCATCGGACGTTTCTTGGAAGGATCATAAGAACCATCTTCATTAAAGTAATAATCCTTCACACCTTTCTCAACCCATCCTGTCTGCATATAACCATTCTCATCAAAACTGTATGTAGTTCCGTCGATTTCGGCAAAACCATTGATATAATATGTACCATCCGGATTCTGATACCACTTTCCTGTGGAGTCTTCATGCCATCCCGGTGTCATAACAGAAAGTCTGTCTCCTGCTGTACTGCCCTTTATCGGCATCACCACAGCATCTGTACTGCTGTCACCGGATGAATCCGATGTAGCCGAATCAGCCGATGCAGATGCATCCTCCGTACTTCCATCTGAGGAAGTTCCTGCTGTATTCGCCTGTACATTCACAGTCTCCGTACCCTTACTGCTTCCTCCGCCTACACGGTTGACGATTGGTAAAATTACTCCTCGAACAACAAAAACCAGCAGAAGAATCGCCGCAACCACACAGGTTATCCGCTTCATCATCCGCCGCCGTCTTATTTGCTGCTGCTTTCTGCGCATTCTCTCGCGCAAAACTCTTTTGTCCATTTGATTATATCCCCGTCTATATATTTATAACTTTCCTTAATGTCTAAACTTAATCATACCGCATTTAATGTTCAAATACAATGGTAATTCCCGAAAGAATCTCTTAATTTTCTTTTTATGTGTTACTGTCAAAAAAGCGGTTCCCGGAAATTCTCCCGGGCCCCGCACTTTTTGTACGCATCACATAATGCGTGTGATTTTTTGTTATTCTGCTGATGCATCTGATGCGCTGTCTGCCTCTTCTGTCGGTTCTTCCTCAGGAACCATATCTGTCGCTTCTGCCGTTTCCAGCTCTTCGTCAACAGTTCCCTCAGCACTGCTTCCATCTACAGACGGATCATCTCCGTCCACACCTTGTGTGTCACCGGCAGTTACTTTTTCTTCAACGGTTGCGTTATCTATGATAAAGTCCTCCACACGGAGCAGTCCGATAGATTCATCCACAGCTGCCTGGCCATACTTATCTACCAGTGCCGCGATATCTTTTACATTATATGATTTGATCAGTTCGTTCTGGATACCAAGAGATTTTTCATCCTCAAGTGTCATATTTTCCGCATCCATGATTCCCTGCACGATCAGGTTCTGTTTCACCTTATATTCCGCATACTGGCTGCTCTGCTCTTCAAAATCATCCATGGAAATGCCCTGTGCCTTTACAAAATCCTCCAGGGTCATATCACCCTGTTTTGCATAATTTTCGTACAGAGTCTTAAATTCTGTTTTTGCCGTATCCAGATCATCCTGTGGGTATTCTTTTACTTCGGAAGCAGAGAGCACTGTGTTCCATGCTGTCTCACGAAGAGTATTCTGGGCGCTTGTTTTTGCTTCTTCTTCCAGTGTCTTGCGGATTTCTTTTTTGTAGTCTTCCGCAGTCTTACAGTCAGTATTCTTGGCTGCCCAGTCATCGGTCAGTTCGGGAGCACGTTTGAAGCTCTGCAATGTAACTTTAAACACAACCTCCTGGCCTGCCAGTTCTTCGGATGAATATTCTTCCGGAAATGTAAGGTCGAGATCTTTTGTCTGGCCTTTTTTCATTCCGATGATTCCATCTTCAAAACCATCAATAAAAGTTCCGGAACCGATCGTCAGCTCATAATTGTTGGCTGTACCTCCGTCAAAAGCTACTCCGTCTTTGGTTCCTACGTAATTGATCGTAACAATGTCACCGTTCTGAACCGTACCTTCTGTTACTTCCTCTGCCTTATTCTGAAGTTCTTCCTGAACCCTTCCATCAACCATGTCATCGGTCACAGCTTCTACAGAATTATCAAGTGTCAGGCCTTTATACTGTCCGATCGTTATATATTTGCTCACATCATCCACAGAAACAAGTCTTGTATCTCCGGAAGCTGTTATCTTTGCTGTTTTTATCTGAATCCGATCCTGATTCTGCTGAATCTGTTTTATCGGCTGTATCCTGTGTTTTCTGCTGTAGATTTTTGTTTTCCCCCTTTATTGTCTGCAGATGTGCCGCAGGTGTTATCGCCAGCGCTGTACACAATGCAAGCACAACGAGATATGTTTTTTTTTCTTCATATCTTACTCCCTTCATATCAAAATCATCTGAAAATACACATATATTCTAACCATAATAGATTATAAACATTTTTCTGTATACTTTTGTAAAATCTATTTCCTTACATTTTCTGGAACCGGTGTCGGTCTGGAATCGTCCCAGACTTCAGATACATCAAACAGGTCGCTGAGCATATCCGGATTATAATACATACGATAACCATCCAGGTTCCGTCTTCCCTGTCGGAAATACTCACTTGTGATCTGCACAAAATACTGACTGGAATCTACATTGCAGAAATAGCGGTAGCCACGACTCTTATAATATTCATACTTGGCATTATCAGAGGTATATCCTTCCCAGTCGCCGATATCTGCGCCAAAGGCAAAAATGATCATGTCGGTTTTTCCAAGGATCGGTGCTACATATTTCTCCCATTTCTTGTTATCTGTTTTCAGTTCAGCCGCAGTAGAAGAAGTTGCATTTCTGTGGCCCCAGGTATGGCTTGCAAATTCCCAGCCGTCTTTTTTCATGGCTTTTGCCACTTTTTTGGCTGCTTTTACTTCTTTATTATAGTCAAAATCCGGGTTAGCCTTGAGAAAAGCTTTCTGGTCGTCCTGAAGGTTCTTTTTTTGACTTATATGCACCATCTGTACGGTATCCCAGCACTCCGTCATAACCGGTCATTGCCAGGATCCCCTTTCTTCCATGGTAGGAAAAATCAGGATGTTCCTTAATAAAAGAATCCAGGATCGGCACAACATCGTAATCGCCGGTCACAACCGTTCCGTCAGCCTTTTTTATATTCACATTTAATGTCTCCATTATCATCGATCACCAGTTTGTGGCAAATCCATCTCCATCCATGTAATGATAATAGCTGACATCATCTTCAGAAAGTACGAAAGGAATCTTGCCCTCCGGAAGCATGATCTTGCCTCTGCTCATGGTTCCGTCATCATTCACTACCGCCATGTCGTGAGGGCTTACCAGAACATATCCCTTATCATACATAATCTGGATCATTTTTTTGAACTCACTGACTGTCGTCATCATCTGATTATATCCTGCCTCATCAGAATCCCCGTCAAAAGCCAGAGAGGTGTCTACGATAAGGGAATGGAAAAACACATGTGTCACCTGCTCAAGAGGATACTCTACACAGGCATCTCTTTTTTTCATATAGGAAGCAGCTGCCTTCTGCATTTTATCACTGGTGGCAAATTTCCAGTTGTTCTTCAGAACAGAAATCGCTCCTGTATAATCATACTGCTGAGCCAGTTTCTTTGCCTTTGCGAGAAGTGCCTTTTCATTGGAGGAAGTACTGCCGGAAGTGTCCTCTGACTTCTCACGTTTCTGTGTTTCTTTTTCAGCCTCTTTCTCTTCTTCCGGTGTCTCGGTTGCTGCCGGCTGGTCTTCCGGATCTGCTGCTACCTTAGCCTCTTCTTCCTCCACTTCAGTCTGTGTATCCTCTGCGTCTGCCTCATCTGACTGCGTATCCTCGTTGTCCTGCGACTGTGCGGTCATATTATCCTGCTGAACAGTAACTGGTGCGTTTCCACTGACAAAAGTGATGCTGCAAGTACTGTTGTCAGGACCCCTGCAATTTTTTCTTCATAAAATAACTAGCCCCTTTCTTTTAAGTCCCCTCGTATCTTTCAAAATCCGATCATCCCATCGGTGGTACCGGCGTTGGTCTTGCCGGGTCAAAAACATCTTTTGCGTTAAAAAGATCTTCCAGAAGTTCCGGATTATAATACATCCGGTATCCGTCCAGGTTTCGTCTTCCCTGACGGAAATAGCGGTCCCGGATCTGTACATAATACTGGCTGGAATCCACATTACAGAAATAATTGTATCCCTGTCCCTTCAGATATTCGAATTTATCACCGGAATACTCTGGTTCTGTTGTTATATCTGTTCCAAAAGCAAAAATAATGATATCCGTTCCCCCGATCAGCGGATCTACATTTTTTTTGAATTTTTCGGTATCTTCCTGAAGTTTCTCCAGAGAGATCTGACCTACATTCTGATGTCCCCAGGTATGGCTTGCAAATTCCCAGCCTTCTGCTTTCATGGCATCGGCAACCTTCTTCGCCCCTTCCCGTTCCTTTTCCAGGCTGAAATCCGGATGTGCATCGAGCCATTGTACTTTATTTTCGTCCAGATCTGCCGGGCGGGTTTCATAACTCTCATCTGTACGGTATCCCAGGATTCCGTTATATCCGGTGAGTGCCACGATTCCCTTGGCACCACGGTAGGAAAAATCCGGATGCTGCTCCACAAAACGGTCGATCAGTGGAACCATATCGTAATCACCTACAGACACACTTCCATCATCTTCCACATATTCGTTGCGGATCTTCCCTTCTTCATCCACAACCAGTTTTGTGGCAAATCCATCTCCATCCATGTAATGATAATAACACAACGTCATCCTGTGAGAGGACAAACGGCGTTTTTCCCCCGGCGGAAAGAAGGGATCTTCCTCCTGCTGTGATATTTGCCCGTTTTCATCTGT
>ENA-OQCD01000398-OQCD01000398.1-human-gut-metagenome-genome-assembly--contig:-NODE-398-length-12185-cov-2.571654_pt1 | contig 12185 bp, 15 predicted proteins | sample MGYA00242755_ERZ504571 | MGnify/ENA primary metagenome ERZ504571 (study PRJEB26092, sample SAMD00036274) | human gut metagenome | host: Homo sapiens | study: EMG produced TPA metagenomics assembly of...
CCGCTTCGTGATCGTCAGACTAAACGCCCGCATCGCCTCCGGAATCCCCGGCACACGCCGCTCGATCACATCCTCCGTAGCCTCCGGCGTCACATCCCTCTGAGAAAACCCGGTACCACCCGTAGTCAGGATCAGCTCCGCAAGCCCCAGATCTGCGATCTCAGCCATCCGGCTCCCAAGCATCCCACGGTCATCCGGCAAAACATCCACAGAAACAACCTCATACCCGGCCGCCTCCATAATCTCCTTCACAGCAGGACCACTAAGATCCTCACGCTCTCCTCTGTACCCCTTATCACTAGAAGTGATCACAGCAACTCTCTTCATCACTCAACCTCCGATCTGAGCCATACAAAGCTTCTCCGTCTTATCATCCTTCTGTTTCTCCAGACCTCCGCCAAAAAACATGCCCGTCCGGTTTCTCCACCAGAGCCTCCAGAATCACAGCCTTCAGCTCCTCATCCGAACCACCATTACCGGATCACCTCACGAAGATCCTGCCCCGCCGCATACTGCAGACATGTCTTCAAAAATCCCTGAGAAGTCAGCCGATCCGGTTACACTCCCCACAGAAATTTATGGCTCACCGCACTGATAAATCCAATCTTCCCAGAAAAACCATCCACCTCATAATAATGACACGGGCCATTCCCCAGCGGCTCCCCCACATACGGCGAAAAACGGGGAAGTTCTCCCCCAAGGATCCCTAGCAGCTCCTCTTCCGATACCCCATGAAATTCTTTTCCCATTCCAATAGGCATCATCTCAATAAACCGCACATGCACCTTATGGTCCCTGGCCAGAAACGCCACCTTACAAAGATCCTGATCCGGAATCCCAAGAGGCACACAATTGATCTTCAGTGAAATCTCCGGATACTTCATTGCCTCCGAAATCCCTTCCAGCGTCCGCCCCAGTTCATCCCGCCGCGTGATCCTCCTGCTGCAGGCCTCATCCAGCGTATCAAGGCTGATATTCAATCCGTCCAGCCCCGCCCGGCAAAATCACTCATCTGGTCTTTCAGAAGCACACCATTTGTAGTCAGAGTCACCTTCTCGATCCCCGGCATATTTTTCAGTTTTTCCACCAGCTGAGGCATCCGTGGCCGTACAAGCGGTTCCCCGCCGGTCAGCTTGATCTTCCGGATACCCAGCTCTGCCATCACCCGGCAGATCCTCAAAATTTCCTCTTCCTGCAAAATGAGGGAGCGCTCCACATGCTGCACTCCCTCTTCCGGCATACAATAAATACACCGCAAATTACATCTGTCAGTTACGGAAATCCTGAGATAATCAATATTTCTTCCGCACCTGTCTATCATTATTTTTCCTCAAAACGGAAATCTCCGCTTTTGCCTCCTGTTTTTCTTCCAGATGGATATCAGACATGACCATGCGTTTATCGATTGCCTTACACATATCATAAATGGTCAGAAGCGCCACCTGAACACCTGTCAGCGCCTCCATCTCCACGCCTGTTTTCCCCTCTGTTTTTACCGTACAGAACACACGGATCACTCCCGCATCCTCATCCGTCTCAAAATCCACAGAACACTTCTGGATGGGAAGTGATGGCACATGGGGATCAGGTCAGAAGTACGCTTCACACCCATGATACCCGCCACACGGGCCACCCCAAGCACATCACCCTTTTTTCACATTTCCGCTTTTTACCGCGTCCATGATCTCCGGGCTTACCTGAATGGAACCGGTAGCTGTCGCCGTACGGTGAGTGTCCGGTTTATTGGACACATCCACCATAACAGCATTGCCATTTTCATCAAAATGATTCAGTTTCATATTTAACAGATCTCAGCGCCTGCAGGCATCTCTTTCTCCGGTACCATCAGGGAAAGATTTCCATCTGCATCCTCTGCACAGAGGATCATACCCTCGCTGAGGATTCCTGCAAGTTTGGCAGGTTTCAGGTTTGTAACAACCATAACTTTTTTGCCAACCATTTCCTCTGCGGAATAGTGAGCCTTGATTCCGGATACGATCTGACGAACCTGGCTTCCGATCTTAACCTGGGAGCAGAGAAGTTTTCTGGATTTCTTAACTTCCTCGCAGGCAATGATCTCACCAACCTGGAACTGAAGTTTTTCAAAATCATCAAAAGTGATCTCCGGTTTTGCCTCGATGTCGATCACATCTTTGGCTTCCTCTTTCTCCTCTTTTACTTCTTCCTTTTTCTCTTCTTTCTTCGGATGAAGTTTCTCAACTTTCTCAAGAACCTCTTTCAGGTCAAGTCTTGCAAAAAGGATCTCCGGTTTGTCAGTTACACGGTTTCCTGACGGATAAAGACCAAACTGCTCCATATCCTCAAGAGTTCTCTCGTTTGCGTTGAGCTGTACAAGAATGCGCTCTGTTGTACGCGGCATAAAAGATTTCAGAAGAGATGCGCCGATGCAGATTCCCTCAACCAGGTTGTAGAGAACCGTTGCAAGACGATCCTGTTTTGTCTCATCCTTTGCAAGTGCCCACGGCATTGTCTCATCGATATATTTGTTGCAACGTTTGAACAGGGAGAATACCTCTGTAATGGCATCTGCAACACGAAGTTTGTCCATTTTGCGGAAACGTTCTTCGGAACCTGAAGGATGAAATTCTTAAGATCCTCATCAACCGGCTCAGTAACGTTCTTTGTTCTCAACGATTCCGTTGAAATATTTATTGGACATGGAGATTGTACGATTTACAAGGTTTCCAAGTGTATTTGCAAGATCGGAATTCAGTCTCTCAACCATCAGATCCCATGTGATGACACCATCATTCTCAAACGGCATCTCGTGGAGTACGAAATAACGGACAGCATCTACACCGAAGAACTCAACAAGCTCATCTGCGTAAATTACATTTCCTTTGGATTTACTCATTTTTCCATCGCCCTGAAGAAGCCACGGATGTCCGAATACCTGTTTCGGAAGCGGAAGATCCAGAGACATCAGGAAGATCGGCCAGTAAATAGTATGGAAACGGATGATATCTTTACCGATAAGGTGAAGATCTGCAGGCCAGTATTTGTTGAATTTCTCACTGCTGTTTCCGTCGCAGTCATAGCCGATACCTGTGATATAGTTTGTCAGGGCATCCAGCCATACATAAACAACATGCTTCGGGTCAAAATCTACCGGAATTCCCCATTTGAAGGATGTTCTGGATACACAGAGATCCTGAAGTCCCGGAAGAAGGAAGTTGTTCATCATCTCATTTTTACGGGACTCCGGCTGGATGAAATCCGGATGTGTGTTGATATAGTCAATAAGTTTATCTGCATATTTGCTCATTTTGAAGAAATATGCCTCTTCTTTAGCAGGTACGCATGGACGTCCGCAGTCCGGGCATTTACCGTCTACAAGCTGAGACTCTGTGAAGAAAGACTCGCATGGGGTACAGTACATTCCCTCATAATGACCTTTGTAGATATCTCCCTTTGCATACATTTTTTTTGAAGATCTTTTTGACCTGCTCTTCATGGTCTTTATCTGTTGTACGGATAAATTTATCATAGGATGTGTTCATCAGATCCCAGATACGTTTGATCTCACCGGAAACGTTATCTACGAATTCCTTCGGTGTAACACCAGCTTCCTCGGCCTTCAGCTCGATCTTCTGGCCATGCTCATCAGTACCTGTCTGGAAATATACGTCATATCCCTGCTGTCTCTTAAAACGTGCGATGGCATCTGCAAGAACAACCTCATAAGTATTTCCGATATGCGGTTTACCGGATGTGTACGCAATGGCAGTGCTGATATAATATCTCTGCTTTTCCATTTTTCTTTCCTCCATAATATAAAAAATAATTGTATGCTTACTCATAACTGACTGAAAGTATATTCAGCCAAAACAGGAAAAATCCTGTCGATGCCATTGGAAGATTACAATGTAATTTCCTGTGACATAAAAACATCTTCTCATACCACTTGCGATATGAGAAGACGAGTTATTACCCGTGTTACCACTTCTGTTCGTTCCTGCCTCGCGGCAAAAACCTCATCAGGTACAGCAAACTCTATACCCTTCCGCTATAACAGGCGGTCCTGTCACTGCCTGCCGGTGTCCATTAAACGGGACATTCGCATTCCGCTTATCGCATTCAAACCGGGTCAGCAATGCCTCTCTGAAGCCATCTTCCATCTGCGCCTGCACATCCCTCTCAGTCTCGGAACTCTTGCACAAAATGAATCTTCACATTTCACTCTGCTGCATATCCATAAAACGCAATCGCTTCATAATCTGCGTTCAAAAAAAGTCCTCCGGGGATTTCCCTGTAGTGTGGTGTACACATGTACTCTCTTCTTCCACGAGTTTTCCATATGAGAAAATCGTAACACATTTCCAGTGGTTTGTAAACGGGGAAATATTAATTTACGGTTACTTTACATTTCACAGTTTTGGTTCCGGATTTCACGGTGATCACTGCAGTTCCTTTTGCTTTTGCGGTGATCTTGCCGTTGGAAGCTACAACTGCTACGGATGTTTTGCTGGATGTATAAGTTACTTTTTCCTGGCTTGTTACCGGAGCGAGAACTGGCTGTAATACCCTGCTCTGGCCTTTCTTTAAAGTTACTCCTGCCGGGATTCCGGAGATTTTTGTTGTTTTTACAGTTGTCGGCTGAACAGTAACTTTCACTGTTTTCTTAAGACCACTCTTTAATGTGATCGTAATCGTTGCAGTTCCCTTCAATGCACCGGCTGTAACTGTGCTGGTTCCATTCGTTTTTCCGGATACTGTGACAACCTTTGTATTACTGGATTTCCAGGAAACGATGGAGTCACCGCTTTTCAGGCCGGAAACTTTCAGCACTGTCGTTTTCTGTTTTGTCTTTAAGAGAAGTGAAGTTACGGAAGTTTTCATATATGGTGTTAATTTCTTTCCATAATCTCTGGTCTCTGTTTTCTGACAGGTATCGCAGATACGTGTCTGAACTTCCGGTTTGAATACTGTTGCTGCTGTTTTTGTAGTCCATGCTGTAAAGCTGTGGCCAATTGCAGGAATTTCTTTCTGCTCGCCAAGGATCTTTTTGCAGACACTGCAGTACGGAATTTCCATTCCTTCTTTTTCACAGGTAGCTGCTTTTATCACAAGCATTGTTTCTGTATGACCCAATGCCGGAATCTCCTGCTGCTCTTTCAGAGTTTTTCCGCAGGCTGTACAATGGCTTCCTTCCGTTTTTCCTGGTGTTTCACAGGTTGGCTCTACTGCCTTATCTGTAACCGCTTCTTTATGACCGGTTGCCGGAACTTCTTTCTGTTCCTTCAGTATTTTACCGCAGATAAAAACAATGACTTCCTGCCGTTTTTCCTGCCTCCTCGCAGGTCGCTGCTACTGCCGGATCAATGGTTTCTGTATGGCCAAGAGCCGGAATTTCTTTCTGCTCTTTCAGTACTTTGCCGCAGACGGAACAATGACTTCCTTCCGTTTTTCCTGGTGTTTCACAGGTGGCGGCTGTTGCCTCATCGGTTACTTTTTCTGTGTGTCCGGTTGGCGCAATTTTTTTCCTGTTCTTTCAGTACTTTGCCGCAGGTCTGGCAATGGCTGCCTTCGGTCTTTCCGGATTCTTCGCAGGTTGGAGCTACGGCTTTATCGATCACTGCTTTATGATCTGTTACCGGAAGCTCTTTATGGCTGTTCAGAATTTTGTGGCAGGTGCTGCAGTATACCAGGGCATTTCCCGGTTCCTGACAGGTCGCTGCTTTTGTTACCATTTCCGCTTCTTTGTGTCCCTGTGCCGGAATTTCCTTCTGGGCTTTCAGGATCTTATCGCAGATCTTACAATGACTTCCCTCAGTTTTTCCTGCTGTTTCACAGGTGGCTTCTATGGCCTTATCAATGACTTCTTTATGTCCAAGAGATGGCGTTTCTTTCTGAACTCTCAGTACTTTACCGCAGACTGCACAATGGCTTCCTTCGGTTTTTCCTGATTCTTCACAGGTTGCTGCTACTGCCTCATCGGTTACTTCCTGATGCTCGATCATCGGAAGTTTTTCTGTTCTGGTTTTCTCGCAGTTTGTACAGGTGTAGCTCTGCTCACCTTCTTCGGTACAGGTTGCTTCTTTGACGGTTTCTCCTGCTTCCCAGTTATGACCGGTTGCCGGGATTATTTTCTGCTCTTCTAATACTTCACCGCAGACGGAGCAATGGATTCCCTCAGTTTTTCCATCTTCGGTACAGGTTGGTACTACAGGATCAACCGTTATCGGATCATGGCCTGTCGCCGGAATTTCTTTCTTATCGGTCAGGATCTTATGACAGGTGCTGCAAAATACCATCGCATTTCCTGGCTCTGTACAGGTTGCGGCTTTGGTTACTACTTCGACTTCTGTATGTGGAGATGCCTCAATCTCCTCCTGGGATTCAAACACTTTACCGCAGACAGAACAATGGCTTCCTGCTGTTTTTCCTGGTTTCTCACAGGTTGCATCTTCTGCTTTATCGTCCACGATCGTATGGCCGGTTGCCGAATTTCTTTTTCATCCGTCAGGATTCTCTTACAGCTGCTGCAGTATACCAGGGCATTTCCCGGTTCTTCACAGGTCGCTACTTTGGTTACTACTTCTACTTCTGTATGAGCAAGACGTGGAATTCCCTTTCGTGGTTCCAGGACTTTCTGGCATACAGAACAGTAGCTTCCGCCTGTCCATCCCATGGATTCACAGTTGGTGCGATCTCTGCATCGGCTACTTTTCTGTGGCCGGTTGCCGGAATCTTTTTGTGATAATTTAAAACTTTCTCGCAGGTACTGCAATATACAAGAATGTTTCCTGTCTCTTCGCAGGTTGCTTCTTTTGTTATGATCTCAGCTTCTTTATGACCCAGTGCCGGAATCTCTTTCTGGGCCTTTAAAACTTTCTCGCAGGTCTTACAGTGGCTTCCCTCTGTTTTTCCTGTTTTCTCACAAGTCGGGTCTACGGCCTCGTCGATTACTTCTTTATGACCGGTTGCCGGAACTTCTTCCTGCGCTTTTATAATTTCGTTGCATACAGAACAGCGGATTCCTGCTGTTTTTCCTGCTTCCTCACAGGTCGGTGCTATAGCTTCATCGATCACCTCTGTATGACCCAGGGCAGGGATTTTTTCTGTTTTGGTTCCCTGGCATTTTGTACAGGTGTAACCCTTCTCGCCTTCCTCTGTGCAGGTTGGATCTCGAAGGATTTCTCCCTCTTTCCAGTCATGGCCGGTTGCAGGGATCACTTTCTGGAACTCAAGGATCTTTCCGCAGACAGAACAGTGTTTTCCTTCTGTTTTTCCATCTTCGGTACAGGTTGGCTCTACGGCCTTATCTGCTACCTCGGTATGGCCTGTTGCCGGGATTTCCTTTTTATCAGTAAGAATCTTATGGCAGGTGCTGCAGTATACCATTGCGTTTCCTGATTCTTCACAGGTTGCTGCCCTGGTTACCAATTCTACTTCTGTGTGACCAGTTGCTGGAATCTCTTCCTGTTCTTTTAAGATCTTTCCACAGATCTCGCAGTGGGTTCCTTCGGTTTTTCCTGCTGTTTCGCAGGTCGCTTCTATTCTTTCATCTGTTACCTCGCATGTCCACGAGCCGGGATCTCTTCCTGTGCCTGGAATACGAAATCGCATCTGGAGCAGTGGCTTCCCTCGGTCTTTCCAGGTGTTTCACAGGTCGGGTCTATGGCTTCATCCTTTACTTTCTCATGGCCTAAAGCGGAAATACTTTCTGTCATGGTGTTTCCACAGTTCATACAGATCAGTGTACGCTCGCCATCTTCGGTACAGGTTGCTTCTTTTGTAATTTCTTTTTCTGTCCAGCTATGTCCTGTCGGAGGAATTTCCTGCTGCGTCTGAAAAACAAATCCACATTCAGAACAATGGCTTCCTTCGGTTTTTTCCCGGCGTCTCGCAGGTCGGTGCTACATATGCATCTTCAACTATCGTATGTCCGGTAGCCGGAATTTCTTCCTGGGCTTTGAGCACAGTACCACAGACAGAGCAATGGCTTCCCTCGGTTTTTCCTGCTGTTTCACAGGTCGCTGCTACACCTTCATCAATCACCACATTATGTTCCTGAAGCGGAATCTCTTCTTCATAAAACTCTCCGCAAAGACTGCAGATCATCTTTTTCAGGCCGGTTTCTGTGCAGGATGCCGGATGTATGATCGTTTCTTCATAAGAATGGTCGTGGTTCGGATCATAATTATAGTACACCGTTGCATGGTTAATATCATCTTCTGTTAAACCATATTTATCCCATTCTGCCTTTGAGCCGGTGTATCGGATCGCGGAAAGGCCACTGCACTCTGCAAAAGCGGTGTTTGCAATATCAGTTACCGTATTCGGGATTGTGATAATATTAAGATTCTCACATGATTTAAACGCATTCTGGTTGATATCAGTTACACTTTCCGGTATTTCAATTCTTCTGATACCGGAGCAATACTCAAATGTGTTATCACTGATTTCTGTAAGCTTCTCTGAAAGTTTCACAGTTTCAAGACTGGAACAACCGGAAAATGCACTGCTTCCAATGTTGCTGACTTTGTCCGGAACTGTAATTTCTTTTTAAGCTGCTACAGGAAGCAAATGTTCCACTTCCAATATTTTTCAACACAGCTGGAAGTATTACTTTTTCCAGCGAAGAACACCTTTCAAACGCATTATCACCAATGTTTCTTACATTTTCCGGTATCACAATTTCCTTCAACGCCGTACAATTGGAAAATGTCCCTTCCTGTATATTGATAATACCGCCCGGTAATTCAATACCTGTCAGACTGCTGCAGTTCTGAAATGCTCTCTGATCAATCTCTGTTACTGTTTCAGGGATTGTAACAGTTTTAAGACTTTCGCAGGTATTAAACAGATATTCTGGAAGAGTTGTAACACCTTCCGGAATTGTGATCGAAGTGATTTTTTGCAATCCCCAAAAGTCTCTGCTCCAAGTTCCTTCAGATCTTTTGGCAGTGTCAGTTCAACAAGATTTTCACAGCCATAAAACGCTTGCCTTCTTATGTACTTTACATTATCCGGAAGCGTTACACGCTTTAAGTTCCGGCATCCGTCAAAAGTACCTTCCTGAATTTCACTGATTCCCTCCGGAAGTTCCGCTTTTTTTAGTTTACTGCATTCTGCAAAAGTTCTTTCTCCAATTTTTGTAAGGCTTTCAGGAAATATAACCTCTATAAGGTTACTGCAATTCCGGAACGCCTGGCTGGAAATACTTTTTAAGTCCTTCCGGCAAACTTATTTCTTCAAGACTTATGCAGCTATAAAATGCATTTGAACCAATATCTGTAACATTTGTAGAAATTGTAACTTTTTCAATATTATTCCATCCTGAAAAAGCAGATTCTCCTATCTCCGTGATCCCATCTTCTACACTTACTTCAAATATGTAATTTTTATAACTGTTCCATGGCTCCAGAGTATCACTTTGATTCAATATTGCTCCATCGCCTTTAAATACCAGTTTCCCGTCTTTATACAGAATCCAGCTGATCGAGCCATTATAGCCTGATGCACGGACACTGTTATCTTTGTCAATTGCCTCTGTTCTAGTAGATCCGCAGGATTTACAGGTATATGTCCTTTCTCCTACTTCTGTTGCCGTAGGATATTTGGTTATTTTTCCTTCGTCCCAGCTGTGGCCGGTTGCCGGAATTTCTTCTGTTTTTGTTTTCTGGCATCTTGTACAGGTGTATTTTTTCTCACCTTTCTCTGTACAGGTTGCAGGAGTGACTTCACTCTCTTCCCAGTCATGTCCCAGCGCCGGGAAAAGTTCCAGCTGTTCCTGAAGGATTTTTCCACATACAGAACAATGACTTCCTTCAGTCTTTCCATTTTCTTCACAGGTCGCCTCTATCGCTTCGTCTTTTACCACTGTGTGTCCGGCAGGTGGAACTTCTTCCTGTTCTTTCAGGATCTCATTACATACAGAACAGTGACTTCCTTCTGTCTTTCCACTTTCTTCACAGGTCGGTGCTACTGCCTCGTCAATAACCTCTTTATGTCCGGCAGCCGGAATTTCCTCTTTATAGGAATCTCCGCAAAGACTGCATACCATCTTCTGGAGGCCTTTTTCTGTACATGTGCTTGCTTCTATGACATGTGGTTCATAAGAATGTTCATGGTTTGGATCGTAATTATAATAAACAGTTGCGTTGTGAATATTGCTGCTCGTTAAACCAAGCTTATCCCATTCTTCTTTTGAACCGGTAAATCTGATAACTGAAAGACCCCAGCTGGAATTAAGAGCCTCTTTACTGATACTTGTTACAGTATTCGGTATAAGAAGAATACTGTTTCCAGCTTCCGAAAAACTGTCTTTTCCTATACTTGTAATTCCTTCCGGTATTGTAACTTCTTCAAGGTGATGGCATCCCATAAACATGCCCTCTGTAATACCGGAAATGTTTTTTGATAATGTTACTTTTCTGAGTTTATGGCACTGACCGAATATTTTTTCCCCAATATTTTTAATGCTGTCTGGCAGCACAATTTCTTTCAGTTCTTCACAATAATAAAATGCCATATCTCCAAGGCTCTCTACACCGTCCGAAATTGTCGCAGTTTCCAGCACTACGCACCCATCAAAAGCTTCTGCACCAATACTTTTTACACTGCCTGGAATATTAATGGACTGAAGACTGCTGCAATTACCAAATACATTGTCTCCGATCGTTTTTACATTGTCCGGAATATTAATGGACTGAAGACTGCTACAGTGGGAAAATGCACCATTTCCAATATTCTCTATGCTGTCTGACAACGTAACTTTCTGAAGATTTGTACAACCATCAAATAACCCTACCGGTATATCCGTAACTTCAGCTGACAGTACAACCTCCGACAAACTGCTGCAATTACCAAACGCTTCTGTTCCAATACTTTTTACTTTATCTGGTATTGTTATTTCTTCCAGAGACTAACATTGATAAAAAGCATACTGGTCAATATTCCTTACATTATTCGGAATATTAACAGATCTCAGGCTGATGCAGCCATAAAAATGTATATTGTTCTATATTGGTAATGTTTTCCGGAAGAACAAGTTCTGATATTTTTTTACAGCCCCAAAATGCTCTTTCTCCGATTCTCGTTACTGTATTCGGAATATTAACACTTTCCAGACTGATACAGTCCTCAAATGTATAGCCTGGAATTGTATATATTTTTTCAGGAATATTTTACTTTTCGTAAGTTTTTTGCATCCGTAAAAAACGTTTGTCCCCATACTTGACAGACTTTCCGGCAACACAACTTCTGTAAGATTTTCGCAATTCTCAAACTCACCATTTCCAATACTTGCCAGTCCCTCTGGAAGTGTTACACTTGTCAGACCGCTGCATTCCCAGAAAACGCCCCAGTCCATTGTCGCAACTTTATCCGGGATTTTAACGCTCTGCAGTTTCGTACAATATGCAAAAGCCTGCTCCCCAATTGTTATAATACTGTCCGGCAGATCAATGCTGGTAAGACTCACACATTTTGTAAACATGCATTCCGGAATTGCTTTAAGATTTTTCGATAATGTTACATGCTCCAGACTTGTACATTCCTCAAACAGTTTTCTTCCAACTTCTACAACGCTGTCTGCAATTGTAACGTTTTCAAGAATGCCACATCCGAAAAAAAGCATAATCGCCAATATATGTAATTCCATCTTCCACTGTCAGACTTGTTATCTGGCTCTTGTAACTGTTCCATGGTACCGATGTTTCACTATAATATGGAGGTACCAGACCATTTCCTGAAATTACCAGCTCTCCGTCCTCATATAAAGTCCATGTAACATTATCATTTACAGCTCCACTGGCCGTAACACTCTTCGCAGTCTGCGTATCTACAGAATCTGCACTCTCCCCCATCCGAAAACACATCAATCGCAGCTGCATCCGTTTCCTCTTTTTCCAGAGAGTCACCTCCCTGCATATCCTGCTGAAGTTCTTCTTCATTGGATATCTCATCTGAGATATCATTCTGTCCTGAGCTTCCATCAGGAGCTACATCCGCAATATTTATTCTGTTCTGCATTTCCATCAGATGCCGCCTCTGAGATATCTCCCTGCACTGCATTCCCACCAGACGCTGCATCCGCAGTATCACCCTGCGCCATACTTACATCAGATGTCCTCTCTGCAATATCCTCTTGCGCCGCACCTTCGTCAAAATTCCCATCTGCTTCTGCAGATGCCGCACTGGCATTTTCCAGCCTCCAG
>ENA-OQCD01000399-OQCD01000399.1-human-gut-metagenome-genome-assembly--contig:-NODE-399-length-12182-cov-2.590460_pt1 | contig 12182 bp, 14 predicted proteins | sample MGYA00242755_ERZ504571 | MGnify/ENA primary metagenome ERZ504571 (study PRJEB26092, sample SAMD00036274) | human gut metagenome | host: Homo sapiens | study: EMG produced TPA metagenomics assembly of...
GGCCTCCCGGTCGAGCCTTTGGCTCCCGGGAGGCCCATTTCATGCTCTTTTCCGGGCTTCCGGCGGGCGTCGCTCCAGGAACCCTTTTTCGTATTCTTTCCATGCTTACCGAATCCCGTTGCCTATTGGATTCCATCGGCGGCAATATAGCATCTACAGTGTGCGAAATAAGAAGTATCCGTAGTAAAGGCAGCCGATCGCTCATACCTGTTGCACAACCTTGACACGTATGCCCAACTCTGCAAACCAGCAGTGCGACACGCCGATTTGGCTTTTTGCTGCTCCTGTTGTATTCTAGTCAAGTTGCGTTTCACGGATAGACACCGGGAAGCGTTGAATAATTGGAGAATTCGCCTAGTGGTCTATGGCGCACGCTTGGAAAGCGTGTTGGTGTAACAGCCTCACGAGTTCGAATCTCGTATTCTCCGCCCGGATTGGAACCCCGAAAACCGTTGGAATCATTCGGTTTCTGGGGTTCCTTCTTTTCCACTCCGTTTTCCGGTTCCTTCCAGATTCCCTCCGAATGCTTCTTTCGTTGGCCTCGGTTTTTTGAATCGTCCCGTATCGCAAGTCTCGCGTGTACGGGCCGGCATCCAGGAAAGTCCCTGATTGCCATGCTGCGGCTTATTGGTGCCAGTCTGTGGTCTCAATAATGGGATTGTTTGCCCTCATATGTCGATATTTTGATTGCGATTCGGGTGGGGGAGTTGCGTACATCGTCGTTTTTACGCGCACTTTTTGCGCTGCGCTACGTTACGCTCGAAATCGTGACGTTGAGAGAAAGAAGCACGACGATGGTTGACAAGACGGCTGCCGGCAGCCAGCAGACTGACCAACGCGATGCTGATACTCGTGACTCTCTGGCGGCGCTTGCCCGACGCCGTTCGAATTCATCGCCAATCGTATTGCAGAGTGATGTGCAGGCCGCTCCGCAGGAAAAGCAGGAAAAACAAGAAAAGCAGAGCGAAGCTGGGTCTGCCTTGCAAACGGGCGAGGATGCGAATGATGACGCGAATCGTGCGGAAGAATCACAAACCGTGAAAGAAAAAGACGCTGTGGATGGTCCTGATAATACGCAGCAGCCGCAAATGGCATCCATAAGCGCCATCACAACGCAGGTTTTGCCACCAAGCTTTATTCCGACCGCAACCGGTCGTATTCGTCCCGTAACGGGGCGCTTTCCCGCCAGTTCAGCCGCTTCGCAGACGGAACAGGCGCAGCGCAGGCGATCCATCCGCTCGTTGGCCGCGGGGTCGTTGCGTAGAACCAACATCGGCAATGCTGAAAAGGCCGGCGATGCGGGGAGCGCGGGTAGTACCGGACGGACGGCGGGGAATGACGATACGCCGTCGCCGCGAATCGCCAGCAGTGCTCCCCATTATGCGAATTGACCAGTGGGCTGATCAGAACGGCCAACGTAACAAATCAGTGGGAATACTGGACATACACGCGGTTCACGCACGGTACGCGCGCTTCGCGCTGCATTGTACGTCGCTGTACTACGTCATTCCAATTGAATCGCAACAATGCGTATAGCAGATGAAAAGCACATACGAAAACGCGCATGAAAAAACGGTCCCGATATATTCGAGACCGTTTTTTCATGAGTCGATGAAGCAAACGCTGTCCGGCAGCGAACCGGCTCAGTCTTCGCTGGTTTCGCGCTTATACTGCACGAACGTCTTCATGGCGTAGGCAAGGCCGGCAAGCAGCAGAATGGCTGCGCAGGCAAGGGAAATGCCGATGCCGGTTTGCGCAAGCTGCCCATATTCCGACTTGGTCAGCGCGCCGGTGGACGCGGCGGTTTGATCGCCGGACGCTGCGACGGATCCAGTTGCGGCACCATTCGTGCCAGTGTCGGCAGCCGTGCGCACAGTGCCAGTGGTGCCGTTGACTCCAGTAACGGTCGTACCGGCATTCGTTCCAGCCGTGGTGCCATGCGTGCCGGTAGCAACGGATGAGCCGCCCTGCTGACCCGTCTTGGAGTTCGCGTCCTTCAACGCCGCGATGAACGACTGATGCCACTGGTGGCTGCTTGCCGCGAACGCATCATGCTTGGTTTAAGCTCGTCGTGAGTCTCTTTCATATCGGCATGCATCTGGTTGAGGTGGGCCTGCGTGTCCTGCATATCCTGATGCAGAGCGTCGTGACGCTCCTGACCGCGCTTGACCGCGCCATCGATCGCATTTCTTTATATCCTCGCGGTCCTCCTGGTAGTTCTTCCAGGCCTGCTCGCCGTACTGGCGAAGCGCGTCGGCGTCCTCGTGCGCGTCTGATGCAGCTGCTCGGCGTGCTGCTTGGCGGTATCGATGTCCGACTTGATCTGCTGGTTGGTTTTGCGCACATGCTGTACGGCATCGCACGTTTTGTCGGTGCACACGGCCATATCCTGGTCGATCTGCCCGCTGATGGTGGTGCTGCCGGCCAGTCCGTCCGTAGACGGTGCGACTTCACTGGCCGAAGCCGCAGAAGGCAAGGCGGCCATGCCGATGGTTAATATTCCCGCCGCTGCAGCTGCTGCAATACGATTCCTCATGGTGGTTCCTCTCCTGCGCACGTTTGCATTCGATCTATGATTGTGCGCTCGCGTTCGTTCCGTATGCCATAGTAGGAGGGGAATGTGCCTAAATAAACCGGTGGAAAAATGACATTTGTCTAGTTTCTGCGATGCTGCAGCAGTCTTCATAGTTTAAGCGGGAAACCAGAATCCAAACCAGAAGCCGGAACAGCCTGCTCAAAACATGACCAAGCAGGCCAAGCAACGGCTTATCCCGCCCGTACTTATCCCGCCCGTATTGGTTTATCTAGCGGCGGCCCCCAACAAAGATCACTCGACAATAGTGATGAATGGGCTAGCCGGCAGATTAAAGTCGTTGTACAGCATGCTCGCGCACTTCGGATTGCCACTGAACAGGTAACGAACCTGGCTCATGGCGTTGAGATCGTTCAGTGTTGAACCATCGGCTGCGGTGAGCAACACCTGATTGCCCCTGATAGTGGCATTGACCGCCTGCCATTGACCGGAATAATTGGCGACCTCAAACCCCTGCAATGCCGTAGTGGTGGGAGCGGCGATATTGCTGATACCGCTTAACGGGGTCGCTTTCGGAACGCTCTTATAGTTTGGTGCGCTCGCGCTTGCGCTCTTCGTATAGTTCGGCTGCATGGCTTTCAGCCTGCTTGCGGTGCCGTTCCGGAAAGACAAGGCGATTGCGCCGTTCGCAGTGTGCCGGGCATGTTCGATAAGCGGTCCGTTGGGTACGCTGACAGCGTTTTTCGTACCGTTTCCATGGCGAGGTACTGCGCGGCCATACGCGCGCCCAGAATATCCTTGCCGAGTGGATGAATCAGCGCGGATGTGCCTTTATCGGTGTCAAGGGAAACCGTCATCGCCACATTGGAACGGTCTTGCAGATTCGCGTTGTCAAGCGTGGTCCGTTGCGCTTCTCGCACGTTCTGCGTGTACTGGTAGTTTGGCCAGCGCGCGAGCTGTACGTACAGGAACGGCAGGTCCTTGCGTCCGAACACGTTACGGTACTGGTTGATGAGCGTGGTCATTTGCGATTCGTATTGCAAAGCAGTTCCGTAATTATTGGCATCGCTGCACCCTTGGTACCACAGCACGCCCGCCACATGGAATCCCTTCAACGGCGCGATATGGTTCGCATAAATATCGCCGCCTTGTACATGCCGGCGAATAGGCGTGCCACCCCACGCGGTCTGGATGATGCCAATTGGCACATTGGGGTGCTTGGCGCGTAACTGCATGGCGAATTGCTGAGCCAGATAGCTGAGGTGCAGTGAATTCGTGGAATCTGCAGTCAGCCATGCATCGGCGCTCTGATTAACAGCGGACAGTGGAAAATCAGTGTCTTCAACATCATGATTTGCGATGACAAATTTCACGTTGTCATCTACGAGCGGTTTCGGCAAATCGCCTGTCGTGATTAGTCCATTGCCAAAATTGTAAGTAGCGTTTTCGTAATACTGCACATAGTTGAGTTCCATATTCGACTGGCCAGCGGCTACGAAGACGTCTCCCACATACACTTTGGCCAGTTTCAGCACGGTTTTGCCGGCGTACTGCACTTGCAGCGAATACGGATTGAGACTTGCCTTTTGCGCGCTCAGCGTGCAGGTGAAACTGCCGTTTTTCGCTACCTTTGCCTTGACGCTCTCGGAGGTTTTGCCTTGCGTAAGTGTCGCTGATCAGTTTCGAACGTCGATGGGGTTGCTTTTCCGTGGAGCTGACGTTGCCTTTTGACTACGATTTGGCTGATCGCGCTGGAACACCATATTGTCCATGTAGTATGAGGGCAGCTGCACATCAACAGTGGCCGCAGTATGGGCGGTGGCGGTGGATTGCGATCCGGTTTTACCGGTTGCCGTTCCGTTGCCCCATTTGGGGCCGCACCCGACGATGATGGCAACGACTATTCCTACGGTTACGATAACGGCAAGTGCCGTTCTTGCCAATCGTTTCGTATTCAATTCTGATTTGCCTCGTTCTTTGTCAACGCCCGCTCGAAGGTTCTGCCTGTTTGTCATATGCGGCTCGTTCGGTGTTGGCTTTGCTGGTGGTCCCGGACGGATCGGCTTTGCAGTCAAGCTTCGGCGATTTGACTTCTTCCTGATACAAGGTGCTGAGCTTTTCCAGATCATATGAGGAATCCATGCTGGAAAATGCGTCGACAATCTTTCCCTTGAGCTGGAAATCCTTGGAATATGAAGCGTTCATGGCGGCAACCGCGTCTCTGCAGTCGTTAATGGCATTCAGTTCGCGCATTTTCTGCGATGTTCTCACGCCCATGACGCCGAAGACCACAATGCATACCGCAACGACGATAACGGCTACGATGATGGAACGGCGAATCAAGTTCTTGACATGGTTATGTACCCAAGTGTCGCCATCTTGCACGCCTTGCGATATGGCGATTTGGAACGGATCTTCGGGAGCCGTTCGGTAGGAAGTCCCCGGTGCTTTTGTTCTAAGCTTTTCGTCACGATCGGTGGCATTGACGGAATTGTTGGATTTGCTGGTCCCGACGGTCGCGGTACTGCTGAAAGTCCGGGGCTTGCGGACGTTACTTGCTTGACTGTCAGCTTTTATTTTGGCTGCCTTTTCGTGCCGTGCATGCTTCCCTCCAGGAGTCCGTGATACCGTTCTGATGTTGTCTATTGGAGGTGGTCCGACAAGGTCCTCTGTTCCCAAATGACAATACATAAGGTATGTTACCCGTTCCACTTCCGAATGCCAGCACTTCATGTTGTGGCATATTCGGTAAATGTGAAGTTTGGTCCGGAATCCAGCTGCTTTATTTTAAGTGGGGACATCTCAGAATACACTTAAGTTTTGCGTGTGCAATTGCGTCAACGCGTGAAATGCGTTTTGTGAGAGAGGCTGACGATGATATCGCCGAAAAGCTTGATGAAGATTGCGACCACCGCTTCCGTGGTTGCAATGACGGTTTCCGTTGCCGTGGTGCCGGCTTACGCCATGCAGGATATTGCGATTGAGGATGCGCCAAGTTCTTTTGCCGTAACTGTGGATGATGCGCAGAATTCGTCAAACAGCATGCCGGACAATCCGAACGCGACGCTGCCGGAAACGGTAAGCGAAAACATTTCGGACGATTCCACTGTGGTTTCGGAGAACCTTGCGGTTACGCCGGAAGGTGATGTACAGAACATTGAGACCGGCGAAACCGTGACGGACGCTCAGCTGGTCGGCACGCAATCGCAGCAACCTGATCCACTGGCCAAAACGGATGGCGAATCATTCATTCCGGTGAGTGCCTCGGATGTGAAAGATGCCGTGGAACAATCTATGAAACAATCCGTGGAGCAATCGTCCTCAAAAAACGGAGCCACCGTGAAGCTTGCCAAATTCGATGGCAACGATTACGGCGCGCATTGGGGAACCTACAACAATACGAAAGCCTTCTTCGACTATAGAAACAACCTGTTCGCCCAGCAGGCCAAAGGCGTGATCGACGTCTCTTCATGGCAGGGGGATATCGATTGGGCTAAGGCGAAAGCCGACGGCGTGGAAGGCGCGATCATCCGTCTTGGCTTTGGATGGGGCAATGACGCCGATGCCAAAGCGCAACGCAACATTAATGAATGCAAGCGGCTGGGTATTCCGTTCGGCATCTACTGGTACTCGTATGCGGAGGATGCGAGCGGTTCCAGGCAGGAGGGCAACGATGTGGTGTCCAAGCTCCGCCAGTTTGGCGTGAGACCGAACGACTTGAAATACCCCGTGTACTACGACCTTGAGAGTTGGACGTGGACCGGGCACACGCCGCCGAACGATCCGAACGTGTATAACGGCATCGTCAATGCTTGGTATGGCGCGTTGCAGTCCGGCGGTTACCAGAATCTCGGCGTGTACTCCTACACGAGCTACTTGCAGGGGCCGTTGAACAATGCGAACATCTATGCGAAGACACGCTGGGTGGCGCAATATGGTCCGCAGATGGAATTCACGGCGTCGGGACCAACGATCGTGGCTGGCAGTACACCGAAAGCGGTCATATCAACGGTATCAGTGGCTCCGTGGATATGAGTGCCTTTGGCAATAAGACTTCTGTGCAGAATGGAGGGAATGACGATTCTCAGCCTTCCCTTGATGTGCGCAAGATGAGTGCTGTGAGCATTCCTAATGGGAATTATTACATCAATGTACGTTCCAAAGTGGCTTCTAGTGTTGATATCCCTGGAGCCAGTGGAGCGGATTCCACAGCTATTCAGCTGTACTCCGGCAATGGGTCCAAAGCTCAGCAGTTTACTTTCACTAAACAGTCTGATGGCAGCTATGTGATTGTTAATGTGAATTCCGGTAAGGCCTTGGACGTTCGTAATGGCGCTGCGGGTAATAATGCGGTGGTGCAGCAGTATTCGGCGAATGGTACGAACGCCCAGCGTTGGTTCATCCGTGATTCGGGAGCCGGTTATTACTTGCAATCCGCATTAGGCAATTGGGTTCTGGATCTAAGTGGTGGCAGCACGGCCAACGGTACCGCGATTCATCTGTATACGCCTAACGGAACGGTCGCGCAACTCTTCACTCTTTCCTCTAGCGAAGTCAATATTCCGACAGATGCGCCAGCACGATTCGATCAACGAAAAACACTGGATTGGTATTCGACGTTCCTGGTGCATCAACTGCCAATAGCACGCAAATCCAGTTGTATACAAGCAACGGTTCCACGCGCAAAAGTATCGTTTTACATCGGTAGGAAATGCGACCTACCGCATTACCAATGTGAATTCCGGTAAAGCATTGGATGTGTATGGAGGCTCGACGGCCAATGGTGCAGCGTTTCAACAATATGACAGCAACGGTACCAGCGCCCAACAATGGACCGTACGTAACTACGGTAGCGGCAAGGTGACATTAATATCAGTGAACGCGAACAAAGCCGTGGATATTCCTGGCGGCAACGCCACGCAGCAGACCAAACTGCAGATGTACACGCCTAATGGAACGGCAGCCCAGCAGTGGACAATAAGCAAGGTATCTACTCCAAGAGAACGTATGGATGCCACAGCTGATTCACATAGGAAGGATCTTCCTGACGGCACCTATGCGTTCGGATCAAAGCTGAAGACTTCCATGAAAGTCGATGTTGCCGGTGCTTCCAAGAGCGATAGCGCCAATGTGCGATTGTGGGGCGGTAATGGTACAAACGCACAGAAATGGAAAGTAACGCATGACGGCAATGGCTATGTGACGTTGATTAGCGTGAATTCCGGCAAAGTATTAGACGTTTACGGTGCAAGCACTGCAAATGGAGCCAATGTTCAGCAGTATGTATCAAACAACACGTATGCCCAAAAGTGGATCGCCATCAAGAACTCAGACGGATCGTATACCTTCCAGTCCGCGCTCGCGGAGAACAAGGTTCTGGATGTTTCGGGTGCTTCTACTGCCAATGGCGCTAACGTACAGTTGTATAGTGCGAATGGCACGAACGCTCAAAAGTGGGTGAAGTAGTCAAGTCAGTAGATATTTAAATGTGGCCTGAGAACAAAACTGCTTGTTCTCAGGCCACATTTGAAAGTTGCGTTATTTTTTGCGTCTCATCATGGCAAATTGGTTGGCGTCGATGATGAACGCCTTACGATCGTTCTTGGCCATGACGTCGAGGATTATTCCCGCTATGAACAGCAGGATTCCCGCGATAACGAGCATAACTGCTCCGATGAGTGTGGGGAAGCGCGCCACCATGCCGGTATGCCAGAAGTCTACTGTTACGCTACCGCACAGTATGATGCCGATGATGCCGATAATGGCTCCGAGCCCTCCAAAAGAACGGCAGCGGCTTGTATTCGCGGATCATGCGGAAGATGGTGCTCATCACCTTGATGCCGTCACCCACGGTGTCAAGTTTGCTGACGGAGCCTTCCGGGCGGTCACGGTATTGAATCGGCATCTCGAACAGGCGTAGATTGTTGTTCAACGAATGGATGGTCATTTCGGTTTCGACTTCGAACCCGTGTGACAGTACCGGATAGGTTTTGACGAATGTGAACGAGAAGGCACGGTATCCGGTCATGATGTCGGTGACATTCGCATGGAACAGGCCGTTGATGGAACCGCGCACCAGGCGGTTGCCGAAGTTGTGGAATGGACGCTTGTTCTCCTGGAAGTAGGTGGAACTCAGACGGTCTCCGATCACCATATCGTAGCCTTCGAGGACCTTGTCCACCATGGCAGGGGCTGCGTCCGCGGGGTAGGTGTCGTCGCCGTCGGCCATGACGTACACGTCGGCGTCGATGTCTTCGAACATGGCGCGGATCACGTTGCCCTTGCCTTGACGTGGCTCCTTGCGGACGATGGCGCCTTCGCTGGTGGCGATTTCCGCCGTGCGGTCGGTGGAGTTGTTGTCGTACACGTAGATGTCGGCATTGGGCAGCGCGGCTTTGAAATCGCGCACCACCTTGCCGATGGTGACTTCCTCGTTGTAGCAGGGAAGAAGCACGGCGACGGAAACGTTCGAATTATCAGGCATGAATCCCACTATATCCTTTGCACTGGCCGACTTAATTTCGGCGAAAAAGCTTGATGTAATCGAATTATGTCGCGATGATATCGCATGGTGGTGCTTGGTCTAGATTAAATGTTGAAGATGTTTTCCTTGTCCCAGTTCCTTATCTCCATGTACAGTACATGAAGAGCATATGAAAGCAGGATGGTTTTTTATTGGAGGAACCAATGAAGAGGGAAGGGCAATCTTTTTGCCTTAAATCAGCTGTGGATGATTCTGAAAGACGATTTGCGGGATGGATTTTCCCCGTTTTTCTCGGTTTCCTTTTTGCATGCGGAACTAATGCGGCAAGCATGGCAAGCATTCCATTCAATAAATTATCGTTCTATGAACAATGGGCGCTTTTTTCTGCACTATTTTGTGTGACATTCCGTTATGGATTTGTTCTTTTGCAAAAGATTTCCGTAGAAGCAACGGGGGAAAAAGAGGAAAACAAGGATGAAAGTGTGGGTAAATCCTCAAAAGGATTTGTGAAACATTTTGTCGGTTGGTTTTCTTTTGAACACCAAAAGTCATGGAAATCAAAAATGAGAGATGGCATGAGGATTTTCATGCTTTGGCTTCCCTATATACTATTGCTGTATCCGGGAATAATGTACTGGGACACCGGAGATCAGGTTGCTCAATTTTTCGGTATTTCTGTTTTCGGACAGAAACCGGGGCAGATCTGGGATCACCATCTTCTTCGATACATACCTATACGGTGCCTTTTTGTGGTTGTCTCATGCCGTGACAGGCAGCTATATCATCGGCATTTTTCTGCATGCTCTAGTACAAAGTGCGTTGACGGGTCTTGTCATAGCGTGTTGGCTAAGTTATCTTAAAGAACGTGGTCTACAGCGTGTGCCACTTAAGGTGTGCACGATGTTCTTGTGTTTCTTTCCCGTTTTTCCAATTATGTTCGCATCGATGTCAAAAAGACATCACGCATGTGGTCTTTTTTCTTGGCATGGTCTCTTATGTTTCATGAGACTAGTGGATTCAAGGCTTGAAAAAATTTTAAAGACCCTAGATTCCTCATCGGTTTTTTTGTTGTATTGTCACTATGTGCGGCAATGAGCAAAAAAATGATTGTATATTATTGCATTGAGCTTGCTGTTATTGATAGTAGGGAAGTTCAAGGCGCGATTGAAAGCCATTGCAATCGGTGTGACAATTATTTTGTATCTCATTGTCAATGTTGCTTTGCCTAATTGTTATTACAAACAAGCACATATTGTTCCTGGTAGCGCTCAAGCTGCGTTGGCTATGCCTATAGAACTTCTTGGGCGTGCGGCACATGCCTATCCCGACGATGTTTCCAACAAAGAGAAAGATTCAGTAGATTCGTACCTGATATATACATGGGGTCAAGTTAGCGAGCAATACAATCCATATATCGCTGACCCAGTTACTGGATACAAGCTTCGTGAGGGGGCCTCGACATCGGATTTTCTTAAGACTTGGTTGAAAATAGGCTTAAGACATCCGATGACTTATGTGAATGGTTTCTTTTGCTTGGAATCAGGTTGGATTACATTTACTGGAACAAGTGAGCTAAAACAACCTCAAAAACCATACAAGCATTATCCTGTGCAAATGGATGTGATGACAACGACATCGGTGAATCCTGATACGTTCGGCAAATTGGCTCCAAGCACCATTGAAACTGAATCGCAAGGTCTTGTGAAAAATATAATCGACGTATTACGTTCTGTTCCGGTATTGAATTTACTCATGTATATTGCTCTGTGGGCTTCGGTCGTGCCGGCGTTCTTAGCATACGTTTTATGGCGTAGACGTAGAACAAGCGTGACTCTGAACGGTCTATTACAGTTCGTTCCGTATTACCTGTCAGTCATATTACTGTTTGTTTATCCTGTTTCGCTTGAAATTAGCGGGGGACATGGCAATCCTACAAGATATATGTTCCACACATTATTGTTTGCTCCGATGATGATGATTGGCATGGTGCTCTCCCCGATAAGAAGAGAGAATCAATGCGAATAGGTTTTTTGATTCACGTTAAGAGTGAACGGGCTCATAGGCAAGTTCGAGCTGTTGTATACGATGCTTAAACAGCTGGGATTGCTTTGCCATAGATATTGGATTTGAGCCACACGTTTCACTTCGTCGGAGTGGATGCGGAGTGTACTGCCAGTTATAGTTGCGATGGCATTGTGCATTGATCCGTCTCCATCGGCGACTTGGAATCCTGATAGCGGAGTATTGGTGGCATTTGCGATATTGTCGATTGTTGCGCTGGTCGTGTAATTCGGCCGCTTCGCTTGCAGTTTGACGGCTGTGCCTTCTTGGAAAGTGATGATGGCCGTTGACTTGTCGTTTGTATCAAGATGTGCTTCTTTGGGCAACGGTCCGGATGGCACTGCCTTGTGTTCATTCATGGCGATCCATTGGTTAGCCATGCGTTGGGCGACGATTTCCTTGCCGAGTGGATGGATCGCCTTCGGCGTGCCTTTATCCGTATCGATGGAGACGGTCATGCCAAGATTCTTTGTGCGACGCAACGACGGGATTGCTGAGTATGCCCAATTGAGCATTGCGCACGATGGTGTCGTAGATGTAGCCGTAACCGTCGTATCTGGCTAGTTTGCACATAAAGGAACGGCAATGTCGCATCTTGAATAGATTTCGGTAATCGTTTACAAGTGTGGCGAAGGAAATATCATACCGTAATGCCAGATCCATCGATCCGGAATCATCTTCACCTTGGTACCATAACACACCGGCCACGCCAAGTCCCTGTAATGGGGCAACACGACTTTTATAGATGTCTCCGCCTTTTATATGGTGAGATATAGCTGTCCCTCCCCAAGCGGTTTGGATGAATCCGATAGGTATATTCGGATATTGTTTGCGAAGCTGTTGTGCAAAATATTGAGGAATATAGCCAAGATAATTGACGTCATCTCCTGCGGCTGTAAGCCAGGATTCTTTTCGAAATCTCTTAGTGGATAATTCTTTGTGTCGAGGATTTTATTCGGTGAGAGGAAATGGACATATTTGTCATTGATGCTGCGTGGAATATCGTTGCGTGTGTAGTGCAATGAGGTGCTTGTCTTGAAAAGCGAATCGCTTTTGAAATAGTCGTTGTAGTTTATTTCCATATTCGACTGCCCAGATAGAGAA
>ENA-OQCD01000400-OQCD01000400.1-human-gut-metagenome-genome-assembly--contig:-NODE-400-length-12178-cov-1.821343_pt1 | contig 12178 bp, 14 predicted proteins | sample MGYA00242755_ERZ504571 | MGnify/ENA primary metagenome ERZ504571 (study PRJEB26092, sample SAMD00036274) | human gut metagenome | host: Homo sapiens | study: EMG produced TPA metagenomics assembly of...
GCTTCCGTCAGTTCTATAATATAGGTAATCATGTTTTCTTTTGGATGCATCGCAGCCTTGATTGCCGTGTCTGACGGATTACAGATCGGTCCTGCTGGCAACCCTTTCATAACGTAAGTATTATACACCGTTTTCACTTTCAGATCTTTATAATAAACTTTCTTCGCATTATATAATCCATTTGTTGTGGTATACAAAACGGTCGGATCGATCTGAAGTCTCATTTTCGCTGCAAGGCGATTCTCAATGACTCCTGCGATCATCGGACGTCTGACATATTGCTTGCTTCACGTTCGATCATTGATGCGATCGTCATGATCTCTGCCATAGAACGCTTTCCTTTATAAGACTTCGCAAGTGCTGAATATTTCTTATCGAAATTATCAAGCATCTTCTGGATCAGATCTTCTGGTTTGGAACTTTTTGTAAATCTTATAAGTATCCGGATACAGATAACCTTCTAATTTGTACTTTGTTCCCTTCTTTGGGTCAATGTCTTTAATAAAATCGTTTTTATACTGATTTGTATTCTTCGCAGCCTTTATAAATTCATCTGCTTTAAAGACTCCCTGTTTCTCTAGTCGTTTTTGCTATCATATCAATGGAATATCCTTCCGGGATCATGACTGTGACGACTCTTCTTGCCTCTGCAAGTTTTCTGGCCTCTTCTGCTTTCTGCTGCCTGTAAGCCATATATTTTCTTCCAGCAAATATACCTCCTGCCACAATGATCACTAGTAAAATGATGACTCCAATGACAAATGGAGCTCTGGAACGATTTCTTCTTCCACGTCTGCGCCCCCTTCTGCGCCTTCTGGAATTATGATCAAAATCTAAATATAAATCCATGATGTCCTCCCAAATTTTTATTATCGTATGATTTTAAAATCATACTGTGTTCCTATGCTATTATACTCGCATTTTTGTAGAAATAAAAAGCTTTTTTTCATTTAAATTTGTTTCATATTTCTTAACTTTTTTGTAATTTTTTGTGTAAAAAAATATGCATATTTTTGGATTGTAAACTCTTCTGGTCAAAACTGCTGTACTTTTTTTTAGTATTTCCATTATAATCAAAGCATAGCCGTAAACGGCAAAAGATTATAAAATATAGAAAGGAATTTCATATTATGGCAAATCCAATTGTAACGATCACTATGGAAAATGGTGATGTAATGAAAGCAGAATTATATCCGGAGATCGCTCCGATCACTGTTGAGAACTTTGTAAATCTTGTAAAAGACGGTTTCTATGATGGTTTTAACTTTCCATCGTATCATCAACGGATTTTATGATCCAGGGTGGATGCCCATTAGGTACAGGAACAGGTGTCCTGGACATACGATCAAAGGAGAGTTCAGCCAGAACGGTGTGATCAACAACTTAAAACACACTCCTGGTGTTTTATCCATGGCTCGTTCTATGATGCCTGATTCTGCCGGATCACAGTTCTTTATCATGCACAAAGCTGCTCCACATTTAGATGGACAGTACGCAGCATTTGGTAAGATCATCGAAGGAATGGATGTTGTAAATAAGATCGCTGAAGTTGCAACAGATTATTCCGATAAACCATTAGAACCACAAGTTATGAAGACTGTAACTGTGGAAGAATAGTCAACTATATCCTTACAGCACAGAGCCGGACCATCAATCTTCATTTGTATCCGGCTCTAATTTTTATAAATATTTAGATGGTAATATAATAATGAGTGAAAACAACAAACTAATCTTTCTGGATGTCGATGCGACTTTGTACAGTAAAGAACAGCGTCTGGTTCCAGAATCTACGATCAAAGCGATCCATGAAGCACAGGAAAATGGTCATAAAGTCCTGATCAACACTGGACGACCTCTTGTTTATTTTGAAAAAGAGATTCTCGATATTGGCTGCGACGGTTATCTTTGTTCTAACGGAGTTCACATCCTTCTTGATGGCGAAACGATCTATCACAAAACAGTTCCTGAAACAGTGGTCGAACAGATCAAACGGATTTGCGAAGAAAACAATATCTATGGAACCTTTGAAGGAGAAAAAATGTTCTTATTTCCGCGATCATAACGTTGACTTTCATCCACATTATGGATTTATGATCACTGCTTTTGACCTTGCTCCTTATATGGCGCATGAGTTTACATGGGATCATGTTGAAATCCTGATAAAGGGACTGGTCTTACATATGTCGCTGATCATCTCAATATCTCTACAGATGATTGCTACGCATTTGGAGATAGTAATAACGATATCTCCATGTTTAAAGCTGCTGGCCATGGAATTGCTATGGGAAATGCCTGTGATGAATTAAAAGAAATTGCGGAATATGTTACAGATTCCGTAAACGATGACGGGATTTATCATGCATTTGAACATTATCATTTGATTTAATATAAGAGGGGTATTGCAAGTTTTTGTTACTACTTTTGCAATTTGGAAGAAAAGCAGCTAGAAATCTTAAATTTTGATTTCTAACTGCTTTTTCTTTCAATAAATATCAGAGATTACTTTACTATTTAATTTTAATTGTAACCGTCTTGCTCTTTCCGCTTCCATCCACTGCTCTTGCTGTGATCTTCACGGATTTTTTCTTTCCAGCTTTGTATGTTGTTACAGTTCCTTTGGAAGAAACTTTCGCATATTTTGTATTGCTGCTTGACCATTTTAAAGTTCTATTTGCCCCTGAAGATGCACTTGTTTTTCCTTTCAGATATAACTTCTTACCAGCTTTTACTGATTTAACTCCAGAAATATAGACTTTCTTTACAATACCTTTCTTGACATAGATCTTATATGATGCTTTCTTACCACTTCCGTCTTTGGCTGTCGCTGTGATCGTTACTGTTTTTCCACCCATTTTCTTCTTCGTTGTAACGACACCGCTGCTGCTAACTGTTGCAACTTTGGTATTGCTTGATTTCCATGTAACACCTTTATTGTATGCGTTGGATGGTGTTACGGTCGCCTTTAATGTTACTTTCTTACCAGTTGCGATCTTGTTAGATGTTGTTGTTGTGATCGTAATCTTGCTGACTTTGATATTTTCTACTGTTACGATGCAGTACATTACATTTCCGTCAGATGTTATTGCCGTAATAATTGCTTTTCCTGCAGCCTTAGCTGTTAATTTACCTGCTGCATCAACTGTTACAACTGCTTCGTTAGAAGATGTCCATTTTACTGTTCCGATTGAAGCTGTTGCATAATCTGGTAAATATGTGATCTTCAGCTGTTCTGTCTTGCCTGGATTTAATGTTACAAATGTTTTGTTTTAATACAACCGCCTGTGTAGGAATCTTACCTGTTTCATCTGTTGTGTAAACTTTGATCGTTTTTGTTGTTGTTCCAGCTTTTAATGTCAGTGTTGCCATCTGACCTTTTGTTCCGGCTTTGATCTTATCTCCTGTAATGGATACTGCTGCCAGATTAGATGATGTGATCGTGCATGCTTCTTTGCTATCTACGAATACACCTTTTGTAAACTGCTGTATTGTTAATTCCTGTCCTTCTTTTAGATACAGGCTGTCGCTTAAGAATGACATTCTTGTCGCTGTGCTTGCTGTTGTTGGCAGATATAATGATTCTAACTGTGCTTTCAGATCATTTAATGCTGTAAAATCTGTCACAGATGTTCCTCTTAGATAGAGTGTTTTTAACTGTTTTAAATTCTTTATGAAACTTGATGTCTGTGATGTTTTTGTTGTTTTCGAGGTCGATCTTTGTGCAATTAAACTGCTTCGGATAAACCTGCTAAATCTGCATTCGTCAGATCTTTATTTTCTAAATTAATAGATTTTACATTTTTGATCTCTTCTGTTGAGATCATTCCATCGTTATTTGCATCTGCCTCTAATGCATCGTATACTTTGTAACTTGTCAGTGGAATGATATCTTTTCCTACGGCTGCTACCTGAATCTCAATCGTTGCTGTATATGTCTTTCCTGCTCTTGCTACTACCGCTTCTACCGTTGCTTTTCCTGCTGCTTTTGGTTCCAGATAGTATGTCTTTGTTCCATCCTGCGCTGTTTCTGTGCGAATATTTAAGATCTTTGCATCTTTTGATGTGATCGTTACTACATCATCTTTTTCCAGATTATTTAACTTGATCTGTTTCTTAAATGCTCCTACACTTACATTTGGATCATTTTTATCAAACTCTGGTGTTGTTGCACTTTTGGCTGTCACATTTACTGGAATCGTTGCAAATACTGTTGGTGTTGTTGTGCTTTCAACTTTTAAATTCGTCGTTCCTGCTTCTGCTGTATCCACTGCTTCCAGACTTATGGATCCATCTGACTGAACCTGGATTGATTTTAATTTTGCTGTTGTTCCTGCTACTACTTCCTCAGAATACTTAACATCTTTGCATCCTTTTAAAATTCCTTTTGGAAGAATAGGATCATTTGTTTTGGCTCCTTTTTCTACTGTAATCGGATCTTTCTTAATCAAAGCAATTCTATCTACTGTAGAAACCTTTGTACCTTCCAAATTGATTTCTTTTAGATTCGTCATAGATTTTAATGCATCAATCTTACTTATATTTGTATTCTTGCTTAAATCTAATTTTTCACAACCAGTTGCATACTGAAGATATGCTACTTCTGTATCTGTCAGACCTTTGTCAGAAAGATTGATCTCTGTCTTCGCTGCTAAGTCTGCTTTAGTAAGCGCACCTTCTTCCTTTCCACTAAATACCTGATACATTGTTTGTGAAGTAAATGGAATGATATTATCATCTTTGCTTAAATTAAATTCAAACTGAGCACTTACTCCATCTAATGGCTTTTTTATTCTTTTCAAATGTTGCTGTTACAGTAACTTTTCCGCTGTCTTTTAATGCGATCGGCATATACTTCACAACTTCTGTTCCATCTGCTTGTTTAAAAGTCTTTTGTTCAATCTTTAATGCTGTTTGATCAGAAATATTGAAGTTGACTTTATCGAAATCTTTTGCCTGCGTTCCCTGGAATTCATAATACTTGAAATTTCCTACTGTTACATTCTGGGATTCTGCCGCAAATGAAATCCCACTTGTAACTGTTGGTGTGGTTGTACCTTCCTGTGTCACCGCTGCCTGATTCCCCTGATCTGCTGTTGCCGCCATTACCGTAAATCCGTTGACCGGTATCATGGATATACTGAGCAGACATGCTAACAGTTTCTTTCTGCTCTTTCCATTTAAGTGGCTGAATACTTCATCCTTTTTGCATGAAATTCGTCCTCCTTTTCTTCATGTTTGAATCTGCATATTGCTTTGTTTATTATAACACTTTTTTTGTGTAGAATGCATAAAAGAGTGATCAATCTGATCACTCTTTTAGCGCATTTTGAGATTATTTAATTTTAATCGTTACAGTTGCTTTCTTTCCACGTACTTTTTTTCCGTGGAATCTTAGTCTTCTTCATAAGTGAAAGCTCCCTATTAACTTATTATCCCTATTTACAATTACTATACTTTTTTAATTATACTCCTGCATTAATCTTTATTCAATGTATTTGTTCACATTTTTATACACATTTTTTCATGCATACAACAACAATAAAAAAAGACTAGGACAATCAGTTTTTTTGGAAGATGTATATCTATACAATCCAAAACTGACTGTCCTATCTTTTGTTCATTAGAGTTTTTATTTAATTTATTTTTATATCTAATGCTGTGGCGCTCCATTAGGTTCCAATGTTCCTCCAACCTGTTTCTTCATTCTGATCGGTAGAAAATAATCGTTGCTAATGTTGACACAACTAAGATTCCAACAAATACTGCAATATCCTGTCCGATCCGTCCATCCATGGATAGTGTGTGACGGAATGCGTGTACTGTATAGCTGAATGGCATATATTTGTGTAATACTGTGTAGAAGTGTGGTGCCATATCCAATGGATATGTTCCTCCGGCTGCACCTAACTGTACGACCATGAATACTAACATGACGTAACTTCCGACACGGTTTAATAACATCTCGCCAAAGCAGATCAATGACATAAATGCCATGGATGCTAAGACGGCCATTCCAAATGTTTTTCCTACGTAATGTGGTTCGAGTCCATTGATTCCCATTAAAACTGCAACCATGATCACTGCCTGCGCAATGGATACTGCTGCCATAACTGTGACTTTGCTTAACCACCACTGAAGTCCACTCTTGACTTCTTCGTTTTTCTCCATTAAAGGATACATTAATGTAAATGCCATACATGCTACGAATAATCCAACGGACATCATATATGGTGCCATTGCGTGACCATTGTTATCAACGTGTGAATATTCTACATTCTTAGCTTTTACTGGTGCGGCAAACATTTTTGTTTGTCTTCTTGGTTGCCTTGATACTGTTAACCTGATCTGCTCCTTTTTGTAAGGAATCTTTTTAATGTCTTGCTTCCACTTCTGAAGTGTTCCGATTCCATTTCCAAGAGTTGTAGATCCTGCTGCTAACTGACTTGATCCACTTGCGATCTGTCCAGCTCCAGATGCTAACTGTCCGGCTCCATTGTTTAATGTATTGTTGTTAGCAACTAAGGCTGCTGTTCCTGATTTCAGTGTTTTTGTTCCTTTGTAAAGTTTTGCTGTTCCTGACTTAAATGTTGGAAGTTTTTGAGCTTACCTGACCAATTCCACTATTCAGCTGAGTTGCTCCGCTATTTAATGCTTTGGAGTTGTTTGTTAATGTTGTAAGTCCTGTGTTCAGACTTTCAACTCCTGCTGTGTAGTTTGCAATTCCAATCTTTAATCCACTTGTGCTGTCATTGATTCCGGATTCTAAGGTTGTCATTCCTGTCTGTACTTTTGTGGCACCTTCTGATAGCTGAGTTAACGCCTGGATCATACCCATTGTATCCTGAGTTGTTCCCTGACGGTTCTAATGTTGTTTTTACTTCATTTAAGCCTTCGTACAAGCCATTCATCATTGCCTTTTCATATCCAGAAGTGTCTGGGATGATTCTGCAAGTTGCTTAGATGATTTTGCTAAAGAACTAACATATGCTTTCACTGTTGCAAGTTGCTGTTCACTACTTGCGGACTGTGTTTTTGCTGTTGTTTTTGTATCTGCCGCTTTCTGTGCATTTGTATATGTTTCATCAACATTATTTTCAACATCAGATGCTGCGCTATCTACCTCGTCGATTTCAGCTAATAATGCTTTTTTATCTTCTTCGCTTAATTTATCAAGTACAGATGAATTCTTTAACTTGCTTACTTTGCTGTTTAAATCAGATACACTTGACTTTGCATTTGCTGCACTGCTTGCTGCCTTCTTAGCTGTTTCATTGTTTGCTGTCTGTGTTGATGTCTCTGATGCGGTTGATCCAGCAGAAAGCATTTGATTTAATTCATTTAATTTTGTATTAAATGCTTCTAATTGTGTATCGAAATTGCTTCGTTTGCTTATAATTCCATCTTTCTTCGCTTCATTTTCTTTTAACTGAGTTCCAAGTCCATTGGATGTTTCTTTTGTCTGACCCAACAGATTTTTAAGGCCTGCTGATAATGTTCCAGTTCCATCTTTTAAATCCTTACTTCCACTGGATAATTTCTCAACACCTGCATTTAATACTTTATTATTCTCTGCAAGCTGTTTGCTTCCAGCCTGTGCTGTGCTGACTCCGTTTGTATACTGGGAGATTCCTAATTTTAAGGATTTAGAACCATTGGATAACTGAGTTGCTCCTGTCTGCAGAGCTGCAACTCCATTTTTCAATGTCTTTGTTCCTGATTTTAAAGATTTTGCTCCACTATCAACTTTGGCTACACCTGCTGTGTATGTTTTTAGCCCTACAGAAAGTGATTTTGCTCCATTCTGAAATGTTAATGTGCTGGATGCTAACTTCTTTAAATTCTGTTCGATCGTATCATTTCCAGCTTTCAGCTTCTTCGCTCCGCTTTCGATCTTTTTAGATCCATCTGCTGCTTTCTGGAAACCGCTTCCGGCTGTCTTGATCTGATCAAATACGGTCTTTACATAAGTTTCTGTTACTTTTTCTCTGACTGACTTCTCAATCCTCGCTATGGCACTGTCATCCATCTTGGATGCTACATAGTTCGTACCTGGGTTTGTCTTGTATGTCAGTTTCATCTGTTTTGGATTCTTATCCATTAATGTTGTTGCATTCTTTGAGAAATTTTCTGGAATGGAAATGATCATATAATATTCTCCACTCTTCAATCCTTCCTCTGCTTTTCTTGTCACTTACAAAATGAAAATCCAGTGATCCTGAATCTTTCAGATTCTTTGCCAGATCATCTCCTACTTGTAATGTTTTTCCCTCGTAATTTACCTTCTTATCGTGATTGACTACCGCTACTGGTAATTGATCTGCATCTCCGTATGATCCCACATAGAACCAAGGAATACAGATGTATAAAATTGCAGGAATCGTAATGATCGCGATCAAAATGATAATCATCCAGGGGTTCTTTGAAATTTTCTGCCATTCTCGTTTTAACATGATCACAGCTGCTCCTTCCCTGCATTTTTATTACTTATATAGAGGTCATACCTCTTTGAATCATTGGTTATTATATGCACTTCCTTGATAAAAGTCAATAATTTATTGAACATTGGTCATTTTTATTTTGTTACATTTCGTTCCTCTTTTATATAAAAAGACTTTCATTTACCTTTCTTTTTGGTAAATAAAAGCTTTTCTTAATTACGGAAATTTCTTCTTTTTACTTATGATAAATAATATGATCAAACTAAATAACGACACAACTGCGCCAATCTTAAGGCCTGGGGTTTCATATTTTAATGTAATATGATGATCTCCTTTGTTTAAATAGATTCCTTCAAACATTCCGTTGACCTGCTCACTCTTCACTTGCTTTCCATTGTCATATGCTTTCCAACCTTTGTGATATGTTATTGGTATACAAAGTATCTCATTTTGAGATGCCTTGATATCTCCTGAAAAAAGATTTCCTCCATCATATGAAATATTGGTCAGATGATCTGCTTTTTTTCTCTTTTGAATCTGTTTTATCTCTGTCTGTTGATCCACTGTAAGAATCGAAATCCGATCAATATAATAATCACTTTTCAACTTAAATTTTAATGTCAATGTATCTTCCCGATCTTTCACTGCATCTCTGCTCATCTTGACCAAATAATTTCTTTTCCCAATATCGTAACTGGAATTCTTCTCTGCATTAAATAAATGAACCTGTTTACCTCCATAAAGAAGCTGGAAGTTACTTTTGTTCATCCCAACTCCTAATACATGTCTACTGCTTTTTCCATCCAATGCTTCTGTACTGACTCCTTGCAGATAAATATAAGAATTCGCCTTGATATATTGTTTTGGAATCTTAATCTGAATGATTCTTTCCTTTTTCTTTTTTTATTATGAATGCGATAATTCTCTCCAACAACATGACTTGTTACGTTCTCTGGGATTGTCATCTTCTTTAGTTTATCCGCACTCTTGCTGTCATCTTCCAGAATCGCACTTTGAAGCAATGCTTGTTCTTTCTGTTGCTGGGTTCAGAGTTTTTATATGTTTGTGATGACAAATATCCATCATAAGTATATCCAAATGGAAATACATTTTTATTTTCATACAACTGCATCCCATCTTTTGATCTTAACAACCGATAATCTGATAATAATTTAGCTCCTGTTTCTTTGGTGCAGATTACATAACGAACTCCATATAAATCCATCAGACCTTGTCTCATATCAAGTTTGCGGAATTTGAACTTATACTGATAAGATTTTAATCCGAATTCCTGCATAGTCTCTGAGACATTCTTATCTGTCACACTATAATAATTCGTAATTCCCGGAATATGCGCATTTAAACTCCAGTTTGTTACCTTGTTATCCAGAGATTCTGCACGATACACACCATTTTGTATCTTATATTCATCTGGCTGTATCAACCGCATTTCTTTTCCACACAACATCTCATATGCCTGCCCGGATTTTACATAATTTGAGATTGTTTCTCCATATTTTGGAGAATACTGTACATATGAAGAAGTTCCTGCTGTTAAGATCAATACTGCATACAAAATGAAATGTTTATATTTCTCCTGTCCAAACATTTTACACTCATTAAGTACAAACAATGCAAGTACTGTAGCTGCAAGTATTGCTAATTCATATTTCCCTTTTACCATATTATCGCCTAAGGAAAGTGCGAATACTATGTAAAAAACGGCTCCTGCAAGAATTCCTGTTTTCTGGATCCTCGTCAGTACAAATAGATCTGGATAGATTTCTGTGACTGTCATTCCAACAATCAATGCCAGTATAAATGTCCATCGATTCATCGGATAAGAAAATCCATGCAAAATATAGGCGAACACTGGTGATAACAGACTGACAATACCAAGTACCACTGCTACTTTGTATGAAAACCGCTTTTTATCCCTTTTCAGGAACAGTGCAATAATTGCACAATATCCTAAAGCTGCATAGTTTAGATTTGTTCCTTTATAAATCTTCTGGAAACCCGCAAACTGTAAGAATATTTGTTTGTAATATGATTTCTTATATAAGAAAATACTAAAATAAATTTACATCCGAAGTAGTTCGCGCATTTCCTGAAAAATGCGATTAATACAGGCAACAAGATTACTGCAGAAAGACCAATTCCAAGCAGATACCACCCGCTAAATCTTCCAAGAGTTCTGAAAAATCCTGCTTCTTTATATTCTGGAAATCTGATCAGTGCGTAAACCACTGCCGCAACTGTCAGCATATAGAAAAAATAGAAATTACTAATCGCTGCGACCGTTACCATAAGTATAAATAAAATATGGTTTTTCTTTTCTGTAAATCTTCTCGACTCCCATCAATAATAATGGAAGATAGATCATTGGATTTAGGAAAAACGGATGACGTATCGCAAATGAAAAAAATGTTCCGCTAAAAATATACACAATACTTCCTGCTAAGATTCCATTTCCATCTTTTTTCAGATAATGTCCAAATGCGATAAATGCTACTCCCGCCAGATATAGACGAAATACAAGCATAAAGTTATACAATAATTCTATATTTGACTTATTGGAAAATACATAAATCAGATTGAGTGGATCACCGATCGCATAATAATTTAATGTTCCTAGAATGTCTGCTCCAAATCCAATGCTCATATCCCACATTGGAAATCTGAAATGTCCGTGGATGATATTAAAGAAGAAATTGCGGATATATTCTCCCCAGTACATCAGCGCGTTGATGTGTTGTGATAATCCATCCTGTCCCTTTGCTCCCCATATGAATGTCACTCCATTTTTGTAGAATAGATAAAATACAATCAGACTTATAATTGCAAATAAGATCGTATATCTTGCCATAAGCTGTTTCTTTGTAGTTAATTTCATTTAAACGATTCCTCTTTCATTATTATTAATGACTTTCCTTTTCAATATAAATCGTCGATGTTTTTGTTTTCCAGATATGTCTTAGATAGATACATACTAACAACTCCCATTCCTAACAATTGAATACCACTTAAAAAACTGATAATACATACTAATGACGGCCATCCGGCAACGGGATCTCCAAATACTGCAGCTCTCACGATTACAAATATCAGAAAATAAAAAATGCAAAAATGCATACAAACACACCCATCAATGATACTGCCATCAATGGTGCTGTTGAAAATGCCATAATTCCTTCACAGGCATAACGAAATAGCTTCCAAAAAGACCACTTCGTCTCCCCCGCGGCACGTTCTACATTCTTATATTCCAGCCATTTTGTCTCAAATCCTACCCATCCAAAGATTCCTTTTGTAAAACGGTTATATTCTGGCATTGTCAAAATAGCATCTACCATCTTTCGTTTCATCATACGAAAATCCCTTGCTCCATCTACTATATTTGAATCTGAAATCTTATTGATTAGTTTATAAAATTGCCTTGCAAAAAAAAGAACGAATAACAGGTTCTCCTTCTCTTGTCACTCTTCTTGTTGCCACACTATCATAGTTTTCTTCTTCAATACATCGAATCATCTTTGGAATTAAATATGGTGGATCTTGAAGATCTACATCCATGGTAATAACATAATCACCTTTTGCACGTTCTAACCCTGCATATAAAGCAGCTTCTTTTCCAAAATTTCTGGAAAATGAAATATAATGTACTTTAGGATCCTGCTCACTTAATTTTCTCATAATCTCTAATGTACCATCTTTACTTCCATCATCCACAAAATAATTAC
>ENA-OQCD01000401-OQCD01000401.1-human-gut-metagenome-genome-assembly--contig:-NODE-401-length-12167-cov-4.395681_pt1 | contig 12167 bp, 11 predicted proteins | sample MGYA00242755_ERZ504571 | MGnify/ENA primary metagenome ERZ504571 (study PRJEB26092, sample SAMD00036274) | human gut metagenome | host: Homo sapiens | study: EMG produced TPA metagenomics assembly of...
GCCGCATTTTTTCAGCCTATTTTCAGCTAATTGTGGTATACTGTATCTATGGCAACACCGCATAATTCCCGCCTTACGGCTTAAGCACCGCTCCGGCGGCTGCGGCACGGCATCTGCGTTGCCAAAAATGCTCGATAATACACAAAGTATTATCTGCGCTTTTGGCTTAGCAGCTGCCGCACCTCGCTCGCCGTATCGGCACTTAGAATTATGCGGTATTGCCATAAGCGTTGATGTTTCCTGCCCGATATGATTGCCAGACGTAAGCAAGGGCGATGCGCTGGGCAATATAATCGGGAACGGCATCTTCCTCTATGCCAAGGGCATAAGCAAGCTCACTGTACAGCCGTTCCTGCGCCTGGCGGAAATAGCGTTCATCAGCGGCAGTATCATGCTTTTTGTGCTGTACACGGATTTCGTGGCGGTCATGCAGACCTTTTATCATCTTGGCAATCTCGCGGCAGTCACAGGTTTGCAGGGCCTCGCGGCAGCGGCTTTCCCGCTCTTTGGCATCCATGATGGGGACAACTGCATATTGGGGCATTTCCGAAATCAAAGTCTCCGCCTGCGCCCTGTTCAGCGGCTGACGCATCACAACGGTCTGGTTGTCAACGGGGGCATAAATTGTCATGCTTGGCTGTTTGCAGGTGTGCAGCGTGTAATAGCGTTTGCTTTTGTCCGCAAATTTCATGGGCAGTGGGCCGATCCCATCCACTTTGCATAAACCATGTGCGCCGTAAACGACAATATCACCAACACAAAACATAAAACAAACCTCCCATTCACACTTTTTAACGTCTTACAATACTATTATAGCACAAAACCCAAGGCCTGGGTAAGGCCTTGGGTTTGAAAACATCAATTTTTGTGCGTTTTGGCAAGGCTGAGGCAATGGAAAAGAAGAGAAAATGCAGCAAAATTACTGGTTTCTTTCTTTTTCTCGCCAAAGCGATATTCTGTGCCGTTCTTCAGGCGCTGGATGTTGGAACGGTGCAGCCAGATGACATAAGCGCCCATTAACACGCAACATACCGTGATGAACACAAGGGATGCAGCATCGGTGCCCTTCCAGAGCCAGTAGCAGAGCGTGAGCACAGGATACAGTGCAGCAATAATAATGCTGCCCAGGCTGACAATGTGGGTGATAGCAACTTCAACCAGAAAGATTACCAAAAGCACCAGGCAGGCAATCGGTTCGGTGGCTAACGCAGCACCGGCACCAACCAGCACGCCTTTGCCGCCGCGCAGGCCAAAAAAAGACAGGCTTGCTGTGGCCCAGCATGCAGAAGATGGCGGCAAGGTAAGCGCCGCAAATCGGCTGCAAAAGCGGCTGGAAATCAGCCCCGGTGCCGGACAGCAACGAATCAAAGATAAACTGCCCCAGCTTGACGGCAACCACACTTTTGCCCACATCGCCGATGGTAGTGATTACTGCGGGCAGCTTGCCATAGGTGCGCAGCACGTTGGTCATGCCGGCGTTGCCGCTGCCATGCAGGCGGACATCATCGTGGTAAAAAAGTTTGGAAACCAAAACGCCAAACAGCAGGCTTCCCAACAGATAGGCCTGCAATGCTGTAAGCAGGCAGGCTTCCATCAAATGAACCATCTGTTCTCCCCCTCGTGGTCCTCAGCGTGCCGAACCATCGCCGTGCTCACGAATCAGCAGGCGCATCGGTGTACCGGTCAGGCCAAAGTTTTCCCGAATCTGGTTTTCGATATAGCGCTGGTAAGAAAAATGGAACAACGCTTTCTGGTTGACGAACGCAACAAATGTCGGCGGGCGGGTGGAGCTTTGGGTGATATAGAAAATCTTGAGGCGCTTGCCCTTATCAGAGGGCGGCTGCACACGCGCGGTAGAGCGCGCCAACATCTCGTTCAATGCGCCGGTCGGGATGCGGGTGCCGTTCTGCACGTCCACATACTGGATGGTTTCAAACAGTTTGTCCAGCCGCTGGCCGGTTTTTGCGCTGATGAACAGGATGGGCGCATAAGACATAAAGCTGAAATCCTCTTCCAGCTGCTTGCGCATCTTGTCCATGGTGTAGCTGTCTTTTTCAACGGCATCCCACTTGTTTACAGCAATAATGCAGGCCTTGCCCTGGTCATGGGCATAACCGGCAACCTTGGAATCCTGCTCCGTAAAGCCGACGGTTGCATCAATCATGATAACGCACACGCGGCTGCGTTCCACAGCAGCCAGGCTGCGCAGCACGCTGTAGCGCTCCACACCGCTTTCCACCTTGCCGCGCTTGCGCAGACCGGCGGTATCGGTAAAGATAAACTTGCCGTACTGGTTTTCCACCATGGTATCAATGGCATCACGGGTGGTACCTGCCTCATTGGCAACAATCAGGCGGTTTTCGCCCAAAATATGGTTGATCAGGCTGGATTTGCCCACGTTGGGGCGGCCAATGACGGCAACAGGAATGCGGTCCTCTTCTTCCTCATCGTTGTCATCAAAGTGCAGGTTTTCACACACGGTATCTAGCAGGTCGCCGGTACCATGGCCATGAACGCTGGAAATCGGCACGATATCGCCAATGCCAAGACTGTAGAAGTCATACAGCTCCATCGGCGGTTCACCGACTTTATCACACTTGTTGACTGCCAGAACCACAGGCTTGCCGCTGCGCATCAGCATACCGGCAATATCCTGGTCCTGGGCGGTAACGCCAGCGCCAATTTCGCCCACCATGATAATACAATCCGCGGAATCAATAGCGATCTGGGCCTGTTCCCGCATATGGGCCAGCAGGCCGTCGTCAATGTTGGGCTCAATGCCGCCGGTATCAACCAGCAGGAACTTATGGCCGCACCATTCGCAATCACAGAAAATACGGTCGCGGGTAACGCCGGGCGTATCTTCCACAATGGCAAGGCGCTGGCCGGTCAGCTTGTTAAAAAGCGTTGACTTGCCCACATTGGGGCGGCCAACGATGGCTACGATCGGTTTTGCCATAGTCAAATGCCTCCTTACATAATAAAGTTTATGCGGTTTGCACCGCAAATACGGGCGGGATTACCGCCCACCAAAAGAAAAATGCAGCTTTTTGCGTTTGGGTTTTGGCTTCAGTTCCCCAAGGTAAGCTTTGCACCCACCGGCACCATCGGTTGGGATAACCTCAATCTCACAGCCAAGGGCCTCCCCCAGTTGCTTGGCGGTGAGATCATCCAAAAAGCGGTCTTTTTCGTCCCGGAGCATCACTTCGGGAACACAAAGAATATTGCTGCTCAAATTGCCCTTGCATTGCTTGATGATATCCGTTCCCGTCACAAGGCCCGCAACGCTGACAGTGCCGCCAAAATAATCGTTCTGGATGGCGTGTACGGTAACGGAGATCTGCGGGTATTTGGCATGGGTGGCTTCTGCCATTTCGCGGATAAGCGGCGCGGCAAGGGTTCCGGTCACAACATCAATGCTGCGCGGTTCCACATTGCTGCGTGGGAACTGCAGTTCATCCCAGAAGGAATCATGATACATCCGCCACATGCCAACGCCGTCTTCCAGCTGGTCATAGTTGTCATAGAATTCAGCAGGGGGAACTTCCCTCCCCGCCAGCAGATACCATTCATCACTGGGGTAAACAACACTGCGGCCGTACTGTTTCCGGCAGCGGGCACAATATTCCTCCATGATGTCCAGCGTTTCGGCGGCGGACTGCTGGTCGTAAGGCGTCAGCTTAAACAGCCCCTTACGGTAGGCTGTTACACCGGCGGGCACGGCAGCAATACTTTCCACCTGCGGCCGTAGCCGCAACAGGTCGTCCAGCGTGCGGCGTAGCTCGTCTCCATCATTGATGCCGCGGCATAACACCAGCTGGCAGTTCATATCAATGCCGCCTTTGGCAAACACGTCCAGATAGCGCAGGGTTTCGGCTGCGCGCTTGTTTGCCATCATGCGTACCGCAGCTGGGGGTTGGGTGGTGTGTACCGAGATGAAAATAGGGCTGATATGCAGCTTGATAATGCGCTCAACTTCACGGTCCGTCAGGTTGGTCATCGTGATATAATTGCCATACAAAAAGGAAAGACGTTCATCGTCATCCTTAAAGTAAAGCGGTTCCCGCATACCAGGGGGCAGCTGGTCAATAAAACAGAACATGCAATGGTTAGCACAACTGTGCTTTTCATCACCAAGGTATGTTTTGAAATTGCAGCCGAAAGGCTCATATTCCCCTTTTTCAACAGAAATTTGCTGCTGTGCACCATTCTGGCAGATCGTCAGAGTGAAATGCGGCGCAGAGGTATAGAACTGATAGTCCAATGCATCGTTCAGGGGGTTACCATCAATGGCCAACAGCGTACAGCCAGGTTCCAAGCCCAAACGCTGTGCGGGGGAATGTTCATCAACACTGACAAGATGCAGCGGCATAGTGGCAGCTCCTTTCCGGCAGAATAAAAAATGGGGATAAACAAGAAAAAGGGAGAGGCACAGCCCCTCCCTTTAAGAAGCAATTAAGCCTCTTTGCTAACCTTGACAACTTCGACGCCCTTGTAGTAGCCACACTTGCCACAAACCTGATGGGGCACCTTGAGTTCGCCACACTGAGGACATTTCACCAGCGTAGGAGCTCCAGCTTCCAAACGTTAGAACGGCGTTTATCGCGACGGGCTTTGGATTGTTTTCTCTTGGGTACTGCCATTTTTTAAGCACCTCCTTGGTGAAATTCAACTAAGCAGTTGTTTTAATATGCTAAGCCGGGCATCTGCAGGGGCAGCTTCGTCTGCCGGTTGGCAGTTACATCCTGCCGCCTTCCTTTTGCCACAGATGGGGCATAGACCTTGACAATCGGGGCTGCATAAAAGTACCCGCGGAATTTTGAAAATCAATTCCTGGTACACGAGCTCCCGTATATCCAAGCAGCCTTTTTCATCCAGCGGTAACTCAAAGTCCGGGTCATCAAGCTCACGCTCTTTGACAAAATAATCCACACTAAAATTATAACTCTGGTGAATGGGTGTAAGGCAACGTGCACATTCGGCATCGGTTTCAGCGGCAATCGTCAGCTGCATGACCACACCATCAGCAGTGGGCACAGCCTGAAAAGAACCTGTGACCGGTTCACGGATCACACTTCCATCAAAATTTTCTGTGGAGAAATCTTCAGAAAATTGCGCTGTATAGGGCGTTTTGCCCGTTTTGAAATAGTTCCGAATATCAAAGCGCATAGTTACACCTCAAAAGGTTGCTTATCTAGTATACACAAGTCGACCCATCTTGTCAACAAAAAACAGAAAAAAGTAAAAGAATTTGATTTTCCCACTCTTTTCAATCGGATGGGCAGCTGTATTGCGGCAAAAGCCACTGCTTTTGCACGGCATACCAAAGGGGCAGGCTCTTGCAGCGCCTGCCCCCAGTTACTTAAAGGACAATGCTTTTACAGGTACTTCTTGATGCCTTCCGGCAGAGAAGCCTGATCAGCGGATACGGTCACAACAACCTCAACACTATTGCCTGCAATCTTATCAATCTCAGCCAGGACCTTGGCGGCTGCATCCATGTTGTGGTCAACGATTTTCAGGATGCCGTCAATGAACAGTTCGGTGATATCATAGTTACCAGCCAGAACACCAGCAACAAAACCGTACAGCATATCAGCGCCGTTGATGTCGTATTCATCGGCGTCCAGCAGGCGGGCTGCGTGGTTAATCTCGGTGGTAAGTTTCATGGACTTCTCAATAACAACGATGTTGCCAGAAGTGGTCTTGGTTGCGTTGTTGATCATATCGATCATGGTCTTGGTTTTGCCGGAGCCTTTGGCGCCAACGATCAGTTTAATCATAAGAAGTGACCTCCTTTATATTAAAGCGGAAACAGGCATTAGCCAAGCTTTGCCTCCAGCTCCGCTTTGCGATCCTCATAACCAGGTTTGCCAAGCAGGGCAAACATGTTCTTTTTGTAGCTTTCCACGCCGGGCTGGTCAAACGGATTGACGCTCAGCAGATAACCGGAAACAGCGCATGCTTTCCAGAAGAAGTAAATCAGGTAGCCAACATTATAAGCATCCAGAGAATCTACTTCAATCACGCCGATCGGCACGCCGCCATCATTATGGGCCAGAATGGTGCCTTCCATGGCCTTGCGGTTTACAACGCTCATGTTCTGGTCAGCTAGGAAATTCAGACCATCAAAGTTGCCTTCCAGCGGTTCAATGTAAAAATCCTCACGGGTATTCTTGATATCGACATAAGTCTCGAACATCGTGCGGCTACCATCCTGCAGGAACTGGCCCATGGAGTGCAGGTCAGTCGAGAAGATGCAGGAAGTCGGCATCAGACCTTTCTGGTCTTTGCCTTCGCTTTCGCCAAACAGCTGCTTGTACCATTCGTTCATCATGGTAAAGTCGGGCTCAAAAGCGGCCAGGGTTTCCACAACCTTGCCCTTGCGGTACAGGATGTTGCGGGTCATCGCATAACGATAAGCATCGTTATCCTTGCTGCAAAACGCTGTAAGCTTTGCGGGCATCAGCAGCACCTTTCATCAGGGCATCAATGTCGATACCGGCACAGGCGATGGGCAGCAGACCAACGGCAGTCAGAACAGAGTAACGGCCGCCAACATCATCAGGAACAACAAAGGTCGGCCAGCCCTGTGCATCAGCCAGCTGCTTCAGGGTGCCTTTGGCACGGTCAGTGGTGGCATAAATGCGCTTGTTCGCCTCTTCCGGGCCAACGGAATCTTCCAGCAACTTGCGCAGAACGCGGAAGGCCAGAGCGGTTTCAGTGGTGGTACCGGATTTAGAAATAACATTGATGGAGAAACGCTTACCCTTGGTCACCTTAATGATGTCGTTCAGGTAAGTGGGAGAAATTGTGTTACCGCAGAAATAAATCTTCAGGCCGTCCTCGGTATCGTTGTGATACAGGCCCTTGACTGCTTCGACAACAGCGCGTGCGCCCAGGTAAGAGCCGCCGATACCGGCGACCAGCAGCACATCGGAATCTTCACGGATCTTTTTGGCTGCTTCCTTGATACGGGCGAACTCTTCCTTGTCATAATTAACAGGCAGGTCCAGCCAGCCCAAAAAATCATTGCCAGCACCGGAACGGGATTCCAACTGCTGGTGGGCAAGCTCGACCTGCGGGAAGATCGTATCATATTCTTCGGGACGGATAAACTTTGCAAGATGTTTGCCATTGTATTTGACGCTCATCGCTTAAATCCTCCTCATCCATAATTTAGTAACTTCATGATACAGTTTTTGCGCTTGATTGTCAAGCCAAAACCTGGCGTTTTTCATCCGTTTTGCACAAAACCTTACGCTGTAAGCCATAAAGCATTGACAACACGCCGGAAACAACCGCTAAAACTGCGCGCGCAACGGGTTTTGCCGCAATAATTGGGCAGCTTTGCAAAATGCCCTGGCTGTTTTTGATGTTTAGGCTGCCGATAACCGAACCTTCCCGGATGGGAGCCTCCAGCGTTTGCGGAAGTTCAACTTCAGCTTGCAGGGCGCTGCCCTGCCCTTTTACGGCCAGACAGCGCTCCGGCGCGGTGTAACATAGTTCCAGCGCGGGCTCTTCACCCTTCTGCACGGGCAGTGTTTTGGGGGGCGTCTGCCGGGATGGGAACCAGCGCACTTTCAAACATAGCGAAGCCATAATCCAGCAGGCTGGTGGCAGCGGCAAAGCGCTCCTTGCCGCTGGAAGAACCCAGCACAACAGCAATCAGCCGCAAATCATCCCGCGATGCACTGGCGGAGATGCACACACCGGCCTTGCCGGTTGTTCCCGTTTTCAGCCCGGTGATGCCATTATAGCTTTTCAGCAGTTTGTTGGTGTTCACCAGTTGGGTTGTACCGCCGCGCAGGGTATCCATCCATACAGTGCAGTAATTTTCAATTTCCGGGTGGTTCAGCAGCATTTCCCGGCTCATGATGGCGACATCGCGCGCGGTGGAAAGGTGGCCGTCTTCATCCAGCCCGCAGGCGTTGCGGAACGTGGTGCTCTGCATACCCAGCTCTTTGGCGCGGGCGTTCATGCGCTCCACAAATACCGGCTCGCTGCCACCAATAAATTCGGCAACGGCTACTGCGGCATCGTTGGCGGAGGAAATACAGATGGCTTTCAGCATTTCATCTAATGTCAGCTGTTCGCCGGGTTCCAGCCAAATCTGGCTTCCACCCATATGATAGGCGTGTTCGGATACGGGGACGATATCACTCAGGCTGACCTTCCCTGCTTCCAGTGCTTCAAAGGTCAACAGCAGCGTCATAATCTTGGTGATGGAGGCGATAGGGCGGGACTCGTCGGCGTTCTTTTCATATAAGACTGTGCCGGAATCTTCATCAATCAGGATAGCCGCCTGGCAGGGAACATCAAAATCCCGATCGGTGGCCGGGTTAATATCCAGCGCTGCACAGGGCAGCGCATTCAAGATAAAAATAATCCCAAAATCAGGCTGCAACCCGCTTTTTCATGACCAAAGCCTCCCCTGCCATCGTCTTTGGCCGGGCGCTGCCCGGCAAGAATGTTTTTTGCTTTGGTGATATTGTATGCGGTATAAGGGATGTTTATTGCAGCCGCATGGTATTACCACTCATCTTTTTTCTGTGTGGGCGGTGGAGCCTTGTCAGAATGGGCAGATTCTATTATAATACTAACAGAGCGTTAACCAATAGAAGGACGGAATACGATGAGAGTTTGTTTTTATACCCTCGGCTGTAAAGTCAACCAGAACGAAACGGGTGCGTTGGCCCAGCTGTTTGAGCAAAATGGGTTTACCGTAGTGGAAGAAAAAGACGGTGCGGATGTTTATGTGGTCAACAGCTGCACCGTGACGAACTTTGGCGACCAGAAAAGCCGCAAATGGCTGCGCCGCGCCAAACGCGAAAACCCCGGCGCGGTGACAGTTCTGACGGGCTGTTACCCGCAGGCGTTCCCGGAAGAAGCCGCTAAAATTGAAGAAGCCGATGTGGTAACGGGTTCCGGCAACCGCCACGCCATTTTGCAGGATGTGCAAAAAGTGTTGAACGGCGAGGAAACCAAGGTGGTGGACATTCGCCCGCACCAGAAGGGCGAAAGCTTTGAAGAACTGCCGATGGACCGCTTTGCAGATCACACCCGCGCATTTGTGAAGGTAGAAGATGGCTGCAACCGCCGCTGCGCTTATTGCGTGATTCCCCGCGCCCGCGGCCCGGTGCGCAGCCGCAGCGAAATAAGCATTCTGGAAGAACTGCGCCGCTTGGCGGCATCCGGTTACTGTGAAGTTGTGCTGACGGCAATCAGCCTGCCCAGCTATGGCAAAGATACCGGAACGGGCCTGGCGGAGCTGGTGGAACATGCGGCGGCTGTGGCGGGCATTGAGCGCATCCGCTTGGGCAGCCTTGACCCGGATATGCTGACGGATGACGATATCCGCCGCCTGGCTGCTGTGCCGAAGCTTTGCCCGCAGTTCCATCTGAGCCTGCAAAGCGGCAGCAGCAAGACTCTGCGCGCCATGCGCCGCCCTTATACCACGGAACAGTATGCCGCCGTTGCCGCAAAGCTGCGAGAAGCTTTTGGCGAGGAAAACGTGAGCATTACGACCGATGTGATTGTGGGCTTTCCCGGTGAGACGGAGCAGGATTTTGAGGACAGCATGGCATTTGTGGCAGGACAGCGCTTTTTGAAAGTACATGTTTTCCCCTATTCTCGCCGCGAAGGAACGCCCGCGTTCGATTTTCCGAATCAGGTTCCGGAGCATGAAAAGGAATCCCGCAGCCGTCGCATGACCGCCGCTGTGGAGAAGGTACGCGCAGAACTGGCCCATGCAGCACAGGGGCGCACGGCACAGGTGCTGCTGGAAACCCCACTGTCCTCCACCTTGTTTACCGGATACACCAAACAATATCTGCCAGTTGTGGTCAATGCGCCGGGGCACAAAAGCGGTGAAATCGTGACCGTAACACTGGGTGAATGGGACGGCAAGCGCTGCCGCGCCCAGGCACAGTGATGGACAAGGTGGGAAAACATAAAATTTGCGCGGTTTTTTCTTGAATTTCCGGGTTTTCCTCTTGTAATAAAGGCGGTTTCTTGGTAAAATCTTAACAGGAGCCGTATCGTTATTATTTTAACTTAGAGCATGGAGAACAGCAATTTCCATTGCGGCGCACATCCAGCGAATGTGCGTGTGCGGGGCCGAACCGCGGCTTTGCACATACGGCCAATTAGAAGTTTTGTGTAAGGAGCATAAGCACAATGAGAGGCATTTATACCCCTGTAACCGACATTCGGCGCAAGGTATTTACCGAAGTTGCCCGCATGTCCTATGAGAGCAATGAAATGGCAGATTACGCGAAGGAAATCCGGGACCTGCCCTTTAAGATCATGCCCGGCGAGGACTCTTCGCTGCGCAGCAGCATCTTCCTGGAGAGAGCGATTGTTTCTGAACGCATCCGTCTGGCTATGGGCCTTTCTCTGCGCCCGGTTACCGAGAGCGTTTCCGCTACCGAAGACCTGGAGCACAGCGTAATTGCTGACAAGTACTATGAGCCGCCGCTGATCAACGTTATCAAGTTTGCCTGTAACAAGTGCCCGGAAAAGATCATAAAGGTTACCAGCATGTGCCAGGGCTGCCTGGCTCACCCCTGCCAGGAGGTCTGCCCCAAAAAGGCAATCAGCTTCCGCAATGGCCGCAGTCACATTGATCAGGATCTTTGCATCAAGTGCGGCCGCTGCGTAACCACCTGCCCGTACAACGCCATCGTCAAGGTGGAGCGCCCCTGCGCCAAGGCTTGCGGCGTTGGTGCTATTCGTTCTGACGAGCATGGCCGCGCAGATATTGATTACAACAAGTGCGTATCCTGCGGTATGTGCCTGGTCAACTGCCCGTTCGGCGCTATCGTGGATAAGGGACAGATCTTCCAGCTGATCCAGTCCATCAAGCGCGGAGATGAAGTCATCGCCATCGTGGCACCTGCCTTTGTCAACCAGTTCCCCAACATGACCCCCGCCAAACTGCGCGAGGCCATGAAGCGCCTGGCTTTGCCAACACTGCAGAAGTTGCCATCGGTGCTGACCTGTGCACCATTGATGAAGCGCATGACTTCCTGGAGGAAGTTCCCTCCAAGCACCCGTTCATGGGAACCTCCTGCTGCCCGGCGTGGAGCGTTATGGCCAAGAAGAACTTCCCCAAGTTTGCTGACTGCATCAGCATGGCCATGACCCCCATGGTGCTGACTGCCCGCCTGCTGAAGCAGGATCACCCCGCAGCCCGTATCTGCTTTGTCGGCCCCTGCGCCGCAAAGAAGCTGGAAGCCAGCCGCCACAGTGTGCGCAGCGAGGTTGACTTTGTCCTGACATTTGAAGAACTGATGGGCATGTTTGAAGCCAAGCAGATCAACTTTGATGACCTGCCGGATGACCCGAATGATAACTTCAACAATGCCAGTGCCGACGGCCGCGGCTTTGCCGTCAGCGGCGGTGTTGCACAGGCGGTCGTCAATGTCATCAAGAAGGAAGACCCGACCCGCGAAGTGAAGGTCGTTTCCGCACAGGGCCTGGCAGAATGCAAGAAGATGATGCAGCTGGCTGCTGCCGGCAAGTACAACGGCTATCTGCTGGAAGGTATGGCCTGCCCCGGCGGCTGCATTGCCGGTGCCGGCACTTTGGCTGATCCTGCCCGCAGCGCAATGATGCTGAATAAGTACAAGGCACAGGCAACGATGAAGACCGCTGCCGATACCCCGTACAAGGATACCCTGGATAAGCTGAAGTACTAATTTTTTGCGGCGTAGCGGAAGTCGAGCCGATAGGCTGACCCGGTAAGCCAAAACAAAATATAATATAACGTTCCCGGAACTGGTTTGCTGTTAGGGCAGAATGGTTCCGGGGAACATTTTTTGTTTTTTACATGCAGTTGTTAAAGCACTGCCCTGTGGATGACTTGTCTCTATCCACAAAAAGGAGTGTTAAGGAAAGCAGCACGCCCGGTAGATCAGGTTTTGGCTGTTTGATAATATAAGAGAGCTGACCGTCCATTTTCGCACAAAAAAATATAAGAGCAATACCGCATAATTCTAAGTGCCGATACGGCGAGCGAGGTGCGGCAGATGCCAACCAAAAGCGCAGATAATACTGGATGTCTTATCGAGCATTTTGGCAACGCAGATGCCGTGCCGCAGCCGCCGGAGCGGTGCTTAAGCCGTAAGGCGGGAATTATGCGGTGTTGCCATAAGGCATAAAAC
>ENA-OQCD01000402-OQCD01000402.1-human-gut-metagenome-genome-assembly--contig:-NODE-402-length-12165-cov-2.942100_pt1 | contig 12165 bp, 20 predicted proteins | sample MGYA00242755_ERZ504571 | MGnify/ENA primary metagenome ERZ504571 (study PRJEB26092, sample SAMD00036274) | human gut metagenome | host: Homo sapiens | study: EMG produced TPA metagenomics assembly of...
CTCCAGCATCTCCTCAGCTCTCTCAATCTCACTCTTCTCATCCTTCGGAAGAACAATATTAAGAATAATCGCAAATACCGCTGCCGGAACAATACCGGAACCGCCGAAGATCAGGCTGATCGCCTGTGGCAGATGCACCAGGATCGCTGTATTGGAGCCAAGTCCATAACCAAGACCAAGTGCTACGGAAACGATCGTAACATTTCTCGGTCCGATCGGCCACTTGGTGATTAACTGGATACCGCTGACAACAATAGATGAGAACATCATAACAGCAGCGCCGCCCAGAACACTCTGCGGCATGATAGAGATCAGCGCAGCCAGTTTCGGGAACAGTCCACATGCGATCAGGAAGATTCCACCAGTAGCGATACAGAAACGGTTTACAACCTTATTCATGGCAACCAGACCAACGTTCTGGCTGAAGGAAGTATTCGGCAGTACACCGAACAGTGCTGCAAAGGAAGAACCAAGACCGTCACACATAACACCACCGGAAAGCTCTTTATCAGTAGCTTCTCTTCCAAGACCACCCTCTGTGATTCCGGAAATATCACCAACAGTCTCCACTGCAGTTACAATAAACATGATCAGGATCGGCACGATGGCACGTGCGTCAAATACCCATTTTACAGGCATAAGTGCAGGTACTGCAAACCATTTTGCCTGTGCAACCTTATCCCAGTTCAGAACCCAGGCTTTTGTAGCTTCTACAGTGGCACCTGTATCATCTACATATGTAAATGTTGTTGGAAGTACCAGTGCCATGATACTTACCAGAATATATCCCACGATAATACCGATGAGGATCGAAGAAAAGCTTGTGAAACCTTTTGTTCCGTGCTTCAGTGCAATAATCACGATCAGAACCACAAAACCTACGAAAAGGTTTTCCAGAGAACCGTAATCCTTTGCGGAGCTTCCGCCTCCAAAGGAGCTGATTCCCACACCGATCAGTGAAAGACCAATTGAAAGTACAACGGTACCGGTTACAACAGACGGGAAAAATTTTCTCAAAGGTTCAGAAAGCTTCCCAGAACCGTCTCAAAAAGACCGCCGATAAAACATGCTGCCATGATCGCGCCATAGGCTACGACACCATTTCCCATAACTCCGGCAACACTCTGACATACGCCGATGAAGCCTGAACTTGTTCCCATAACGATAGGAAGCTTGCCACCGACCGGTCCGATCGTAAAGACCTGTACAAGTGTAACAATTCCTGCGATCAGCATTGCATTCTGAAGTAATGCAACCTGAAGATCCCCTCCTGCTTCGATCCCGCAGCTGCCGTAATGATCAGAGCGGGGGTAAGGTTACCCACAAACATGGCAAGCACGTGCTGCAGTCCAAGGGGAATTGCCACCTTAAGAGGTGGGCGTCCGTCCAGCTCATAAGGGCTGGCTGTGTTTTTCTCCTGTTTTCCATAATGAATCCATCCTTTCTTTCCCTATGTCCTGACGATAACATAAAAAAGAAGGCAGTTATACCCACTGCTGAATATAACCGCCCTGTTATCTGTCAGTACACGTATCGTGTCTCTTCTGTTTCGACACTCTTATCTGAACTGTTATTTCAGACTCCTGAAAAACGGGTTCATTATACAGTATCCCACCATCTATATCAAGTATTAATTAACAAGTTGTTGATTTTTTGCAGCTTTTTTCGCCTGGCTCTCATCCCAGAGCTCATCTGCCTGTTTTTCCATACTTGTGCATAGTGGTCACATTTTGCACAGAGATGCTCCGCTGTCTCAGGAGACTGAAGGTCTGTAGATTTCGCTCCTGCACGCTCAACCATCTTGCGGAGAAGCTCCGGATTCTCAAGCATCGGACATGGACGAAGCATGTTCTTGTTGAATGGCTGTCCTTTATGATACTCCATAAAGATCGGGCTCTTCAGCGCCTCAAGAAGTGTACATTCTTTAATGTTCGCATTGGAGAAATGAATGAATACACAAGGATCCACATCTCCGTTTGCATTGATATGAAGGTAACGGCGGCCACCTGCGATACATCCGCCTACATACTCTGCATCATTCTGGAAGTCCATAGTGAAGAGAGATTTTGTGGCACGGAATCTGCGGACGCTGTCGTACATTTTGATTCTCTGCTCCGGTGTGGGAAGAAGATCTGCTGCCGCATCATTTCCAACCGGCATATAGTGGAAGAACCATGCAAAATAAGCTCCGCACTCGATCAGATGATCGAAGTACTCCTCGCTGCTTACTGCATCTACGTTTGCAGATGTGTAGCATGTGGAAACACCGAACGGAAGTCCGTGGCTCTTCAAAAGCTCCATGGCATGCATAACCTTCTGGTATACGCCATCTCCACGTCGTCCGTCTGTAGTTGCCTCTGTTCCCTCAAGGCTGATAGCCGGAACAAAGTTTTTCACACGGAGCATTTCCTGACAGAATTCTTCGTCAATAAGAGTTCCGTTTGTGAAGGAAAGGAACTCGCAGTCCGGATGCATCTCACAGATCTTAATAAGGTCTTTTTTGCGGACAAGAGGCTCACCGCCTGTGTAGATGTACATATAAGTTCCCAGCTCTTTACCCTGTTTAACAATAGAATCGATGGTCTCAAGATCCAGGTTCAGTTTGTGGCCATACTCTGCTGCCCAGCATCCTGTGCAGTGAAGGTTACATGCGCTGGTTGGGTCAAGAAGGATTGCCCACGGTACATTGCAGTCATTCTCTTCGGATACTTTTTCCTGTGTTGCGCTTCCCTTAAGGCTGGCATTTACAATAAAGTTACGGAAGAATGTCTGGCGTACTCCCGCATCCAGCTGATACATACGAAGGATCAGCTGATACCAGTTGTCCTTTGCCTCGATGGAGTGACGGATCGCATTTCTCTGTCCTGCATACCAGCCATCCGGTGTTACTTTATCAACCATTTCCATAATCTTCGGTATATTTGTCTCCGGATCCTTCTCAAGATAATCCAGTGCTTTTGTTACGGTAGCTGCGATCGCTGCCTGTTTTGCTTTGTCTACGATTCCCATACTCTATTTCCTCCTATGTTATTATCTAAAGTGATTGGTTATTTTTATATTTATGTTTAAAGCCGACTCTTGATGATCTTGATCGTCAGGATCCCGACCCATAGATTGAGGATCCCTTCCAGTAAAATGGAAAATCCTACCAACACCATCATCATAGCTGCTGCTTCAAATGGTCTGATAAAAACCAGAACTCCGATCACTCCGGTGACCAGTGCGATCAGCAGGATCTGCCACCACAACGCCAGACCGAATCTCTTCGCATCTACAGACATCTGGATCTTAAACAGGGCATCTGCCAGGATCAGGATTCCGAACACGGAAAAAATAAGATCCACTGCGAAAATTTTTTCTGGCTATCAGGATCACTCCCACTGCCATCAGCAGGATCCCGAAAGCCAGATCAAACTGAAATGCCAGACAGAAAACATCTCTCGTGAAATATCCGCTGATCTTAATAGCTCCGTACAGGATCAGCATGATTCCCATAAGCACGCACAGCATTTTTACAGAGCTTTTGGGCCTTGCCATCAGAAAAATACCCAGCACACAGAACAGTAATGACATGACGATGTAGATGTTTTTTACAAGCTTCAGCTGTTTCAGGTCATCCATACGTTCCCTCCTTGATAATTTTTTCTCATTTATTGTACTGAATTATACATCCCTGTGTCGTTTAAAAAAACAGACAAAAAAGAGCCAGTGCCTAAATTTCAGACACCAGCTCAAAATTAACCGTTTCTATACCTTAATAAAATTCGAGGACATTCCTGTTCTACACTAAATGGATATTTTTAATCTTCATTTAGTTGAAATCATAGCTTTTTATTTCAGATTTTTGTACTGACTCTCAAGGCTCTTCTCGTAAATATACTCCAGCTTATGCATATCTGACAGGATATCATAATCCATATCATGCCGTAGCCAGTCCAGGATCACTCCCACAAATACACATTTTATAATACCGGCTTATAAGATGCCTATCTTCCTGATCCATTTCAAAGTCTCCGACCGCCCTGTTGATCAGCTCCTCCACCACACGCTCTGCGGCATGATCCAGATAATCGGCAAATACATCCCTCTGGATCGAGCGGTACAGATGTATCATGGCTTTTTTGTTCTTCTGAACTGCGTTGACAAGGATTTCCATACAGTCGCTGACTGATTCCGGTACTTTCTGATCCTTCAGAATGTCATTCAGCTCTTCCTTTACCATTGCTTCCACTGCATCCGGAATATCTCTGAAATGGTAGTAAAATGTATTCCTGTTTACTCCACAGCGTTCCACGATGTCCTTTACCGTGATCTTGGACAATGGTTTTTCGTTCATAAGTTCCGTCAGTGTATGCAGTATGATCTGTCTTGTAAAACCTGGCATTTTCTCTCCCCCATCACAAGCTTTCCTCGGGTTATTTCCTTATTATGTCATAAAAATAACATACTTCAAGCAACAACATGTTCGAAAATGTCCATAAATCCCCGGAGATCTTTCTCCCGATAACTGTCTCATGACCTGGCTGAACAAGGTTTTGTCAGATCTCTTCTTTCTGTTCCTGCACTTTTTTCTCTGGCTGAACATGAACGATTCCCTCCACAACGGTATGGTTTCTGACCTGATTTACCACAATATCCAGGTTTTTCCAGCTGCATCGGAACTGTTCTCCGTCCTCCGGTACACGTTCCAGAACTCCGCAGACAAAGCCGCTGAAAGTATCATATTTTTCTACAGGAAGCTCCACATTTATGACCTCTGCCACATCATCCAGGATCGCTCCTCCCTGTATTTTCCAGATATGTTCTCCTGTCTTCTCAATATCATCCGGCTTCGGCAGATCTGTCCTGTCGTCAATATCTCCTACCAGCGTCTCCACAAGATCATGCAGAGTGACAATTCCCACAAAGCAGCCGTATTCATCCAGCACTACTGCAAAATAATCCCGTTTTTCCCTCATTTCCCGGAAGATCAGGTTGGCACGCATGGATTCCGGTACAAAAAACGGTGAATAACAGGCATGCTGCAGAACAGCTTCTCTGGATCTGTCATCCAGGCGGAAATAATCTCTGGTGTCCAGAATATGGATAATATCATCTTGGTCTTCCCCGCATACCGGATAAAAGGTGTGACGGTTCTCTCTGATAATCCGTTCCCATTCCTCATCTGAATCCTCCATATAGAGGACAACCACATCTCTTCTGTGTGTACAGATCTCATCTGCCGCAGTATCATCCAGGTCAAAAACATTCTGGATCATCTCGCTTTCTTCCTGCTGGATGCTGCCCTGTTCATTTCCCTCTGTAAGCAGCATACGGATCTCTTCCTCTGTGGCCTGCTCCTCTTTTTCTTCCGGTTTGATCCCCATCAGATACAGCACACCATTGGCAGTTACTGTCAGAAGTGCAGTAGCCGGCCAGACTGCGATCATCGCGATCTTAAGAAGTCCTGCCAGACGCAGAGACAGCTCATCCGGATTTTTCATTCCCAGACGTCTTGGCACCAGTTCTCCGACAGAAGACTTACATAGGAAAGCAGTATGGTCACAATGATCATACATACGATTTTCAGAATGTTCTGTGGTACATCTGCTCCTGCCTTTATCAGTGCCGCAGTCATAGGCTGTGCAAAATATTCCGCTGCAAAAGCACTCTGCAAGAAAGCCGGCCCGTAGTTACCCGTTACACGGATCGCTGTCATAAAATGTGCCGGCTGTTCTGTAAGCTTTATCAAAATCTGCGCCCGGTGATCTCCCTCTTCTGCCAGCTCCTTCATCTTCGCTTCATTCATGGACAGAATCGCCATTTCCGCACCTGCGAAAACAGAATTCAGAAAGATCAGGAACACCAATAAAACAATTGCCTGTTATCATATTTTTTATTCCCCTCAGTATAGTCGTCCGGAAGTATTCCGAACCGGTTATAATACAGAAAGCGGACTACTAATCCGCTTTCCCGTCTTGTATTTCGAATTATTACTACTTAAGATAGCATAAGCCATCCGGTCTGTCAAACTGGGAAGCCGGTTCTCCAGCCTGATACAAAAAGAAGCAGCATTTTTACTCTGCTGCCTCTTTATTTTCCATATGATGTTTCGGAAATTCCATAATGATCTCGGTTCCCTGTCCCGGCTCACTGTTCAGCCACAGCCTGCCGTTCAGAGTTTTTACCCCGTGCTTCACAATGGAAAGGCCAAGACCGGTTCCTCCGATTTCCTTGGAGTGACTTTTATCCACCCGGTAAAAACGCTCAAAGATGCGTTCCTGATCTTCTTTCGGAATACCGATTCCCGTATCCCGCACATTTACACGAACTACGTCTCCTTCATCCTTCAGCCGTACAAAAACTTCTCCACTCTGATGGTTATATTTGATAGCATTATCACAGACATTGTAGAGAACTTCTTCCATAATCGTCGGCACGGTTTCCAGCACGGTACTTCCACCTTCCATATACATATGCACTTCCTGCTTCCCGGCAGCTTCATGTAAGGTGGAAAAAATATCGTGAACCATACTGTAAAGATCCAGTTCTTCCCACTGATAGGGAAGGCCGCCTTCATCCAGACGGGAGATCCGGATCACATCTCCAACCAGACGGATCAGTCTCTGCGCCTCTTTATAGATACGCCCTGCAAAAACTTTCACATCTTCATCCTTCACAAATCCGTCCTGCATGATCTCTGCAAAGCCGGAAATAGAAGTCAGCGGTGTTTTCAGCTCGTGGGAAACATTGGCGGAAAATTCTCTGCGCAGCTGTTCCCGTTCTACTTTTTCAGTTACGTCCACCAGAAGAATTACCGCACCTTCTGTCTTGTTTTCTCTTGTGACAGGGTTGGCGATCACCTGGATATCACTGCCATCCAGACGAAGAATTTTGTCCTCATGATTTCCTTCAAGAACCTGCTCCACAACGCCCCGGAATTCTTCGGAACGGTTCAGCAGATACACACTTTCTCCTGTTCGGACTTCGTTTACCTTAAGAAGTTTTCCCACACTGGAGTTAACGGAAAGCACCATGGTGTAACGGTCGATCACAAGAAGACCTTCCTGCATGTTCTCCGTAATAATGGAAAACTCTTTCTGCTGCCTTCTGGCTGCCTCAAGCTGCAGACGGATCTGACGGTTCTGGCGGTAGATTTTGCTGATAAGAGGTTCCACCTCTTCATACACATTGATCTCCTCCGGATGTTCCAGATCCAGGTTGTGAGAGGTTCCACCACCCTGCCGGAAAGTCTGGAGGCAAATACCGCAGAAAGAACAAGAATCAGAAACAATACGCCCAAAAGCGGCGATACCAGCTGCCACACAAGCGCAAAAGCTGATTTCTGGGTGCTGGAGACACGAAGAACATTGCCATTGTCCAGGCGCAGCGCATAGTACATGGTCTTTTCGGAAAGCGTGGAAGACATTCTCTCATCTTCTCCTTCTCCGTTAAGCTCTGCCTCACGGATCTCTTTTCTGTGACCGTGATTCTCCATATTTTCCACATCTGCTTCATTATCATAGAGGACTTTTCCACTTTCATCCACATAGGTAATCCTGGAATCTGTGTTACTCAGCTGATCCAGATAATCTGTCCCTGCTGCTTCTACTCCTCTGGAAATGAAAACAGCTTCTTTTTTCAGCTCATTCATCAGCTGACGCTGGAATGAATGAGAAAGGATTCCAATGACAAATGCCAGTCCCAGCACAGTAACCATGTTGAGACCAGCATAATATACTTAAATATTTTTTTACTCAAAATGATCATTCTCCGGTAAGATAATTGTCGGTGTGACTGGCACTGTTTCTGTGGACTCCCGTGATGGAGTATTCTACCCACTCCGCAATGTTTACAGCATGATCACCGATACGTTCAAAATACTTCGCAGCCATAAGAATGTCAAGCCCCAATCTTGCATCCGGGTTTCCGCTGCTTAAGATCTCAACCAGTTTTTCCTTGATCTCATTAAACGCATTATCTACCTTGTCATCATCATCGATCACCTGTCTGCAGAGTTCCAGGTCACCTTTTACAAAGGCATCGATGCTTTCTGTAACCATCCGGACAGTATCCTCTGCCATCTTCCGGATATTAATGATATCTCCGGTAACTGCTTTGTCCTCGATATGCTTGGAAAGATCCGCAATATCTGCTGCCTGATCACCGATACGCTCCATGTCGGAGATCATCTTCAGTGCAGCGGAGATGGCTCGCAGGTCACCGGCTACCGGATGCTCATGAAGAAGAAGTTTCATACAGAGATTTTCGATCTCTCTTTTCCTGAGAATCGATCTCTTTTTCTGTCTCAAAGATCTTGCCAATGAGAGTCATCCCGCCTTCACCCTGAATAGCTTTGGCAGAAAGTGAAATTGCTTTTTCGCAGAGACTTCCCATGGTGATCAGTTCCACGTGAAGCTCTTCCAGCTGTCTTACAAAACGTTCTGACATAATATCAACCAAACCTTCCTGTAATATAATCCTCTGTACGCTTATCCGCCGGCATGGAGAACAGCTTGTCTGTATCCGCAAATTCCACAACCTCACCAAGAAGGAAAAATGCTGTCTTGTCGGAGATACGGGTTGCCTGCTGCATGTTATGTGTGACCATGACAATGGTGTAATCCTTTTTAAGCTCTACTGCCAGATCCTCGATCTTGGAAGTGGAGATAGGGTCCAGGGCAGATGTGGGCTCATCCATAAGAAGCACCTCCGGCTGTACTGCCAGGGCACGGGCAATGCAGAGACGCTGCTGCTGTCCGCCTGACATTCCAAGAGCACTTTTTTTTCAAACGGTCCTTGACCTCATCCCAGATGGCCGCATCACGGAGAGATTTTTCCACGATCTCGTCCAGCTTCGCCTTGGAACGGATACCGTGTGTTCTCGGGCCGTATGCAATATTATCATAGATGCTCATTGGGAACGGATTGGGCTTCTGGAATACCATACCCACACGTTTACGCAGAAGATTCACGTCCATATCTCCGTAAATATCTTCCCCGTCAAGCTCTACCTTTCCTGTGATGGTACAGCCTTCCACAAGGTCATTCATACGGTTTAAAGATTTCAGAAGTGTGGATTTACCGCAGCCGCTTGGTCCGATAAATGCTGTGATCTCCTTTTCCGGGATCTCCATATTGATTCCCTTCAGGGCATGAAAGCTTCCGTAAATGAAGATTCATATTGTCAATTGAAATTTTTGTATTTCACTCATGATCGATCATTATCCTTTCGCAATTTTTCTGGCTACCAGACCGGACAGTCCGTTGATAACAAGTACAAATGCCAGAATGACTACTGCTGTTGCAGATGCCTGGTTTACATGAAGTCCCTCACTGGAAAGCACATACATGTGAAGTGCCAGGGTACGTCCGGAACCCATCAGGCTGTTTGGAACTGCCGCAACAGTACCGGAGGTATAAAAGAAGTGCTGCAGTCTCACCTACACACGTCCGATGGCCAGGATCACACCTGCAGGATTCCAGGAACTGCGGAGGGAAGTACAGTCGTAAAAATAGTACGGAGCTTGCCTGCTCCAAGTCCGAAGCTTGCCTCACGGTAAGAATCCGGAACAGATTTCAGTGCTTCCTCAGCGGTACGCATGATCAGGGGAAGTACCATGATCACCATGGTCAGGGCACCGGAAAGAAGAGACATGCCCCAGTGCAATGCAGTTACAAAGAACAGCATACCGAACAGACCATATACGATGGATGGAATACCGGAAAGTGTCTCTGCGGTAATACGGATTCAAGCGTTACAAACGGCTGCCTTTTTTTGCATATTCCACAAGGAAGATCGCTGCAAAGATTCCTACCGGAGCGGCAATCGCCAGAGATACCAGTGTCATGATCAGGGTATTGATCAGTGACGGGAGAAGGGAAACGTTCTCTGAGGTATAGGTAAGGCTGAACAGACTTGCATTCAGATAGGGAATACCTTTTACAAGCACATAGCCGATCAGGAAGAACAGCAGTGCAAAAGTGATCACAGCTCCCAGCAATGTGAGGAATGCCAGGACTCCTGCGCCAGGATGTCTTGCATAAGACTTCAGCTGATCTCCTATGGTAAGTGTATTCCTTTTTTTCATGGTTGTTTCTACCGCAGGATCCGCGGCTACTGATACATTAGTTTGCATGTTCCGCCCTCCTGTTCAGCAGTGAAAGACTTAAGTTAATGATGAGGATAAATACAAAGAGCACAACTCCTGTTGCGATCAGTGCTTCTCTGTGAAGTCCTGATGCATATCCCATCTCTGTTACGATGTTTGCAGTCATGGTACGGACACCCTGAAGAAGTCCCTTCGGCATACGTGGCTGGTTTCCAGCTACCATGATCACGGCCATGGTCTCACCGATGGCACGTCCGATCCCAAGGACAACGCCTGCCAGGATTCCGGATTTTGCTGCCGGAAGCATAACAAAGAAAATGCTTCTTTCTTTTGTTGCGCCAAGCGCAAGTGAGCCTTCATAGTAGCTTTCCGGAACGCTTCGTACTGCCGATTCCGTAACTCCGATGATCGTCGGAAGGATCATGATTCCCAGAAGGATACATGCTGCCAGCATACTGCTTCCGGTTCCTCCGAACAGCTGGCGGATCAGCGGTACCAGGAGAACCAGACCAAAATAGCCATATACGATGGATGGAACGCCTGCCATAAGCTCAATACCGGATTTCAGTGGTTTATAGATTTTTTTCGGGCAATATCTTGCCATAAATACGGATGTAAAAAGTGCGATCGGAACTCCGATAAGGATTGCTCCTGCAGTTACATAAATACTTGCCACGATCATTGGCAGGATTCCGAATTTATCGTTTGTTGGTCTCCATTCTGTTCCGAAGAGGAATTTTAAGGGACCGATCTTTCCCATTGCAGGAAGGCCGTTTGCAAAAAGGAACACACAAATAAGAAATACTGCAAGAACCGATGCACAGGCCGCAATGAGAAAAACGACCTTCATGGCCTTTTCTCCTAAATGATTCATAAGACACCTTTCTCTCTGTTCCAGTGGATATCCACTGTGCTGATATATAACGGAGCGGCTTTCCTGACCTTGTCATGATCGCCGCTCTTTGTAAGATACTTCAATCGTTTTTTTATCCGGGAATTTATTTGGTCACGTCTTCCCAGTCTGTGATATCACCTGTGAAGATGGATTTTACCTGGTCACTTGAAAGCTCCTCAAGGTCATTGTCGTTGTTTACGATGACTGCGATACCATCTTTTGCGATCTCTGTAGCTTTAACACCTTTCTCTGTTTCCTCGTCCTTCAGCTCACGGGATGCCATTCCGATATCACATACACCGCTGATAGCAGATTCCATACCTGTTGTGGAATCGCTCTGCTGAACCTCAATTTCAACTTTGTCATTTACTGTTTTATAGCCTTCAGCAAGTTTTTTCCATAACCGGTGTTACAGAAGAGGATCCAGCTACTACAACTTTTCCTTCTACAGCAGTTGCTTCGTATGCAGGTTTGTCGCCTACTGAGATGTATCCGTTGTCTTCAATGATCTTCTGTCCATCTGCACTCATGATGTAGTTTTCAAAGTCCTGAGCCTGTTTGCTTAATTTATCTTTTGTTACGATATTAAATGGACGAACGATCTTGTATGATCCATCTTTTACAGTATCAACACTCGCCTCAGCTCCGTCGATCTTAACTGCTTTTACTGTGTCATTTAAAGATCCTAAAGATATGTATCCGATGGCTGCTTTGTTTTCTGCAACTGTTGTCATCATTACAGATGTTGAGTTTGTGATCTGTACACTTGATGTTGTTTTATCTACTTTATTTCCATCCTTATCTTTCTGTTCAATTCCGAATAATTCGATAAAAGCTCCTCTTGTTCCTGATCCATCTTCTCTGGATACTGCTGTGATATTTTCATCAGATGCTGCTTTCTTATCGTCACTTGAGCTTCCGCCACATCCTGTTAAAAGGCTTGATGCTGCTACTGTTGCTACTGCTAATGTTAATAATTTCTTTCTCATAGTTCTTTCTCTCCTTTTGAACTTTGTGTTCGTATCAATTACAAATATTATGTTACTTGGGAAATGTAAAATCAAAAAGAAGAGTTGTGTAAAGTTTTTGTTAAATGTAAAATTTTGAATAGCGGAAATTATTGGTGGAATATTATAAAAAGAGAATCATGTGTCTGCAACCCACTTTCGTTCGGACTCT
>ENA-OQCD01000403-OQCD01000403.1-human-gut-metagenome-genome-assembly--contig:-NODE-403-length-12150-cov-1.857856_pt1 | contig 12150 bp, 18 predicted proteins | sample MGYA00242755_ERZ504571 | MGnify/ENA primary metagenome ERZ504571 (study PRJEB26092, sample SAMD00036274) | human gut metagenome | host: Homo sapiens | study: EMG produced TPA metagenomics assembly of...
TCGTCGGTAAAGGGGATGGAGTAGCCGCAGTAATGACACATCAGCCGGCGGTTCGCGCGTGGTAGGTCAGGGAAATACTGCAATGGGGACAGTCACCGGCTCCCCGCAGGCACGGCAGCTCACAAAGGTATGATATCCGCGCCGGTTCAGCAGCAGGATCGACTGGCGGCGAAGCTCAGGTTTTCCGCCAGGCACTCCATCAGCACGGAGCTGAAGGGGCCTGTATTTCCCTCCAGCAATTCCTGGTTCATATCGGCCACCACCACCCGGGGCAGCTTGGCGCCTCCATAACGGCTTGAGATGGTAGACAGCCTGTAAACGCCTTTTGCGCCAGATAATAAGCTTTCCACGCTTGGGGGTCGCGCTGGCCAGAGTCAAAAGACAGCGATGCCAGCGGCAGCGGAACTTTGCGATCTCCCTGGCGTGGAACCTGGGAGCCTGCTCCGATTTATAGGTGTATTCCTGTTCCTCGTCCATAATGATCAGGCCCAGGTTTTCAAAAGGGGCAAACACGGCGGACCGGGTACCCAAAGCAATCAGGGCGTCTCCATTTTTCACCCGCTTCCATTCATCCAGCCGCTCTCCCATGGAAAGGCCGCTGTGGAATACCGCCACCTGCCTGCCGTACCGGCGTTGGAACAGAGCCAGCATTTGGGGCGTAAGGAAATTTCCGGCACCATCAGGATGACGCCTCTTTTGTCCTCCACCGCCCGGTCGATCAGCTTTAGAAACACTGAAGTCTTTCCGCTGCCGGTCACCCCGTAAAGCAGGGAAATCCCGCCGTCAGGCTCTGGTATTGGGCAAGCTGCTCCTCATAGGCCCTTTGCTGCTCCTGGGTCAGAACGATTTCTTCCTTGACGGCGCTCTCGGGCGCTCCGTCATAAGGGTTACGGTACCGTTCACTTTCGAAGCAGCAGGCAAGGCCTTTTTTCACCAGAGCGTCCACCACACCGGCGGTAACGCCGGTGAAATAGCACACCTCCTTGACCGAGGCGGCTCCCACCGTTTGCAGCAGGGAAAAAACCTCCCGCTGCTTGGGAGACAGCTTTACCCCGCCGGTTTCGCCCTTCTCTGTCAGGCGGACCATTTTCACCATGGCGTCCCCGATTTCCCGGAAAGCGTCGTCAATTTTTCAAGATACCCCTGCCGGCTCATACGCTCCGGCAGGTCACGTCTGCTTCATAGCCCAGGGCGGCCAAAAGCTTATCCCTGCGTACGGGGAGCCTGCACCGGGAAAGATAAGCGATCAGCCGCTTTTCCTCCTCCCCGAGGACTTCCAGCTTTTCCGGCGGAATATCCCGCGCCGCCTGATAAGAGCAGGCGACCTGATAATGAAGCCCCGCCGGGAGCATTACCCTGACGGCGTCGAACAGAGTACAGAAATAGCGTTCCTTCATCCACCGGGCCAGGAGAAGCATTTCGGGAGAAAGCAGCGGCGTCTGATCCAGCACCGCCTTAACGGACTTCAGGCCCTCCTCGGAGCCGGTCCTCCCCGCGCGGATTTTCCTCCACATCCATCCAAAAGCCCCTGACGGGTCCGTAATTTCCCCCTCCAAATGGAACAAGCACACGACAGCCCTTTTCCGCCTTCGCCCAAAGGGTTTGGGGAATCAGATAGTCGTATGCCTTGTCAAAATGATACGCCGTGTTTTCCACAGCGACCTTTCCTACCCGCGCTGTTTCCATTACTCGTTAATATCCGGCTCTATAATATTAAATTTGTGGGCCTGGAACTCTTTCAAGGCCATATTTACCGGCTTTTCCGTCAGGATTTCACCGTTGTCCTCGGCGGTTTGGGCAATTTCTCTGGCCCGCTTGGCCACCGCGATCACCAGGAATAGCGGCTCTGCTTGCCGCTGAGCATATCGTCTACAGATGGTCTACTCATTTTTCAGCACCTCTTCTATCAAATTCCCCGCCCGGGCGGATCTGCATTTCTCTCCCTGCAAAACCGCTTCCAGATCGCTGACGCAATCCTCCAGGGCGTCGTTCACTACCATATAGTCGTAATCCGCCGCTTGGAGGATTTCCCCCCCTGGCGGCGGCCAACCGCTTTTGAACAGCCTCCTCAGAGTCTGTCGCCCTTCTTCTCAGCCGCTTTTCCAGCACCCCGAAGGACGGCGGCAAAATAAACACGCTGACAGCCTCCGGGCATTTGGCCATCACCTTTTTGCCCCCTGCACCTCGATTTCCAGCACCACATCCAGCCCCTCATCCAGCCAGGCCTCTACCTGAGCCCTGGGGGTCCCGTAAAAGTTGCCGCAGTATTCCGCGTACTCCAGCACCCCATCCCTCTGAATCAGAGTCTCAAACTGCTCTCTGGAGATGAAGTGGTAATCCCTTCCGTTCTCCTCTCCCTGCCTCGGCTGGCGGGTGGTAGCGGAAATGGAAACCCTTACCTTGTCATTATGAGCCAGCAGCTCCTTTAATACCGTATCCTTTCCCGCACCGGATGGGCCGGAAAGGATAATCAGCAGTCCCTTACTATTATTCATCTTCCTCTAACTCCTCGGCGCTTTCCTCGTCTTCCCTATCGTTAAACCGGTTTGCCACAGTTTCCGGCTGCAAGGCGGACAAAATCACATGGTCGCTGTCGGTGAGGATCACAGCCCTGGTCCGGCGGCCGTAGGTGGCGTCGATCAGGGTTCCCTGCTCCTTGGCGTCCTGCATAATCCGTTTGATCGGAGCCGACTCCGGGCTGACAATCGCCACCAAGCGGCTGGCAGACACCATATTGCCAAATCCAATATTGATTAGTTTCATGGTTACGGTTCTCTCCAAACTTCCTTATTCTACGTTCTGAATCTGCTCGCGGATCTTCTCAATCTCCGCCTTCATATCCACCACCATATGGGCGATTTCAGCGTCTACCGCCTTAGAGCCGATGGTATTTGACCTCCCGGTTCATTTCCTGGACGATAAAATCCAGCTTTCTGCCGATGGCCTCGTCGGACTGGAGCATCTGCTCCAGCTGCTGGAAGTGGCTCCTCAGCCGGACTGTTTCCTCCGCCACAGCGACTTTATCAGCGAAAATCGCGGCTTCCGTCAGGATGCGCTGCTCATCCGCCGTGGTATCTGCAAGAACCTCATTGAGTTTTGCCCGCAGGCGCTCCTGATATTCAATCACCGTTTGAGGAGAACGCTCCTCCACCTTTTCCACAATGGCCAAAATTGTTTGAGCGCGGCTCTCAATATCAGATTTCAGCCGTTCGCCCTCCCACGCTGCGCATCTGGATAAACTTTTCCAGCGCCCGGTCCAGCACGGAACGGACCTGCTCCCCAAACCTGGTCCTCGTCTTCCTCCCCCTTATGAATGGAGAAGATATCGCCGTACCGGGCTACCGTGGAAACGGAAATATCATCCTGCAGGCCGTAGGTATCCCGCAGCTCCCGAAGGGCTTTCACATAGCCATCCGCGAGGGAATGATTGATCTTTACCTCAGCGGCCGCATCCTCTAAGGCCTCAATGGTGACAAACACATCCACCTTGCCTCTGGACACCTTGGACTGGACGTAGGACTTCAGCTTTTCATCCAGAAAATTATATCCTCTGGTTGTCCGGGAGGAAAACTCAAAGTACCGGTGATTGACCGATTTAATCTCCACGAGAATGCCGCGGCCCTCGGCGTCGCTTTCCGCGCGCCCATAGCCGGTCATGCTTTTGATCATTTTATCACATCTCAATTCTATCGATGATAAACGAAATTACCCGTTGGGAAATTTCAAACATATCTTGTTTTATTTTAACAGCTTTCCGCCTGAATTGTCAACCGCTCTGACAGAATCCGCCGTGCGGCAGAGTGGGAAGGCTCATATTTTTTCTTTGATTGGTTTCTTTTCGCTGAAATGGCCCGTTGATTCAGAGATTTCAGAGTGAGCAATCGGCTTCTCTCTCCGTGCTAATCCGACAATTTCAAATTTCTTTTGCTCATTTATGCTCCGTTATCGCCAATTTCGCCGGTTATGCCGCCAACAGAAAAAGGCCGAGATCCGGAATGTCATCAAATTCCAAATCTCGCGCCTTTTCTGACAGCTTCAAAATTCAGTTTTCGAGTTTAGCCTCAAAAGACGTCCTCCTTAGGCCGGCGGCCGCCGGGTAGGAGCGCCGGCCGCCTTCACTCGCTTATCCAGAAGGTCTTAGAGGCCCAAATTCGCGGGCTGTACCGCAGCCCCGCGGCCTTTACGCTCCTCCTTGGATCAGAATCCTGTCTACAACCAGTTTTCTGAATTCTGGAGTAAGGGAACAGAAATAAGCGGTGAATCCGGTAACCCGTACTACCAAATCAGGATACTTGGAGGGGTCCTTATCCGCCTCTAAAATCTGCTGGCCATTTACAATATTGATGTTCAGAAGCGTGGCGCCCTGTTCAAATAATGTCAAAATATAGTCGGCTATTTTTTGTACCGCCTCGTCCCCGCGCCCCATGCCAGGATCAAGCTCCAGCTGCACCGGCGCTGTATTGCCATAGCCCGGCTGTACCGCGCAAATCGAGTTGCTCATAGCGGTTAGAGCGCCATCCTTCCGAAAACCAGGATGCGGGTTGCGCCGTGATTAATAGGCTCGAAAGCGTGGCGTCCATTTGGGGTAGCGCCCACCTGCTTTCCGAGCGTAATGGTGTTGGACCAGCTGAACCAGCCAGGAATAAACTCATAGCTCGGATATTTTTCGCTGACAGCCCGCACCTGCTCGGAGTAGGATTTGGAAATTCTTACCGCCCACTGATCGCTGATGGTATTTCCGCCTCCATACCGGGAGCTGTGAGACAGCATCTGACGCACAAGCTCTCCGCCCTCGTCCTGAAAATCTGTTTTTTAAGTGGTGGTACAGCGCTGGCCAGTCGATCCGTTTTTCCTCCTCGACCCGCTGCTGCAAGGCGCCAAAGGAATCCGCTACTGTCGCAATGGCAGAGCCATCCATGCACAGATTGTAATACATAGCGCCGCCGCAAGTCATATCCAGACCCTTTTCAACAGGGCCATGGCTGATCAGGTTCAGCATCAGCTCCGGCTCGTTATACTGCTGATACTTTAAATGGAAATCCAAGCCCTCAGCGGTTACCTCCACCGCACGAGCCATATGTTTTGATACAGCTCCCACAGCCGTTCCGTGGAATAGGGACCTTCCTGGCTCATCATCTCATCCAGCGCCACCTCAAACACCTTGGCGCTGTTAATTTTCACACAGTCGTTTAAGCTGTACTCAGACCCGGAAGGCTCATCCAGTGGCAACCCACCGCGATTCTCCGCCTCGCCAGCGACTCTGGATAACCTAGTCTCATAAAGCCTGCGTTTAAACGCTTCGTCTCCTGAGAAGCGGGGGCCATCCACTTTTTATTTTTGAACAGGTAATCTACCGCTTTATGCAAAAAAATTTCCGGTCAATATTTCTATCAACTCTTACAGTGATATTACACGCAGAATCCAGCTTGTCGGCACCTTCCAAAACCATATAGCTGAACTCGCTCAGCAAGGGCTTTCCATTTTCATCCGTCCCGCCGATCTGGTAATAATGGGGGTCGTTCAGCAGCAGGCAGGCGATGTAGAAGATTGCCTCGTCTCTGGTAATCCTCCCAGCCTCCAAGTCAGCATCGTAATACTGCTTCAGTACCTCATCCAATTGGAATCCCGCGCCGTCTCTGTTGTAGGTTCGGCTGGCCATATTGAACCAGCATACCCACTGGCAGGCTTCGCGCATGGTTTTAGGCGCACCATTCAGAATATTGCGGTTTACCTGGCCATTTGCCGCAGGTTCTCCTCAAACCGGATGGCGTTCCACCTCGGCCATCCTCTCACCTTCCGCTATCGCCCGAGAGATCCAGTTTTGAATTCCCCGGATCACCAATTCCTCCGCGTCGTAAAATTCCGCGTGCTCCGGATGCTTTTTCCGATAAAACGCAAGCTTTTCCAGCAAGCCGCCCCAGCCTAAGCTTAACCCAAGCTGGTAATCGCCGCCGAAATGGGCGTCGGAGCCGATGCCGGAAATGATGCCGTAAAGCTCCTGCTCCGGCTTCAAATAATCATAGGAAAAGTTAGGATTCCAATGCAGCCCCTTTTCCGGTGATTTTTCTTCAAACCAAATCATGCTGAACATCCAGCGGCAGGAAAACGCATCCACCGGGTCAATGTAGACCGGATGCTCGCTCATCAGCTTATGGAAGTTTTTGCTCCAGCCGTCATAGCCATACCAGGAACCGTTTTCATGGTTGGGGATGCAGTGAAATTGATAATTTTCAGGAGCCGGAATGCTTCCGTAATCATCGCCATCCTGATACACCTTCATCTTGGATTTGATCTGAGTTTCCTCCAGCTTTCTCTGCTTCAAAATCTTAATCCTGTCGTCATACCCCATAGGCGTATCCGGCTTAAAGATATTAATTCTGTTGACCATAAAGCTCTTCCTTTCTCTTTCAGCCTACTCTCACAGGAAGCCCGGATTTCCGCTTCGCGACCTGCTCCAGGCGCTCGGCACCCTCTGTCTTGGTGGGACGGGTTCCGGCAAAATCATTTTTCACCTGCAAGGCGTCGTATTTACTTTCTCCCAAAGGATTGAACAGCAGAAGCTCGTAATACTGCGCGCCGCCTAAACCGCCTACGTATTCCGCGATATTTCCGATTTCCTCCTCGTTGTCGTTTACGCCTGGGATAACCGGAGTCCGCACCAAATAGGGTTTTCCGGAATCCGCAATTCTTTTCGCATTTTTCCAGGATGCGCTGGTTACTGACTCCGGTCCATTTTTTATGAGCACTGCTGTCAAAAACCTTAATATCAAACATGACCAAATCCACAAAGGGCATCAGGCTTTCATAAACGCTCCAGGGAGCGTATAAGTTCGTTTCAATAGCGGTAGAAATATTCTCGTTCTTCAGAGCTTTCAGCAGTTCTACAGCAAATTCAGGCTGTGTGGATACCTCGCCACCGGAAAGCGTCACGCCTCCGCCTGAGTTCCGATAATAGGCTCGGTCCTGCAAAACCTCAGACATGACCTCCTCCACAGCCATCTCTTTTCCAGACATCACCAAGGCCCCGGTGAAGCAGCTTTGCGCGCAGGCGCCGCAGCCGGTACATACGGATCGGTCGTAATGTAGGATACCGTTTTCTATGGTTCTGGCTCCCGCCTTGCACGCCTTTACGCAGGCACCGCAGCCAATGCAGTTTTTCGGATACACCATCAACTGCGGCTTGACGGACAGAGTTTCCGGATTATGGCACCAGCTGCACGCCATGTTGCATCCTTTGAAAAACACCGTGGTGCGTATTCCCGGCCCATCCTTCAGCGAAAATCGTTCAATTTCTGTGATAACACCTTTCATTTCCTGTTCCCCTTTCTTTGGGATTTTCGCGCCACGCAAACAGGGAGACCCTCCCCCTCAGGCGGCGCCTCCCTGCTGCGTTGGATACTCAAGACGCAGCGGTAAGCTCAGCCGCCGCGCCATATTCTATTATAATCTCCTCAAGCTGCTTAGGATTACCGGCCCAGCTCCTGGAAGGTAACCTCTCTCCCCAGCCGGGCGGATTTGTAAAAGGCCTCGATCATGGACACCACATTCATAACCTCATCCTTCCGGATCGGATATTCCTCTATGGTCATTTCTCCATTGAGGCACCTTTAAAATGTAGTCCATTTCGTGAATATGTCCGGTAAAGTCTGAATACTCAGAATAAGGATCGGGGAAAACCCTGGGAATCACATCCGTCTGGTAAGCACCCTGGGTAGTCATCAGCTTCAAGCCGTCGTCGCCGATGGTGAGTCCTCCCTTGTCGCCGCAGATGCTTACCGTATTGCTGTTGGGAAGATTCAGCGCCCACGAAATTTTAAAAGTAACGGTCATGCCGTTGTCCAGCCGAATGTATCCGTTGGCGAACTCCTCAACGTCAAATTCCCTCATATCAAATTTTCTTGGCGTAAACAGACCGGTAGGCGCTCCGCTTTCCGCATTGGAAAACTCAATATTTTTTTCCTTGCTGACAATCTTGGTTACCGCATTCCCGCTGACTGCCACCATTTTCGGGTTTCCGGATAGATACATCAAATAGTCGCACATATGGACGCCCAAATCACAGAACGCACCGCCCACGTTTTCCTTCGCCATATGGAACATTCCCCATCTTGGAACACCGCGGCGTCTAACCAGGTTCAAATCCGCGTAATAGATTTCTCCCAGGCATCCGCTCTGCGCCAGGCTGGCGGCCGCTTTGAAATTGCCGGTAAAGCGCAGAGACTGGATTACGAACAGATGCCTGCCGGCCTGATCCGCCGCGCGGAACATTTCTTCGGCATCCGCGCAGTTCATCGCAACGGGCTTTTCACAAACCACATGGCAGCCTGCCCGGAAGCCGGCCAGGGTATACTCCTTGTGGTAGGCGTTGGGAGTACATACCGAAATAATATCCGGCTTTTCTTCTTCCAGCATTTTGTAGGGATCCACATAATACTTGGGAATCCCATGCCGCTCGGCAGTTTCTCTCGCCGCTTCCTCCCGGATATCCGCCACGGCTACGATTCTCACCTTATCTCCCATGCTTGATAGGCGGGAATATGCGCCGCATTGCAGATCATGCCATTGCCGATAATCGCAACTTTATATTGTTTCATTTTGTTCTCCTCTGTTTCTGAATCTGAAAGTGTTTTCACCGGCGGCCTTTGCCGTTTCGAAGGCCGGCCCGTATCTTTTACAATGGTGTTGAAGCATCGCGCCGGCGGAAGAAAATCAATATTCCCCCGCCAGGCAAAGCTTCAAATGATCCAGCGCCTGCTTATTATAGCGGCGGGGATTATCCGTAAACTCAAGCTCAACCGACAAATTGCCGTCATAGCCGACATTCTTCAGGGCCTGGATTACCGCGGTATAATCGCAGATGCCGCATCCCGCGGGGATATTGTTTCGAGAAACCGCGTCGCTGTCCTTGCAGTGAACGTGAAAATATGCTTGCCGCCCAGCATATAGATGGTCCATTCCGGGTCGATATGCTGCATAACCAGATGGTTGGTATCCAGTTGGATGCCAAAATCAGGGTCATTGATATCCTCCAGCATTTTGAGCATCGCATGAGGAGTGGAAACCATGGAATACGGGAAGCACTCCACCGACATCCGCAGCCCATATTTTTTTTGGGCGTGGTTTGCAGCACTTGCGGTAGCTTTCCATCAAGGTTTCCCAATCCTTCTGATAGCAGTAGCCGGCCGGCATATGATAGCCTTGCTTGATCGCCGGAGCCGCGGGATTAAACTTCCAGGGAGTCGCCCCGCAAGGCAGGGGCACCAGAGTGGATACAATTCTGCAACCGATCCATTTTGCCGCTTGCGCGGCCTTTTCAAAATACTTGAGACTGTTTTCCCGCTTTTCACAGCAGCAGGCGTTCCAGCCGTCATCCTGAAAAACAAAAACATTCGGTTCCAGTCCAATGGATCTGGAATGCTCTCCCAGCGTCCTGCAGGCTTCCTCGGTAAAGAACTCATCTAAGGCCTCAGCGTCCCCAGGTAATCCACGCCCTCAAAGCCCAGGCCGCGGATCTGGTCCGCAATTTTGATTAAAGAATCCCCCTCGGGCATATCCTCCGGAATCGCGTCCAGCCCCAGGATACATTTGCTAATTTCATCATCTGTCCTCCTATTGATTTATTTTTTATCCAATCGTCCAGCAAGGAGTTTTTACCTCCTCCATTTTCAACGACCGGCTGGAACGGAGGCCCGCGTCCAGCATTGCCGCTGACCAAAGATTATTGTTCAAATCCATGGTAGCATGCAGAGGCTCTCCAGTCTCAAGATGGTGGAACACCTCTTCCGCTAAATTCGACCTGCCAGCAGGCAGAGGATAATCGTCGGAACTGTATACCTCATTGGGGGTAGTGGAATATCTGTCATGATACACGCTCACATTAGCATGGATTCCATGGTCACCCCCGTTCTCCACAATCAAAGCGCCCTTTTCTCCCCCAAACGATAGGTCCTGAATCGTAGCCGCTGCTGACTGTGTTCCAGGTTCCCTCCAAAATTGAAACCGCTTCGGGATACCGAACCATCAGAGAAGCGTAATCCTCCGCGTCGCCAAACCGGTGGTTAAAATTGGCTTTCAGCCCATAGACGCCCAGCGGCTTCTCTCCCAGATACCAGTTAGAGAGGATGGTACCGTAGCAGCAGTAATCCAGCATGCTTCCGCCGCCGGCAGCCTCCTGATGCCACCATCCTTGCCCAGCTGGCGATCCGTCATAACCTGGCCTAAGAAAACGGTCCCAGGGAATCCGGGTTCCGAAATGGAAACGATATACTTTGCCGATCACGCCCTCGCTTACCAGCTTCTGTCCTAACCGAACACTTGCTTGCCAGGTAGTCGGCCAGTTAATTGATACAATCCCGCTTTACCGATTCGGGAGGCCCGTGCGATGGGCCATAGCATGCTCTGTAGAATAGGCCAGCGGCTTCTCCACGATTACATGGATGCCCCGCATCAGGATTTCCGGAATAACGGTTCCATGATACGCGTTCTCGCAGTTTACCAGCACCAGGTCCGGCTTCAGCTCCAATAGCTGCTGATAATCCTCAAACACATCGGTAAAGCCGCATTGCTCCTGGCATAGCTTTAAGTTCATGCTGCGGCTGGAGCTCTCAAAGTATTCTGATTCCACCATTGGCTTCACATCCGCGGCTCCGATCCATTCCACTCGCTCCGGCATGGCTAAAAAAGGCTTAATCTGATCCAGGACATGCATATGGGCAAAGCCCACTAATCCAATGCGATATTTCTTTTTCATCATCGCTTACCTCATTTACTATGTATTACAAGCCCGCTTCTCAAAACGTGGTATGCAGGGGAACAATGCTTCTTGTCTCGATGGCCTCTGGGATGGTGCACATAATGTCCACCACATGTCTGGCATGCTCAGGAGGCAGCCTACGGGACGGTCTTCTTCGATGGCATAGATCAGATCCTGAACCACCTTGCATTGGAAGAAATTCATCTCGCAGGCCGGAATATCCCACTCCATCGGCTTCAGCCAGCCGCGGATTCCCCGTTCCGGCGCGTCCAGATAGACCTCTAAGGAATCCATGGGATTCATGTTTCCATTGTTCGCAAAAGAAATCGTTCCCTTGGTGCCGCAGATTTCCATCTGGGGCGCTCTGCTGTCTTTTTGACAGAAGCCCGATTCCACCACCGCCATGGCTCTGTCTCCGTAATCCAGGGTAATGATGTAATTATCATACAGCTGGTCCGCCTGGATTTCATCCCGTCAAAGGTCCCGGTTCTCACAGTACGGACAGGCTCTGAAATTTTCGCCATACAGCCTACCGCTTTTGCCGGCCCCAAAAATTCCTGTGGTCATAGTCAGGCCGTGAACGCCCATATCATACAGGGCGCCGCTTCCGGGGCGGTGGAACCAGGTGGGGTCCGCGGTACGGTACTGGAAGTACTCGGGGCCTCCGTGGCAAACATTGGTATGAACCTTCATGATTTCCCCAATGCAGCCGTCCTCGATCAGCTTTTTCGCAAACCTGATATCATCCCGCAGCATATGGATTGGAGAAGCGGTATACTTCACGCCGGCCGCTTTCGCAGCCTCGATCTGCTCGGTTACCTCTGCCACTGTTAAGCCTACCGGCTTTTGAGAGTAGAGGTGCTTTCCCGCGTTTAGCGCTTTCATATTGATTTCATGATGGGCCGGGATCGACGTGGTATTCATCAGGATCTCGAAATCGCATTTTTCCAGCAGTTCGTCGATGCTGGTGTACCATGCCGGCACATTAAATTTTTCCGCGTAGTCCTTCGCCCGCTCCGGAATAATATCGCAAACCGCCACCATCTCTGCTTCAGGGATATCCTTGATCCTGGGCAGGTAGGTATTGTCCGCAATTGATCCGCATCCGATCAAGGCGACCTTCCATTTTTTCATTTGTTTCGTTCCTCCATTACATTTGAATTTAAGGTAATACTTTTCTGAGCTGTCTGTTCGCTTTACAGCCCAGGCATCAGCTTTTTTATTCCTGAGGTGGCAATTCCCTGAACGAAAAACCTCTGTGTAAACATGAAGAAAATAATCACAGGGAATGCCAAAAGGAATACACCGGCAAGAGTAAGGTTTTCCTGCTGGAAATACGCGTTATTTACCGTTTGCAGTCCTACCACCAGAACATATTTATCCTGTGTACTGATAAA
>ENA-OQCD01000404-OQCD01000404.1-human-gut-metagenome-genome-assembly--contig:-NODE-404-length-12133-cov-2.625687_pt1 | contig 12133 bp, 10 predicted proteins | sample MGYA00242755_ERZ504571 | MGnify/ENA primary metagenome ERZ504571 (study PRJEB26092, sample SAMD00036274) | human gut metagenome | host: Homo sapiens | study: EMG produced TPA metagenomics assembly of...
CGCGACCGGTCGGCGGTGACCACGATGTAGCCTTGGTCGGCCCACCACTGCGCGTCCCAGTAGACGACTGGCTTTCCACGACCTGCTGGAAACCGGGGCCGCCGTAAGGCTTCATGAGGACCGGCAACTGGTCGGCATGCGCGTATGCGCTGTCGGCCGACGGCAGGATGACCGCCGCGTACAGGCGCGTTCGCCGAGGCGGACGAATCGCACGTTCGGCATGAAACCGGGGGTTTCGGCGTGGTTTTCGATCGGCGAAACCACCATCGACATCATGTCGGCGGCGTCCGCAACACCGTCCGCAACGTCGCCTTCCGTCGTGCGCACGTTCATGCAATGCTGCATCTGCGACCGCGCGTCGTCCATGCCGCGCCCGGTCACCACGCAACCGTCGCCGGAACGGGACATCGTCCATTGGCCGGGCGTGCAGGTGAGCGGCTCCCAGTCGCCGTCGTAACGGATCGAGACCACGTCGAAGCTGCGGGCGTCGTGATCGTCCGCGTTGGACTGCCACAGGAACGGCAGATCGGCGGCCGGCAGCAGTTCCGGCGTGCGCTGCACCACGCACAGCACGTCGTTGTCGGTCACGTCGAGCACTTCGCGCACCTGCAGGCCCTTGGGTGTGAATGGCGTGCCGTCCACGGTCAGACGGTTCGTGTCGGCGTCCATGTCGTTCATCGCGCACACGAGACGGCCGTCAGGCGTGTATGCGGGGGTGCCGGCGATCAGGTCGAGCCAGCAGTCGTTGCTATGTTCCTCAAGGCACGCGCGTGGTGCCGGGTTCTTCGCCGGGCGCGTATTCGGGGGATGGCGATGGAGAAGGTCTCCACTTCGCTGCCGTCCTCGTCGGTGAAGCCGTTTCCGGCGCGCTCATGGTCACGATAGGCTCGCCCATGTGGACGGCGAGCACCTGGTCGTGCTGCTGAAGCCGGTCCTGCACAAGTAGCAGCGGCTCGTGGCCTTCGGTCCAGCTGACGGCGGCCAGGTATTCGTACGATTCGCGGTCCCATTCCACGTTGTGTGCGATGCCGCCGTAGTAGCAGCCGTCCGTATCGTAGCCGAGTTCCAGCAGCGTCAGATGCACGTCGGCGTTGGCCGTCATCGCCTGCGGATAGCGGCGGGCCTGCGCGGGTTTCGTCGGATCGGCCGGGTCGGCGATGTACCAGGTCTGCTCGTGGGATGCGTCGAAGGTTTCGAAGAGCACATACTTGGAATCGGGCGACCACCAGAAGCCGTCGTAACGGTCCATTTCCTCACCTGCGGCGAATTCGGCGAGACCGATTTTCCATTCGCCTGCTTGCGATTCGGCCGCGTCGCTTTGCGCGTCATCTTGCGTGCCGTCCTGCGTATCGGCAACGTCGTCAGCGTCGTCTTGCGGAACGGACGCGACGATGGACACCGCATCGCCCGCGTCTTCGCCTGCGTCCGTCGTGTCCGATACGTCCGCAAGATCGACGTCCACCAAATACGTGCCGGTCGTATACATGATGTGTCGTCCGTCGGGGCTGATGCGCGGGTTCAGCACCGGCTTGAATTCCGGTTCGTCGATGGCGATGCCGCGCGTCACGCCGGCCGCGATATCCGTCAGGAACAGCTGGCCGTTGATGGTGAACGCCACGCAGTTGCCGGCCGCATCGACCGAATAGCCGACGATGCCGGAACCACCTTCACGCGCACGTTCGCGGCGCGCCTTTTCCTCAGCCGGCACATCCTCGCGTCGGCGTCAGCCAGCAGCGTACGCGGATCGGCAAGCAGAATCTCGTCGGTATCGCCATCGCTGCCGATCACGCTCATCCACAGGGAGGTGACGGTGTCCTCCGGACCGTCCGAACGCAGGAACAGCGCACGCGAACCGTCGCCGATCGCGCGGCGGAACGTGGCGCGCCGCAGGTGAATCGCAAGGTACGGGCCTTCAGCCCAGGAAACTCATCAATCGCATCATTCATACCTTCCAATCTACCGACCGTCACGCACCACTCGCCGCCAATACCCCGGACGCAATCCCCTTCACATGAAATTTTTGCAAGCAAGCAAGTAGCCTTCGAATTGGCGCTCGGCAGGCTACAGCGTAGGATAGTCAAGGACAGAAAAGGGACAAGTATGAGTGTTCTCGACCGATTTGAGAAGAGCGTGGAAGGCGCCGTCAACGGGGTTTTCGCGAAGTCGGGTCTAAAGACCTGAAGCCCGTCGACCTTTCCAGCGCTCTGGAACGCGAGATCGACAAAGAAGCCATGCCCGTCACGCGCGATCGCACCGTAGCCCCGAACGAGTACCGTTTCAAGCTCAGCACTCCGGATTTCAACAACATCGTCGAGTGGGGCGCCGAAACGCTCGCCAATGAACTTGCCGACAACCTCACCCAGTATGCGAAGAGCCAGAACTACGCGTTCGTCGGCCCGGTCGTGGTGATCTTCGAAGAGGATCTTGAACTTTCCAAGGGCGATTACCGGCTTTCCAGCGAATCCGTGCAGGGCAACACCGTGCCGGTCACGACCGACGCGCAGACCGAGGATTGCCCGATGCTGGAGATCGGCGAGCACCAGTATCTGCTCACCGAGGAAAAGACCATCATCGGCCGCGGTTCCGATTGCGACATCGTCATCGACGACCCCGGCATCTCCCGTCGTCACATGGAGATCGACGTCACCGACAACGGCAACACCGTCATCGCCCGCGACCTGAACTCCACCAACGGCATGTACGTCGAAGGCCATCATGTTGAGGCGGCAACGCTGCTCGACGGCAACACGATCACCATCGGCCGAACCCGCATCCTGTACTGGGCCTCCTCGCAGGAGCAGGAGTAATCAGCCCCAACCCGGAGAGCCGCCTTTTATGCTCACTGAATTACGTTTGCGATCCTCAAGTACGGGTTTCTCGTACTGCTCTGGATCTTCGTGGCCTGTACGGTACGTTCGCTGTACAGGGATATCGAAACGCTCAGCCCGCGCAAGTCGCGGGCTCATCGTCGTAAGGAGCGTGCCGCGCGCAAGGCCGTCGAATCGCCTGCGCCCGTAGCCGCTGCAGCCCCTTCGGCAAGCGCCGCAACCAATGCCAAACCAACTCTGCTGGTCATTATCGATGGCCCCCTTGCCGGCAGTTCCGTCCCTCTGACCGGCAACACCATCACACTTGGCCGTTCCGCTTCGAACACCGTGGTGCTGGATGATGAATTCGTTTCCTCCCACCATGCGCGCGTCTCACACCGATCCCGCCACCGGCCGTTGGGCCATCGAGGATCTGGGATCCACCAACGGCACCGTCGTCAATCATCAGCGTCTGAACGCGCCGATGATTCTTGCGCGCGCGTGCCTGTGCGCATCGGTGCGACCACCTTCGAATTGAGGTGACGTTTTTGCCGACTTCCACCGCTTCGCAACAATTGTTCATGTATTCCACCGTCGTCTCCGACGTGGGCACCGTGCGTTCCAACAACCAGGATTCCGCGTTCGCCGGCGAGCATCTCATCGCCATCTGCGACGGCATGGGCGGGCATGCCGGCGGCGACACCGCCTCCACCATCGCCATCCGGTCGCTGGCGCACATCGAACAGGACAATGTTGACGGCGATGTGCAGGTCGTCTCCCATATGATGGCGACTTCCGTCATGGCCGCGCACGACGCGATCGTCGGCAAAGCCAAGCGCGAACGCCGTCTTGCCGGCATGGGCACCACCGTCACGTCCGTGGCGCTGGTCGCCGGCTGCTGGGTATTGGCGCATATCGGCGATTCCCGCGCGTATCTGCTGCACGACGGCCATCTGGTCCGCATGACCAGCGACCACAGCTACGTGCAGCATCTCACGACACCGGCCGTATCAGCGAGGCCGAGGCGCGCAACCATCCGCAACGCAATGTGGTGATGCGCGTGCTGGGCGATTTCGACATCGATTCGCGCCCTGACATCGCCATCCGCAAGGCGCATCCGGCGACCGTTGGCTGCTGTGCTCCGACGGCCTGTGCGGCGTGCTGGAGGATTCCACGCTTGAAGAAGTGCTGTCCACCTGCGCCGATCAAGAGGAGTGCGCGCAGCGGCTCGTATCGATGGCGTTGCGTGCGGGCAGCACCGACAACGTCACCGCGGTGATCGCCGACGCGACGCTCGCGCTCGACGCGGACGCGTTCGACCTGCCTCATCAGACGCCGCTGGTCGGCGGCGCGGCCAGCGCAAGCTTGGAAACCATCGCGGACATCGTCAACGAACCGGTCGCTTCCGCCCCGCCTCTGCGCGAAGGCAAGCAGTCGCCGGCGGCGCGTGCCGCGGCCCTGCGCAGCGGCAAGGATCCCAACGAGGAGCCGAAACAGCCGGAACAGCGCGTCGCTCAGCCGTCGTCGGTCCGCGAAGACAATGGCGACCGTGTCAATACCGATACCGGGGAAATTCCGATTGTGCAGAAGCGCAACGGGCGTATTTCTGCCGATCCGAACGATCCGGAAGTCGCCAAGGCGATTCGCAACGAACATATCGAGGAACGTAAGACGAAACGGTCGCGCAAATTCCGCAACCGCATCATCACCATACTCATCATCATTCTGGTGCTGCTTGGCGTTGCCGGCGTGGGCGTGGGCACCTACCGTTGGAGCCAAACCAAGTACTACATCGGCGACAACAACGGCAAAGTGGCGATTTTCCAAGGCGTGCCGACGAGCATCTTCGGTGTCAAACTGTCACATGCCGTCACCGACACCAATATGAAGACCAGCGATCTGCCGCCAAGCTGGCGCGAACAGCTTGACCAGGGCATCTCCTTCGACACATACGGCGAAGCGAAAAGCCATACCCGTCTGATCAAAAAGCAGCTGAACGATGCGAAGCGCAAGCAAGAGGCGAGGCAGCAGGAGAAGGCCGAAGCCGAGCAGAAGGCGAAGGACGAAGCAGCCGCCAAGCAGAAGCAGCAGGAGGAAGCGGCGAAAAAGACCGCCGATCAGGCCGCGCAGACCAACAAGTCGGGCGGTGACAAGTCATGATCGCAACACGCTTGAGACAGCTTGGCATGCTGCTGTTCAGCATGCTGCTGTGCGCGGTGGCGTTCTTCCAGATGTTTGAACGCACCACGAACGGCTTCCCGCAGAATTATGTGTGGATGCTCGCGTTTGTGGGCGCGCTGTTCCTGACCGCCTGGGGTCTGCTGCTGCGATTCCAGCCGCACGCCGACCAATCGGTCATGTGCTGCGTGCTGGTATTGACGGGCATCGGCGTCACGATGATCGCACGCCTCGACCAAGACACCAAAACCACAGTGGCGTTCCGACAGTTGCTTTGGTTGGCGATCGCACTGGTGTTTGCCAACCTGCTGGTGGTGTTCATGAGGGATTACCGCGTATTGCGGCGATTCTCGTACGTCAGCATGGTGATCGGCATCGTGCTGTTGCTGTCGCCAATGCTGCCGGTGGTCGGTTCCGAACAGTACGGCGCACGCATCTGGGTGAAGATTCCCGGCTTGGGATCGTTCCAGCCGAGCGAATTCGCCAAACTGTTCCTGGCGTTCTTCTTCGCTTCGTATCTGTTCGACCATCGCGACCAGCTTGCCGTCGGCGGAAAGAAGATTCTCGGCATCCAACTGCCACGCATCAAGGATATGGGACCGATCATCGTGGTGTGGATCGTCTCCATGGGCGTTCTGGTCCTGCAGCATGATCTGGGCACGTCACTGATGTTCTTCGCCATGTTCGTGTCCATGCTGTACGTGGCCACCGGGCGTAAAAGCTGGATCGTCATCGGATTCATCGCCTTCGCCGCCGGCGCGGTGGCGGCGGCAAGCATCTTCAGCCACGTCGGCTCGCGTGTGGACGCTTGGCTCCACCCGTTCTCCGCGGCTCAATACAACAAGGAATTCGGCGGCTCATACCAGCTCGTCACCGGCATTTTCGGCTTGGCTTCCGGTGGCCTGATGGGCACCGGCCTCGGTCAGGGCCACCCGTCGATCACCCCGATCGCCAATTCCGACTACATTTACGCAGCGTTGGGCGAAGAGCTGGGATTGACCGGCCTGATGGCCATTCTCATGCTGTATCTACTGATCATCGCAGCCGGTATGATCACCGCGATGAAAATCAAGGACGGCTTCGGCAAGCTGCTTGCGTCCGGCTTGGTGTTCACCATGGCATTCCAGGTGTTCACCGTGGTCGGCGGTATCACGCTGGTCATTCCGCTGACCGGTCTGACGCTTCCCTACATGGCGGCCGGCGGTTCGTCGCTGATCGCAAACTACATGCTGGCCGCGCTGCTGATCGTCATCTCCAATTCCGCGAACAGGCCGGAATCCGAGATCGACAGCGACACATTCCAGCAGAAAGCCGTCAGGGTGTTGCGCGAACGCGAGCGGAACCGTCGTACCGAAATCGCCGGCAATACGCGTTCGGGTGCGGCGAAGGCTTCGGCCATCCCGGCCGTGCGGGCAAGCCATGCGGGCGCAGCCGGGCAAGCAGGTCATGCCGTGCCCGCCAATCGAACCAGCCAAGCCGGCCAGACCGATCAATCCAATCCGACGATTCCGATAACCGGAGTCCTGCCGACGATCGACCAGCAAGGAGCATCGCATGAATAAGTCGCTCCGCCAGCTGTTCACCATCGTGGTGGCCTTGTTCGTCATTCTGGGCATGTCCACCACCATCATCATGGCCATCCGAGCCAACCAGCTCACCAACGACGCACGTAACGTCCGCGCGCTGTACCACGAATACGGCGCACCGCGCGGGTCCATTCTCGCCGCGGACGGATCGGTCATCGCAAAATCCGATCCTTCCAACGATTCGTTCTCGTACCAGCGTTCCTATTCCGCCGGCGAACTGTATGCGCCAGTCACCGGATTCTTCTCCATCAGCCAGCGTGGCTGGAGCGGCGTCGAAGCGTCCCGCAGCTCGCTGCTGTCGGGCCAGTCGGAGCAGCTGCTCTGGCAGCGGTTCAAGTCGCTGTTCACCGGGCAGGAGAACAAGGGCGCCAATATCGAAACGTCCATCGAGCCGAAGATTCAGCAGGCCGCATACAACAGCCTCGGCAGCACGGATGGCGCCGCAGTGGCCATCGAGCCGAAAACCGGCCGTATCCTCGCCATGGTCAGCACGCCCAGCTACGACCCGAACCAGCTGGCCAGCCATGACATGAGCCAGGCGAACAGCAACTACGGCGTGCTGTCCCAGGACGCCACCAATCCGATGCTCAACCGAGCCACTTCGCAGCTGTATCCTCCGGGGTCCACGTTCAAAACGGTGGTGGCCGCCGCGGCTTTGGAAACCGGCCAATACCAGCCGGATACGCAGATTCCGGCAGGAGCAAGCTACACGCTCCCCGGCACCGTCACGCAACTGACCAACGCCGTACCGCAGGCCGACGGCGCTGACGGCAAGATCTCCATGGAGGACGCGCTGGCATATTCGTCGAACACCGCGTTCGCCCAGTTGGGCGTGTCGTTGGGCGACAACGCCGTCTCGTCCATGGCCAAGAAACTTGGTTTTGACAGCCCAATCACCGTGGACGGTTCCGATTACACCGGAACCCCGTGGGTGTCGGTCACGTCGAAGTTCCCCACCGACATCAACGACGACAAGCTCGCATTGGCGTCTATCGGCCAGGGAGACACCGTGGTGACACCGTTGCAGAATGCTATGGTGGCCGCCGCCATAGCCAATGATGGCAAGCTTATGCAGCCCACGCTGGTCGACCGCGTGCGTTCCGCCGACTTGTCGGTCATTTCGCAGACCAAGCCCACGGTCATGTCCCATGCGTTCAGTGCGGATACGGCCAACAAGCTCACCCAAATGATGGAGGCCGTGGTCACCAAGGAGAACACGAATCTGGCCATCAACGGCGTGCAGGTGGCCGTCAAGACGGGTACCGCGCAGATTGGAAACGGCAATACGTCCATCGACGGCTGGGTGGTCGGCTTCGCCCCGGCGGACGATCCGAAGATCGCGGTGGCGGTCGTGGTGCATAACGTGGACCTGTACGGCTCGTTCGCGGCAGGACCGATTATGAAAGCAATGATGCAGGAGGCGCTGGCAGAATGAAACTGGTTGAAGGACAGCTCATCCACCGACGCTACAGGTTGGATTCCCGCCTGGCCCAAGGTGGTATGGGTGAAGTGTGGAAAGGCTATGACATCCAACTTGGACGTCCGGTGGCCATCAAGGCGCTACGTGGCGATTTGGGCGTCACCCAGGAGGCCAAACTGCTTCGTCTGCGCGCGGAAGCCCATAATTCCGCCAATCTTGCGCATCCGAACATCGCTGCGCTGTTCGAATATTACGAGCATGACGGCATCGGATTCCTCATCATGGAATACGTGCCGAGCAAGTCGCTTGCAGACCTGTACCACGAGCAGAACGGCCCGATGGACCCGATCAAGCTGCTGCCGATTCTCATTCAGACCGCACGCGGCCTGTTCGTCGCGCATTCCCATGGCGTGATTCACCGTGACGTGAAGCCGGCGAACATCATGGTGTCCGATTCCGGCGAGGTGAAGATCACCGACTTCGGCGTCTCCTACTCCACCAACCAGGAGCAGATCACGCAGGACGGCATGGTCGTGGGCACCGCGCAGTACATTTCCCCGGAGCAGGCGCAGGGCAAGCATGCCACGCCGCAATCCGATATCTATTCGCTTGGCGTCGTCGCCTATGAGGGCCTGTGCGGACACCGTCCGTTCACGGGCGCACACCGGTCGACATCGCCGCAGCACATGTCAATAATCCGGTTCCGCCGCTGCCCGACACCGTCGATGTGCAGTTGCGTGAATTCGTCATGTCGATGTTGGCCAAGGACCCGCTGGACCGTCCGAAGGACGCGCTGGTGGTGTCACGCACCCTGTCCCGCATCGAACGCCGTCTGCTCGACCAGCAGACGCAGCTGGCCGACACGATGGTCGTCTCTTCGGGAGGAAGGCTTCCCCGACGTGTGGTCAGCAAACCCCATATCTCCGTGAGCAATGATTGGAAGGAACAGGGATGAACATCAACATGCCTACCTCTCTGGCCGGGGGCCGTTATCAGCTCGGCCAACTCGTCGGCCGTGGCGGCATGGCCGAAGTGCATGTGGCGACCGACACGCGTCTGGGGCGTACCGTCGCCGTCAAGATCATGCGCGCCGATTTCGCCACTGACAGCATCTTCCTTGAGCGTTTCCGCCGTGAAGCCCATTCCGTCGCGCAGATGAACAACCCGAACATCGTGAACATCTACGATTCGGGCGAGGAAACCGTCACCACGGAAACCGGCGAGATCGAGCATCTGCCGTATCTGGTGATGGAGTACGTCAAGGGTCAGACCCTGCGTGACATCCTCAAGGTGAATGGCGCGCTGAGCCAGCGCGACGCCGAACAGGTGATGATGGGCGTGCTCAACGCGCTTGAGTATTCGCATCGCATGGGCATCATCCACCGCGACATCAAGCCCGGCAACATCATGATTTCCGAGCAGGGCGTGGTCAAGGTCATGGACTTCGGCATCGCCCGCGCGCTCGACGATTCCGCCGCCACGATGACGCAGTCGCAGGGTGTGGTCGGAACCGCGCAATACCTGTCTCCCGAGCAGGCACGCGGCGAAAGCGTCGACATGCGTTCCGACCTGTATTCCGCAGGTTGCGTGCTGTATGAAATGCTTACCGGAAGGCCGCCGTTTACCGGCGATTCCGCGGTTGCGATCGCCTACCAGCATGTTTCGGAGGTCGCCACTCCCCCAAGTTCGGTCGTTCCCGGCTTGCCGAAGATGTGGGATTCGATTTGCGCGAAGGCGATGGCGAAGGATCGTCAGAACCGTTACGCCACGGCTTCCGAATTCAAGAACGATTTGCTGACGTTCATGAACGGCGGCGTGCCGATGGCGGCCGCGTTCAATCCGTTGACCGATCTGACCAATATGAAGGCACGCAAGCAGGCCGAAATGGACGCGAACACCGTGGCCATGACTCCTGCCGGTGAAACCGCCGCGACGCAGGCGTCAATCCCGTTACGGGCCAGTTCGAGGCCGTGCCGAACCCACAGAACGGCGTATCCACAAAAACCCGCGCGGAACAGCGTGCCGAGGCCGCTAAGGCGCGTAAGAAGAAGCAGATCATCATCGGCTCCGTGGTGGGCGGTCTGGTGGCGCTGCTGGTCATTCTGGGTGTGTTCTTCATGCTGAACAAGAGCGACTCCACCGCCGACATGGTGGAAGTTCCTAATTTCACCGCCACGGCGAATATTTCCGAGGCGCGCGTCGAAGAGCAGCTCGCGGCCAAGGGTCTGAAGCTCGATGCCCGAGAGGATTCCGATTCAAGCGAGCCGAAGGGCACCATCACCAAGCAGAATCCGGCGGGCGGCAAGAAGGTCGCCAAGGGCTCCACGGTTTCCGTGTGGTTCTCCACCGGCCCTCAGTCGGTCGCCGTTCCGGATGTGTCGAACAAGAGCCAGGATGACGCGAAATCCATTCTTGAGGCCGCCGGTTTCAAGGTGGGTAACGTGCGCACGGTCGACAATGCCTCCATCGAAAAAGACAAGGTGGTAAGCACGGATCCTGCCGCCCATTCAAAGCAGACCAAGGGCACGATCATCACGCTGTACATTTCGTCCGGCATGACCAAGATTCCCGACAATCTGATCGGACAGCCGAAAGACACGGTTATCGAGCAGCTGAAGCAGGCCGGTCTGACGCAGATCACCATCGAAAGCGAATATTCCGATTCCATCGCTTCCGGCGCCGTCACCCGCGTCGAGCCGGGTGTTGGAAGCACGGTCGAGGCCGGTACCGCGGTCACGATTTGGGTGTCTACCGGCAAGCAGCAGATCAGCGTGCCCAGCGTGGTCGGCATGGGCTATGCGAACGCCAAGAGCCTGTTGGAAAGCTACGGTTTCCAGGTCACGGTTTCCGGCCCGGAGGATGGCACGGTCACAGACATGTCACCGACCGCCGGCACCCAGTCCGACAGCGGAGCCACGATCACGTTGACCACGAAGTCGTCCAGCACCAATAATGGCGGCAACAACGGCAACAACGGCGGCAACAACGGCAACAACGGCGGCAACGGCGGCAACACCGACGGAGGCAACAACACTCCGAAGGCAACTGATCGGTCGAGATAACCGCCATCATTCACAAGGAAGGCCCAGCTGAAATGCCAGCTGGGCCTTCCTCATTACGGTCTTATGTTCTTTTGCGATTCGTGTTTTCTTACGATTTTGTATTTTCTTGCGATTGAGATTGCGCGACTTACGTTTCCACGCTTGTACCATCGCTTGTACCATGCGTATTCGCACTTCCCACTCTTCTTGCTGCGACCTTAGGCCGCGACCTTGGGCTGCAATCCCTGGAACGTTCCACGGCGTTCTCCTGGCCGCACACCTTCAGCCAGTTCGCAAGCAGACGGTAGCCGTCCTGCGTCATCACGGATTCGGGGTGGAACTGCACCGCGTACATCGGCTTGCTGCAGTGCTTAATGCCCTGCACGATGTGGTCGCTCTGCGTCCACGCGGTCACCACCAGCTCTTCCGGCACGGAATCAGGTTCCACGGCCAGCGAATGGTAGCGAGTGGCGGTCATGGGATTGGCCACTCCTTCGAAGATCTCGTCGTCGATATGCTCCACCAGACTGGTTTTGCCATGCATGATGGTCGGCGCATGGCTTACGGTGGCACCGAACACTTCGGCCAGTGCCTGCATGCCCAAGCAAACGCCGAACATGGGCTTGGATTGCTCCGCGCATAGGCGGATCATGCCTTCGCTGGCGCCGGATTCCGCCGGAGCACCAGGCCCTGGGGAGATCAGCACGCCGTCATATTCGTCGATTACACCGTCCTCGCCCGGGTCGATCGCATCGTTGCGCACCACCGTCACCGTGGCACCCAACGTCTTCAAATATCCGACGATCGTGTACACGAACGAATCGTAATTATCCACGACCAGAATGCGTGCGGAATCGGTCATCATGCTCCTATCGACGTTGGAATGCCGGCATCCGAATATTCCGAATGCTTGCGCTGTGCGAATACTTGCGTTTGAACAGCAGTCTACGTGCGCAACATGTCTGACATGACGCGCGTCTCACGCAGCAACCGCAGCAACTGCAAAAAACGCCTTACACGGCCGTGTAATTCGACATTTTCCTGCAATGCCGGAAATATTCGTCGCAGCCCACGGGGAACAGCCATTCAAAGCACGATGCG
>ENA-OQCD01000405-OQCD01000405.1-human-gut-metagenome-genome-assembly--contig:-NODE-405-length-12131-cov-1.949600_pt1 | contig 12131 bp, 16 predicted proteins | sample MGYA00242755_ERZ504571 | MGnify/ENA primary metagenome ERZ504571 (study PRJEB26092, sample SAMD00036274) | human gut metagenome | host: Homo sapiens | study: EMG produced TPA metagenomics assembly of...
TGCCGGAACGAGGGATGACGAGATACGGAAGATTCTTTCCGTACTGAAACCGATGCTGGCGGAGGCCGATAGCATACCTGTCATCATGGGGGGAGACTTCAATGTACATTCGCATTTGGACTGGACGGAAGAGACGCGTAATTTGTATAATCACGGCGGGGCGGTCGTACGTTGGCCGGTTTCTGTTGCGATTGGAAAAAGCCGGCTTTAAGGATATTTCCGCGAAATGAATCCTGATGCGGCGGCCAAGTTGGGAGTGACCTGGCTGACTGATGCGGACTCTTTGGAAACGGAATGCCGGGCAGACCGTATCGACTTTATCTATTACCGGGGAAAGACCATACAGGCCACTACTTCAGAGTGTTATGATAACAGTCTGGGAAAGACATTCACTTTTGAGGGAGAGGATTTCTTCTATCCTTCTGACCATGGATTTGTTTTGTCCGAATTTGTTTTGAAATAGATTGTATGATTATTCAATTAAATATATACTGATGAAAAAGACCTTTTTTAATTTCCTGCCTGTTGGTTGCTTCTTTTCCTGTAATGGCGGCATACACCGGACATGTTTATGTAGACAAGAATAAGAACGGTGTGTTTGATAAGGGAGAGAAACCGATGTCCGGCGCAAGGTTTCTGACGGATTGAATGTTGTGGAAACAGCTGCTGACGGTAGTTTTACGCTTCCCGGTCATGCCGGGGAACGTTTTTATTTTTATTACTACTCCTTCCGGCTATAAGAACTTATAACCGCCATTATCATAAAATAGAAGATAAGCAGGCTTCTTACGACTTTGGGCTGATGCCTTATGACGGAGGTTTGGGTAAGGATGGCTCCCATAAATATATCCATATTGCCGATACAGAGATTTTCAATACCAAGAATCATGATGAATGGGTAAATAATGTACGTGACTATGCAGCGAATGAGCATGCCGCTTTTATCATTCATACCGGCGATATCTGTTATGAGAAAGGGCTGAAAGAGCATATCAAACTGATGAATACGGAGAATATGGACTGCCCTGTCTTCTATTGTATCGGAAACCATGACCTTGTCAAAGGTAAATACGGCGAAGAGCTTTTTGAAAATATCTACGGTCCTGTTTATTATTCGTTTGACGCCGGACGTGTGCATTACATTGTCACTCCGATGGCAGGCGGTGACCATGCTCCCGGTTATACCCGTGAGGATTGTTTATCTTTGGCTGAAAAACGACCTTGCCCATGTAAAACCCGGGACACCTATTATTGGTGTTTTAATCATGACTTGCTGACTTATGATGACGCTTTTTGTTTTTTAAAGGAGACAACGGAGGCAGCATTAACCTGAACGAGCATAACCTGAAAGCGTGGGTATATGGTCATTGGCATATTAATTATATGAAGAAGCAAGGAGATGTGTATAGTGTATCTACCGCTACATTGGATAAGGGCGGGATTGACCATTCTACCAGTGCTTTCCGTGTAATGCATGTGGATAAGAACGGTGATTTCACTTCCGAACTCCGTTATTCTTATTTGGATAAGAATATTTGTATAGCTTCTCCTGCCGGTACTGCCTTTGCCAATCGTGTTCCTGTTACAGTAAATGTTTATTCGTCTGCAACTCCGGTGAAAGAGGTGGTTTATAGTTGCCTGCAAGACGGAAAAGCCATACTCAAAAACAAGAAACTCGTTCAGGCTACCGACTGGACCTGGAATGGGGATATGCCTCTGTCTGCCAAGTATCAAGGCAAGGAACTGACCTTGCAGGTGACGGCTCGTTTTAATAATGGTGAGACCGCTTATGCCGAAAGTGCCTTTATTGTCCGACCGGAACAGGTAAAAGTGTCATTGGGTGCCGACTGGAATAACTTGTTGGGAACTTCTACACATGTCGCTCCGGTTTGTCCGCCTCTGGAAGCACCTCTGCAATTAGCCTGGACGAAGAATGTAGGAGCCAATATTTATATGACTTCTCCTTTGGTGCACAATGGTAAGGTATATATAGCTTCTGTTGACGAGAATCTGAAAGGTGAAGGTCATGTTTATGCTTTGGCCGGAGAAGACGGAGAAATACTGTGGAGCTATCCGGTTCGTAATTCCATAAAGAACACGATCGCAATAGACAAAGGTGTGGTTTTCGCTCAAGATGCGCAAGGTTGGCTGTATGCCATTGATGCAGAAACGGGAAACTCTGTTGGGAAAAACAACTTCCTGTCAACGGCCTGCCGGCATTGATTGACGCTTGGTAGCCAATGACGGTATTGTATATGCCGGAACCGGAAAAGGACTCGGTGCTTATGAAGCCCGTACCGGCAAACAGCTTTGGAAGAATGAAGATTGGGGACAGGGTGAAGGAACTACTACCACGCTGACACAAGGTAACGGACTTTTAATCGGTTCTGCACAGTGGCGTGCACTTTATGGAAATGATGCCAAGACAGGAAAGAAATTGTGGGAAGCCAGTGACAACGGCTTGCGTAATCGCGGTTCATCGGTTGCCATGCATGGTTCGTTGTTGTATCTTATCTCCAACCAATCTTTCTTTATTCTCGAAGCAGCTACCGGAAAGGTGATTGTACGCAAACCTTTGCCTTATAATGTAGATGTGACTTCCACTCCGTTACTTACCGACAAAGAGATTATTTTCGGTTCGGCAGAGAAGGGACTGATTGCGTTGGATAATGAAACGCTGGAAGAAAAATGGGTTTGTCCGGTAGGAGCAGGATTGGTTTATACCAGTCCGTATATTCGCAAGGGTGCAGCTACAATTGAGACCAGCCCGGTGCTGGCAGGGAAGACCGTTTATGTGACTGCTTCCGACGGAGCGGTGTATGGTATCAATAAAGACGATGGAAAGATTATTTGGAAATATGCTACCGGAGCGCCTATTTTCGGCTCCGTCGCTGTTTCGGGTAATGCACTGATTGCAGCGGATTTTGGAGGAAATGTCTATACATTCTGTACCCGATAATCTTTCTTGCCAATTAGCTTGTTCAGAAGTCTTTATGTTATTGTTTTATTTGTAAATAGCTTATATATAATAGGTTATGTGGCGTATGGTGATGTTGTTCTCACCATACGCCCTTTTTATTGTCAATCTTGTTAAATAAGCATAAACTCCGTAGCCTGAATACCTTTATAACGAATCATTCTCTTATCTTTGTAGAATAACAAATAGAAAGGCCGTGAGGCCTGCTTAATAATTTCAAATGACATTTAAAGAACTAGATCTTATAGAGCCGATATTGAAGGCTTTAGAACAAACCGGCTATACAACGCCGACCCCCATTCAGGAACAAGCAATTCCGGTATTATTAAAAGGTAAAGATTTACTGGGATGTGCGCAGACAGGAACAGGAAAAACGGCAGCTTTTGCCATCCCCATTATCCAGAGACTTTATCAATCAGATAGTAAGAAAGGTATCAAGGCATTGATACTTACTCCCACGCGAGAACTGGCCATTCAGATAGGCGAGAGCTTTGATGCGTATGCCCGGTATACACGCGTAAAGCATACGGTAATTTTTGGAGGAGTTCCTCCGAAACCACAAATAGATGCATTGAAAAGGGGAGTACAGGTATTGATTGCTACTCCGGGACGTTTGCTCGACTTGCAGGCGCAAGGATATATTTCCCTTAAAGGGCTCGATTATTTTGTGCTTGATGAAGCAGACCGTATGTTGGATATGGGCTTTATACATGATATAAAGCGCGTATTGAAACTGATTCCCGACAAGCGGCAGACACTTTTTTTCTCTGCAACCATGCCACCTGAGATAGAAAAATTGGCAAACTCTATTCTTACGTCTCCGGAAAAGGTGGAAGTGACTCCTGTTTCATCTACAGTGGATACCATTCAGCAAAGCGTTTACTTCGTAGAGAAAAACGAAAAAAAGGATTTGTTACTCTATTTGCTGAAAGATAAATCAATAGAGTCAGTACTGATTTTCACGCGTACTAAATATGGAGCGGATAAGTTGGCAAAGATACTGAATAAGAATAGTGTGGTGGCGGAAGCTATCCATGGAAACAAGTCGCAGAATGCGCGTCAGCGTGCATTGAATAATTTTAAGGACCGGTCAACCCGTGTACTGATTGCAACCGATATTGCTGCCAGAGGTATTGATGTTAATCTGCTTTCTCATGTTATTAATTATGAGTTGCCTAATATATCGGAAACGTATGTACATCGCATTGGCAGAACCGGACGTGCCGGACACGATGGGGTGGCTATCTCTTTTTGTGAATCGGAAGAGTTGGCTTATTTGAAAGATATACAAAAGTTAATCGGATTGGAAATACCTGTGGTGAAAGAGCATCCTTTTATTTCCACTTCCGGTGTGCTGCTTCGAAAAGAAAAGGCAGAAGAGATAAAAAGAAAAGGCAAAGACAAATAAAGTATATCGCGGAAGCAAGAGTAATGGTGACTATTGGCGCAGAAAGAAACAGATGCAGAATAAGAAACCGGCGGCAGCTTCGGGAAGATAGTGTATTGATTATATTAGTTTTTTATGGAGTTGTGTCAAAAACGTGGATAATGCTGTCGTTTAGTTCGTAGGGGCGAGGTTCGCTCGCCCGAAAACAGTTTGCTTTGTGTCTTCGGGCAGGCAAACCCTGCCCCTACAGCTGACAATTGGATAGGCCGGTTTAGTTTTGATACACTCCCTTTTTAGTATCTGATAGCTTGTGTTTAGAACATAGCTACCGGGCGTGTATTGTAAGTACTTCCTTTGCTGTTTGCCATTAATATTCCACTGAAGAAGTTCAAATACCATGCTTTGATTTTTATTGCCTTCCGAAGAAGTCCAAATAACTCTGCTGGTCGAAATCTTTTGAAACATTCCTGCTTGGCGTTACATATCACACCGGCATGATGTAACTCCCAAAGCAGTGCCAGTTCGCCCACTGCCGGCAGATACCATTCGCCTGCTCCTTTTCCGGGTTTGCTGTATTGGTAGCAATAACTTCCTGCCGGATAAGTAGAGGTGCTTTTGTTGATATAAGATGTATTTGTTGCTCCATTGAAGTCGCTCAGGATGCCTTCCGACGGCCAGGCGGTAATCAATCCTGTTTCTGTATTAATGGTAGTTCCTTTGATTTGTTCTTCAGCATTATCGGAGAAATAGGAATCTGCAGTACCGTTAAAATAGGGCAGACAACCGATTTGCTGTGTGCCATTGATAATAGTATCGTTTTTCAATCCTTCGATATCCTCCGATTTACTTGTCCATCTCACTTTGTTTCGCGCATTGGTTAGTGCCACGATACGTCCGTAAGGAGATGTGGTGAGGGTTTTGTCTAGATTACCATTTTTTATCGTTCAGGGCATAAACAATACCGATACATGTCTTTTCTTCATTCATTTCCGTAGAATAAGTACCGTCGCTATAATAGTAATCGCCTACTTTGGCAGGAGCTACCGGAGTGCAAGTAAGGGCAGCAGAAGCATAATACTTCCTTTTTCCAATGTAATGCTTTCTGTTGTTGAGGCTTCATATATGTTACCTGCATTGGTTACCAAGGTGAAATGTAGTTGTGCTTCCGAAGGGAAGAAAGAAAATATAAGCACTACCCGGTAATCCGGCATCATTCTTGATAGTAAAGCTTCCTTCTGTGGTGTTACTGAATTCTCCATCTTTCAACTTTAAGGTTGCATTGGAATAAAGCTTTCCCGAAGTGCTGTCACAGTGATGCGTGAGATGTCATTCAGCAGTGTGCTTCCATCGGTAGTAAACTCAAATTTACCGATGGTCATCAGATTCTTCATTTCGCAACTGCCCGAGCCCGACTGTGCAGTCATATTCACTTTGCACAAAGCCCATGAATAATCATAATTTGCCACTCCTGCCAATGTTCCGTCCTGATTGGCAAGACTCAGTTGTTGGGTCAATGTATCACTGCTGTTTGCTGTAATGGCATCAGCCGGATAAAATACTGCGATTTCTTTATCACTTTTTACTTTATTCGAGATGTCTCCGGTAAACAGGTCGGTAGAAGTGGATGACAGGGTGAAGATACTTTTCTTTACTCCTGTCAAGCCGGAGTGCATGGCTGCCAGTTTTGTACCTTCATTCCAATTGCCTTGCAGCATACCCGGAGTTGTTGCAGCATCGTTGCGCACTTCCAGAGAAGCTGTTAAAGAGAAAGGAACAGTAGATGTCGTATTCGACTTGTCGTCATCATCATCGCTGCATCCGAACATGCACAATGTAATGCCTAAAAGGAGAAATGTTTTTGCCTTTTTCATCATAGTTTTGCTTTTGCAAGTTTTTTATTTCAATCAGCAAAGGTAAATGTAATTTGTAGTCTTTTCAAATCTATTCAATGAAAGAAAGGCTTTTTTCGACGAATTAAGAGTTTTTGGTGGTAAAAGGCTCAATAATGTCGTTGAAAAAGGCTTCCGGTTTATTCCAAATCTTCAATTATCTTCTTTACATCTACTGATTGCAAACGACCGTATACTTTTTCACCGATGATTACTACCGGTGCTAATCCGCAAGCCCCTACACATCGCAGGCAGTCCAATGAGAATTTTCCATCGGGAGTTGTCTCACCTACTTCGATACCTAAGACACGCTTAAATTCTTCCAATAATTTTTCTGAGCCGCGTACATAGCAAGCAGTTCCCATACAAACGGAGATAGGATATTTTCCTTTGGGTGTCATGGTAAAGAAGGTATAGAAAGTGACTACGCCATATACTTTGGATACAGGGATATTCAATTTATGAGCGATGAGACGTTGCATCTCCTCCGGCAGATAACCTTGCGAGATGTTGGGCTTCATGTAAAATGTTGATCAGTTCACCGGGAAGATTTCCATATTTGTCGCAAATAGCTTTGACTTGTTCTGCCACTTCACAGGCAAGTTTTATTTCAGACATTGTTTTCTATATTTAAGAGGTTAGTCAATGGATTTGTTAAAGTAATGTGTATGTAGTAACTTTTCCGATTTTTCGCTCAAGGGTTTGCCGAGATATTCTTCGTATAGTGTTTTGATATACGGATTATCGTGCGATTTGCGAATCGGTTTGCCGGCATCTTCACGATAGAGTGCATTGGCACGGGCGTAGAGCACTTCTGAATTGCCATGATGAAGCGGCTGTCCGCCTCCGCCGATACAGCCTCCGGGACATGCCATGATTTCGATTACATGATATTTATTGTGTCCGTTGCGGATATCCTCCAATAAATGACGTGCGTTGCCTAATCCGTGGGCAATACCCACTTTTAACTCGAAACCGTTCAAATCAATTGTAGCACGACGAACTCCGTTTTAGTCCGCGCACTTGTTCAAAGTTGACATTTTGCAGAGGATGACCCGTATAGATTTCATAGACGGAACGAAGGGCGGCTTCCATTACTCCGCCGGTGGTTCCGAAATGACACCGGCCCCTGTCGAGACTCCCATCGGATTGTCGAATTCGGAATCAGGTAAACAGAGTGAAACCGATGTTGGCGCGTTTGATAAGTCGGGCTAATTCACGGGTAGAGATAGAGTAGTCTACATCAGGGTTACCGTTTGTTTTAAATTCATCCCGGTCACATTCGTATTTTTTTGGCGAGGCAAGGCATGATAGAGACAACCACCAAACTTCTCTCGTGGGATACCCATCTTTTCTGCCCAATAGGTTTTTGCTATCGAACCGAACATCTGTTGTGGTGAACGGGCAGTAGAAGGAATGTCAAGCATATCGGGGAATTGATGCTCGAAGAAGTTTACCCAGGCCGGACAGCAGGAGGTAAGAATAGGTAGGCGGACAGAACGGTCGCCATTTAAGTAGCGCGTGAGTCGGTTGAGTATTTCAGAGCCTTCTTCCATAATGGTGAGATCGGCGGCAAAGTCAGTATCGAATACATAATTAAAGCCGAGTTCGCGCAAGGCATAAACCATCTTTCCGGTAACCAATGTTCCGGCTGGTAAACCGAATTCCTCTCCCAAGGCGGCACGGACGGCGGGAGCTGTCTGTACGATAACTATTTTATCAGGATTTGACAGATCTTCTATCAGTCGGTTGGTATGGTCACGTTCGGTGAGTGCGCCAACCGGACATACAGCTACGCACTGTCCACAATAAGTACATTCGCTGTCTGTCATCATTTTGTCAAAAGCAGGTGCGATGGTTGTATTGAAGCCTCGGCGGATAGCTCCTAATGCTCCCACGGTTTGTACGTCGTTGCATACACTCTCGCAACGGCGGCAAAAGATGCATTTATCCATATTGCGTACAATGGATGAAGTAACTTCTCGCTTCCGGGGCGAAAGTTCGCCGCCGTTAAACGGCATTTCGCGGATATTGAAGCGGAGGGCAAGATTCTGCAATTCGCAATTACCGGATTTGGGGCAGGTGAGGCATTCATTGGGATGGTCGGAAAGAGTGAGTTCGGCCACTATTTTACGGGCATTCATCACGCGCAGGGTACTAGTGCGGACGACCATACCGTCAGTGCAGCGGGTGGCGCAAGCGGGTGCGAGATTTTTTCGTCCTTCTACTTCTACTACACAGATCCGGCAGGAAGCGGGATTATTTTTAATGCAGGTTCTTTCAGGTTGATGTGGCACAGGGTAGGTATATCAATCCCTATCTTACGTGCAGCTTCCAATAGGGTGGTGCCGGCAGGAACGGTAATAAAATGATGGTCTATTTGCAGGGTTATTTGCTGTTCTTCCATAATATTCATTCTTTAAGAGTTGAAATACAGGATTGAAATTTAGGTTGTTGTGTGTCCTGGGTTAACAAACATTGATGGCTTTAAACTTGCAGCGTGCCATGCACATGCCACATTTGATGCACTTGTTCGGGTCTATAACGTGGGGTTTCCGCACGTCTCCTATAATGGCATCGGCGGGGCAATGCTTGAAACATAGATGACAACCGATACATTTCTCAGGATTGATGTTGTAGGTGAGCAAAGCCTTACACTGTTTGGAACGGCAGGTCTTGTCTTTGACATGTTCCAGATATTCATCATAAAAGTTATTTAATGTCGAGAGTACAGGATTGGGGGAAGTCTGCCCCAGTCCGCAGAGAGCCGTATCCTTGATGACATGCCCGAGAGTAGACAGCGTTTCAAGGTCTTTCTCTGTTCCACACCCTTGTGTTATTCTGTTTAATATTTCCAGCAATCTCTTATTTCCGATGCGGCAGGGTGTACATTTCCCACAAGATTCTTCTACGGTGAAATCGAGATAGAAGCGGGCAACGGACACCATGCAGTCGTCTTCGTCCATTACGATCATTCCTCCCGAGCCCATCATGGAACCTGCAGCAAGTAAATTGTCAAAATCAATCGGTGTATCAAGATGTTTTTCTGTGAGGCAGCCGCCCGAAGGTCCTCCGGTTTGTACCGCTTTAAATTTCTTTCCACCTTTAATACCTCCGCCGATGTCGTAGATTACTTCGCGCAAGGTTGTTCCCATTGGTACTTCTATCAGGCCTACATTATTTATTTTTCCTGCCAGGGCAAATACCTTCGTTCCTTTTGACCGTTCTGTGCCGATAGAGGAGAACCATTCGGCTCCTTTTGTCAGGATGATGGGGATATTTGCCAGAGTCTCCACGTTGTTCACATTGGTTGGCTTACCTAAATAGCCGGCTTCTGCGGGGAAAGGAGGTTTCAAAGTCGGTTCTCCCCGATTTCCTTCCATTGAATGGATGAGAGCAGTTTCCTCACCACAGACAAATGCACCGGCTCCGTAGCGGATTTCTATATCAAAGCAGAAATCTGTTCCTAAAATTCTTTCACCCAGCAAACCATATTCACGTGCTTGAGCAATAGCAGTCTTAAGCCGCTGAATGGCGAGAGGATACTCGGCACGGATATAAACCAACTTGTCGGGAACCGATGGCGTATCCGCAAATAGTCATGGCTTCTACAATGGAATGAGGGTCTCCTTCCATGATAGAACGATCCATAAAAGCCCCGGGATCGCCTTCATCGGCATTGCAAACAACATATTTGGTATCAGCGGCTTGTTTGTGAGCAGACTCCCATTTTAGCCCGGTAGGGAAGCCTCCACCTCCGCGTCCGCGCAGTCCGGAACGTTTGATAACCCCGATGACATCTATCGGTTGCTTATGGAGCAAACTGTCTGCCAAAGCAAGATAACCGTGGCGGGCAATATATTCCTCTATATTTTCCGGGTTGATGAAACCACAGTTGCGCAGTGCGATGCGTTGTTGTTTCCTATAAAAATCCATGTGCTTGGAGTCGCTCACAACACGTTCGGTTTTCGGGTCGATATAGAGAAGTCGTTCCACTCGGTGACCATTGATAATGTGTTTCGTGATAATTTCGTCAACATCTTCGGGGGTAACCCGTATGTAAAAGGTATTGTCGGGAATGATTTTGACTATAGGTCCTTTTTCACAAAAGCCGAAACATCCGGTGGTGATAACTTCCACTTGATGGACAATATTGTACTGTTCCAATGCCTTTTGGAGATGTTCGGTAATGAGATGGCCGGAAGAAGCAGTGCAGCCGGTTCCTCCACAAACAAGGATTTGCAGGTGGTCGGTGCCTATGGTAAGGCCACAACTCTTCTCGGCAATCTTTTTGTTGCTTTGCTCACGCAAGCGGAGCGCATTTTCTGCCCTCTGCATGATGGCTTGCAAGTCATGGGTAGACAGGATTTTCATGATATTTATTTTTTCTCGCCGAAATCGGCTTGTTGTTGCTCTACTTCTTTCAGTTTTCGTTCATTTTGCTCTTTTACAGCTTTTTCCTTTTCCAATTCCTTTTGGGATTTGGCTGTGATTGGAAAGGATTGTGAGTCAGACTTCATTGGGATAAGTGCTGCCTCTTCACTTGCATAAATCAAAGGATATGCCGAGGGTTTGCTTTCCAGTTCCAATTCTGCGCTGACCGGCATTTGCGAACCTTCGAATAATACACTGGCTGTTATCTTTATCTTGCCGGGTTTCAGAGTAGATTGTACCAATATCGGTGCTGTTCCCCATTTTACGGGAGCCGGATTTGCCAACACGTTTGCACCGCCGAGGATGCGTCCTTCACCTTCGATGTGGAATTTCACATAGTAATTGTTCAGGCGTTTTGATGTTGCCGTTTTTTTATCGGCAATGGCGGCTATAACCGTTACGAAGTCCGAGCCGTCGGCTTTTCAGTTCTGTGTTTTCATTATCTATCCAAAGAAGTAATTTGGAAGGACGGCGTGCCGGGCATACTTTTGTGAGTGGCTACTACCTTTCCGTTTATCAGTCCTTCTGCCAGTAGAAAGACTTCCTTTTGCCTTCCTTCTTTCATAGACATGTTTTTTGTCTATCATGAAGTTATATACATCCTTAAATGTGATGATTGGAGACGGCATTCCTTCCCGGCTAACCGGTTTGGTATATGTCAGGCTCTTTCCTCCTTTATTATATGTAAGGCGCACTTCATCACAATTGGAATATACGGTTACATCTTTAGGAGAGAACGGTGTCATTTCGTGAGCGATATATACCATGGGACCGGTTTCGAACAAGCGGTCTTGTTTCTTGGGCGAGCGTTGCGCTTGGAACATATAATAAGAATACTTGGGCTGGCGGAACACATCCATCAATCCGCCATAGAAGGGGTCGGGGTGATAGCCGCGTTGGTGGTCGAATGAATGCCACAGGCATCCTCCTACGTGTTGGCGTGGTGTACGATAAAGCACGTCATAGCAGGTATATGGATAGTTGGGAGCGGCATAATGCCAAGCCTGGATAAGCATTGCCTGCTCTCCCCAGTTGCGAGCTACCCGGCTGGGAGAGTTATGAGAATTCCAATCATCTACGTTATCTCCCCATTCACGGGTGAAGTAAGTGTGATTTTGGGGTCGAGCTTCTTTATGGCCCAGTCTTTGTCCGCATTGGCCGGATGGGTGAAAAGGACAGGGTAGACTTCATGGCCGCGTGCCTCGCTGTCGCAACCGGAGTAACAATAAGGATAAGGATATTCTTGTGCTACTAAGTCGAGTGTGTTTTTTGCAAAATCGGCCGGATACCAATGTTTCAGTTCAAAATAGGTTCCCACAGCCATACGCAAGGATGATTACGATCGCGGCGAACCATATTGCGGATATCACTGTAAACGCGTTGGGCAAATTCAGGAGCGTCGTTCCAGAATTGCCAGCCCGGAGTATTGACAATGACAAACAAT
>ENA-OQCD01000406-OQCD01000406.1-human-gut-metagenome-genome-assembly--contig:-NODE-406-length-12129-cov-2.416181_pt1 | contig 12129 bp, 13 predicted proteins | sample MGYA00242755_ERZ504571 | MGnify/ENA primary metagenome ERZ504571 (study PRJEB26092, sample SAMD00036274) | human gut metagenome | host: Homo sapiens | study: EMG produced TPA metagenomics assembly of...
AGCAATTCTCACATTGAAAAATCTTGATGAGTGTTATGCTTTTTTTGAAGATGTATGTACCGTCAATGAACTTCAGTCTATCGCACAGCGCTTTGAGGTAGCAGCTATGCTGCGCCAGAAAAATACATATCTTGAGATTGCACAGAAAACAGGTGCATCTACTGCGACAATCAGCCGTGTGAACCGAAGCTTAAACTTTGGAAGTGACGGTTATGAAATGGTGTTTGAGCGTATCAATGAATAATGATATATAAGAGCAAATAACCTATTGCTTTTTTATCCCAAAGTAGTGTATTGCTTCAAAAAAACTTGATGTAATTTAATTATTATTGATGCTATTTGTGGAACGAAGTTTTGTTCTCTTGAAAAAAATGTCAAAATATACTAACATAGGGAAGTACAAGTGCTGAAAGGTGCTTGTACTTTCATTATGATAAAAAAGAAACTTTTTGCAGACCAGCGGGATAATCTTTATGCGATAAATATGCTGGAAGACCCTGGCAGAAAGATTTTTTGAAAAAAAAGGTTTTTAGACGCAAATCAGTTTAAATTTGGGATACTGTGTAAACGAAATGAAAGGGGCACCCAAAAAAAATTTTGCAGCGAAAAAGGGGATAGAAATGCATCGGTACCATTCACAGCTCTGTACAACTTTTTGAGTATGCTTTTGGGGAATGCCGGAAGAGCGGGCGGATTCATGGTCTGAAAACAGAGAAACAGGAAAAATTTCTCCTCATGGAAAGAAGAGAAATGCATCAGGATTCACCAAAAGAAAGTTTAGTAGACAAGCCCAGAAGAGAGTCGAACAGCAGTGTTCCAGCATCTTGGAGCTCAGAGAAGCTAGGGTCAAAAGAGAAGCAGAGCGGCTTTTACGAAAAGAACAAGCGAAAACGGATGCGCCTAAACTTGCCGCTTCTATTGTCGTTACAAGCACGAAAGGCGGAGTAGGAAAAACAACTGTGGCGACACAAGCTTGCTTGTTGTTATTGCACTTACAAGCCATGGCAGAGGGCGGTTTAGGGCATGCATTGTAGACTTTGACACAGGATTCGGCGATGTATGCACGGCTTTAGATTATGATACGAAAGGCACAACCATTGTTGCCTGGCTTGATGATATTCGTCAGCGAATGGAAGCTGGTGAAAAAAAGGAAAACAATCAATCTATACAGAAGGGCAAATTCAGGAGTTCCTTCAGAAAAAAGAAGGAAATCGGTTTATATGCGCTTTTAGCCCCGCAAAATCACACAGACAGCTTGGACATCCGCGCAGAGGAATTGGAAATTATCATGAAAAATCTGAAAGAGAACGCCGGACTGGATTACATCATTTACGATACCGGAAACGATTTAAAAGATCCTACACTCCTTGCTTTGGACCAGGCAGAGCATGTCCTTTTGGTGGCAACCCAGGATATTTCCTGCGCTCACTGTCTCGATATGTTCCTTCGGACCTTAGAAACGATCCGGTTTGATACTTCCAAAATTAAGCTGGTCCTCAATAACATCATGTCAGCTAAAGCAACAGGAATCTCTATCGCAGAGTTGCAGGAAAGCTTCAAATATCCGTGCTGGGCTAAAATCAAGCATGATGCAGAGATTATTCGCTACAACAATTTCGGAAGACCAGTAGTTTTTTTCTGCTACACACGATATGACAAAGCAGATGAGATCACTCATTCAGTGTCTGAATGAGCGTGATGGAACACTGCAAGCAGAAGAACCCAAAAAGGAGTTTTTGGAGAAAAGCTGTTTTCTGGAAAGGAGGGAAACTAGATGTCACTGTTAAGAGACCGTATTAACCGTGATACACGGGGAAAAAAGAACGTGTGGAGCAGAAAAATACAGAACGTAACTGTCCGACCGACAGAATCTGAGCGGACGATTGCGGATCAGCTAATTCGCGATGTGTCGGAGCAGTTTAAAGAAGAAATATCTAAGTGTGGACTTACGGAAGAAATCCAGGAGAAAATTCGTCTTTATGTACGCAGCACAATCACGAAACTTGATTATGACGATTATAGCGTCAAAATCCGGATTGAAAAGGTTGTTTTATCCAGCATTATTGGTTTAGGACCGATTGACCCATTTCTGCACGATCCGTCCGTAACGGAAATTATTGTGCAGCGGTATAACTGTATATCAGTGGAACGCAACGGATTGGTGGAGGAAACGGATGCGGAGTTTGTTAGTGAAGAGCATTTAATGACCGTCATAAACCGTATTATCCAGCCAGTAGGCAGACAAATCAATCTGCATTCACCGTTAGTTGACGCGCGATTAAAGGACGGTTCCCGTGTAAATGCGACCATTCCGCCGATTTCACCGGACGGAGCAACGTTGACGATTCGGCGATTTTCGGAGAAAGCTTATACCGGAGAAGATTATCTTTCGTTTGGCAGCCTTGATGAAAAAATGCTCTATTTTCTGATGCGGACTGTCCAGGGTAAGGCAAGTATGATCGTTTCTGGCGGAACAGGCAGCGGAAAAAACGACGCTTTTGAACATGCTGCTGCTTGGAATACCGGAAAATGAACTGGTGGTAACGATTGAAGACAGCTGCGAACTCAAACACAATCGGAAGAATATCCGCCGTCTGGAAGCAAGACTTGCGACAGGAGAACTGGGTGTATTGTCTGTACCTGTACGTGCTTTGGTCAAAAATGCACTGCGAATGCGGCCAGATCGGATTATTGTCGGTGAGATCCGTGATGAAACCATTGTGGATATGGTCAGCGCTATGAGTACAGGACATGAGGGGAGCCTTTCTACCGTTCACGCCAACAGTCCGCAGAATCTGATCAAGCTAGAATGCCTATTTTGTACTCTATGTATGGGGACAGCGCATTTACTCCGGAAGCACAAGCGATTCAGCTATCAGAGGCATTGGATTTGATTGTGCATGTGTCCAGAATGGTGGACGGTTCCCGAAAAGTAACGCATATCACCCATATTGCGGGATTGGAGCAGCCTCTTGAGCAAGGAAGCGAAAGAATTTATATTGGAGGCAGAAAAAACACACAGTCCTTCGGGCAAAGCCTGTTTGCCCGGCTGTGTTTGAACGGAACAAAATGATGGAGGCAACACAGTATGAATCGTATTTCTCGTCGTAATTTCCTGAAGGCGGCCGGCGTTGGCGCCGCTGCACTGGGTCTGGCTGCCTGCGGCGGCTCTTCCAGCTCCACCGCATCCAGCGTGGCATCCTCCACCGCCGCTTCTTCCGCAGCGGCGGCTGCAGACGTTACCATCAAGGTAGCCGCCATCGAGACCGGCTACGGCGCTGATATGTGGAAGAAGGTCGCCGAGGCCTTTACCGCACAGACCGGCATCAAGGTGGACCTGACCACCGACAAAAAGCTGGAGGACGTCATCGGCCCCTCCATGCAGGGCGGCGACTACCCCGACGTGGTCCATCTGGCCACCGGCCGTGAAGCTGCCCTGACCGAGCAGTTCATCAAGGGCAACCTGATCGCCGACATCACCGATGTGCTGAGCATGACCGTGCCCGGCGAGAGCAAGAAGGTGAGCGAGAAGATCGCCGGCGGCTTTACCGACACCTCCCTGACCAACCCCTACGGCGACGGCAAAACCTATCTGGCTCCCATGTTCTACAGCCCCTGCGGCCTGTTCTACAACGCCGGTTTCCTGAAGGAAAGGGCTGGGACGTGCCCAAGACCTGGGACGAGATGTGGGCACTGGGCGACAAGGCTGCCGCTGAGGGCACCTACCTGTTCACCTACCCCACCACCGGCTACTTCGACGCCTTCTTCTATGCGCTGATGTACGCTGCCGGCGGCCCGGAGTTCTTCAATAAGGCCACCCACTACACCGAGGGCATCTGGGACACCCCCGAGGCAAAGACCTGCTTTGATATCGTGGCAAAGCTGGCTTCCTACACCAACCCCATCACCCCCGCACAGGCCAACGATCAGGACTTTACCCAGAACCAGCAGCTGGTGCTGGACAACAAGGCCCTGTTCATGCCCAACGGCACCTGGATCGTGGGCGAGATGGCCGAGGCTCCCCGTGCAGACGGCTTTGAGTGGGGCATGACCGCCCTGCCCGCTGTCAAGGCCGGCGGCGATGGTTACAGCTACACCTGGTTCGAGCAGGCATGGATCCCCGCCGGTGCCGAGCATCAGGATGCCGCCAAGCAGTTCGTGGCTTACCTGTACAGCGACGAAGCCTGCAAGCTGTTTGCCGAGAGCGGCGCTATCCAGCCTGTGCTGGGCATCGCCGACAGTCTGGAAGGCGACAACAAGATGTTCTACTCCATCTACGACAACGGCGCAAAGGCCGCCATGGGCAACTTTGCAGCCTTCAGTGCCATCCCCGGCGTGGAAGTGCGCACCGTGTTCTTCGACCCTGTCAACTCTCTGGTGTCCGGCAGCATGACCGAGCAGCAGTGGATCGACGGCATCAAGTCCGCCAGCGACCAGATGCGCGCCAACATTATCGAGTAATTAAGCCCTGCCCAGCGGGGGCGGTTTTTACCGCCTCCGCTTTTTTGGGCTGTACAGTACCATCAAGAAAGGAGCGGTCAATCCCCTATGAGAACGGATAAAAGCCGCAAACGGTTCGTATTCCTCTGTGTGGCACCGGCTACCATCCTGTTTTTCCTCTTTATGATCCTGCCCACCCTCAACGTGTTCCGCATGAGTTTGTATGAGCGGGGTGCCTATTCTCCCAACGAGACCTTTGTGGGGCTTAAAAACTTCCAGCATCTGCTGCGGGACGCCCAGTTCATCCGCTCCATGCAGAATATGATCCTGCTGGTGGTAACGGTCACCCTGATCACCTTCGCCTTTGCACTGGTATTTGCCGCCATCCTCACCCGGGAGAAGATCAAAGGCCAGAACTTTTTCGCATCATCTTCTACATCCCCAACATCCTGTCGGTGGTCGTCATCTCCGGCATCTTCTCTGCCATCTATAAGCCGGAAAACGGCATGCTGAACAGCATCATCGGCCTGTTCCGCAACATGAGCGACCCCATCCTGTGGAAGGGCGAAAAATTGGTCATCCCCTCCATCATCATTGCCATGGTGTGGCAGGCCATCGGCTACTACATGGTCATGTACATGGCCTCCATGTCTGCCGTGCCCATCAGCCTGTACGAGAGCGCCAATCTGGACGGTGCCGGGCGGCTGACCCAGTTCTTCCAGATCACCATCCCCCTCATCTGGACGAATATCCGCACCACCCTCACCTTCTTTATCATCTCCACCATCAACATGGCCTTCCTCTTCGTCAAGGCCATGACCAGCGGCGGGCCCAACGGCGCATCGGATGTGGCGCTGAGTTATATGTACAGTCAGAAGGACGCCGGTCTTTACGGCTACAGCATGGCCATCGGCGTGGTAATCTTCCTGTTCTCGTTTGCCCTGTCCGCCTGTGTCAACAAGGTCACCAACCGCGATACGCTGGAATTTTAAGGAGGGAAGAAGATGCAGAATACCACCGAAAAATCTTCCCGCTCTGCGGAAGGTCTGTACAAGTTTTTCATCTATTTTGTGCTGGTTCTGCTGGCCGTTACCATCATCGTGCCGGTGGCATGGGTGTTCATGGCCTCCATCAAGCAGAATGCCGAGTTCTACGGCAACCCCTGGGCACTGCCCGCCGGGTTTTACTGGCAGAACTTTGTCAACGCATGGAATGGTGCCCAAATGGGCGAATATATGCTCAACTCGGTCATCGTCACCGCGCTGGCGCTGGCGCTGCTGCTGGTCGTTGCCCTGCCCGCCGCCTACTGCCTGTCCCGCTTCCACTTCAAGGGGTGCAAGGTGCTGAACACCCTGTTCATGGCGGGCTTGTTCATCAACGTGAACTACATCGTGGTGCCCATCTTCCTGATGCTGCGGGACGGCGATGCGTGGCTGAAAGGCCATTTCGGCAGCGGCTTTCTGCTGAACAATCTGGTGGTGCTGGCGGTGGTATACGCCGCCACCGCGCTGCCCTTTACCATCTACCTGCTGTCGGGCTACTTTGCCACCCTGCCCCACGATTTTGAGGAGGCCGCCTATATCGACGGTGCAAGCTATTTTTCCACCATGACCCGCATCATCTTCCCCATGGCAAAGCCCTCCATCATCACCATTATCCTGTTCAACTTCCTGTCCTTCTGGAACGAGTATATCATCTCCATGACCCTGATGAGCTCCACCAAGGCACCCCGCACCCTGCCGGTAGGTCTTTTGAACCTGATGCAGGCGCAGCAGAGCGCCGCCCAGTACGGCACCATGTACGCAGGTCTTGTGCTGGTAATGCTGCCCACCCTGATCTTGTACATCTGCGTGCAGCGGCAGCTGACGCAGGGCATGACCGTGGGCGGCCTGAAAGGTTAAGGTGACAGACGATGAAAGCATACTGGAAAGAGCATCCCGCCCTGCGCATGGTACTGATGCTGGTGCTGTTTGTGCTGGCACTGGTGCTGGTGGTGTCCGGCTGGAAAATGACCGGGCAGCTGGCAGGGCTTGGCATCATGCTGGTGGGCGTAGCGCTGCTGCTGGCTGTGCTGGCGCTGTATAACGCCGCCTACGATTGACCCCCTACGATTCAAAGAGAGGCAAAAGGAGAGTTTCCCATGGATGAAATAAGAAAGACCGGGCGCGTGACCATTCCCACAGACCTGGACGTTGTGCCCGAAACGCTGGAGATCTTAAAAAAGTGGGGTGCCGATGCCATCCGCGACTGCGACGGCACCGACTTTCCGCAACAGCTCAAGGATGCGGACGCCAAGATCTACTCCACCTACTATACCACCCGCAAGGATAACGCATGGGCAAAAGCAAACCCGGACGAGGTGCAGCAGTGCTACATCATGACCGGCTTCTACACCGCACCCGGCGACACCGTGACCATCCCGCTGATGAAGGGCATCAGCCCGGAGCTGATGCAGGTGAATACCAACGACGACATCACCCGCTGGTGGGAGGTCATGGATCGAACCACCGGTCAGCCCGTGCCGCCGGAGCAGTGGAGCTACGCCGACGGCAGTGTGACCGTACAGGCCGTACCGTTCCATGAGTATACCGTCAGTTTTCTGGCTTACCTCATCTGGGACCCGGTGCATATGTACAACGCTACCACCAACGGCTGGACGAATTTTGAGCACCAGATCACCTTTGACGTGCGTCAGCCCAAGACCCACAAGTATTCCATGGAGCGCCTGCGCAAGTTCATTGCAGAGCACCCCTATGTAAACGTCATCCGCTACACCACCTTCTTCCACCAGTTCACCCTGATCTTCGACGAGCTGAAGCGGGAGAAATTCGTGGACTGGTATGGATACTCTGCTTCGGTCAGCCCTTATATCCTCAACCAGTTTGAGCAGGAAGTGGGCTACAAGTTCCGCCCGGAGTACATCATCGATCAGGGCTACTATAACAACCAGTACCGGGTGCCCAGCAAGGAATTCCGGGATTTTCAGGCCTTCCAGCGCCGCGAGGTGGCAAAGCTTGCCAAGGAGATGGTGGACATCACCCACGCGTGCGGGTGCGAAGCCATGATGTTCCTCGGCGATCACTGGATCGGCACCGAACCTTTTATGCCGGAGTTCAAAACCATCGGACTGGATGCCGTAGTGGGCAGCGTGGGCAACGGCTCCACCCTGCGCCTGATCTCTGACATTGAGGGCGTGAAGTACACCGAGGGCCGTTTCCTGCCGTACTTCTTCCCCGACACCTTCCACGAGGGCGGCGACCCGGTGCGGGAAGCCAAGGAGAACTGGGTTACAGCCCGCCGCGCTATCCTGCGCAAGCCCATCGACCGCATCGGCTATGGCGGCTATCTGAAACTGGCCTTGCAGTTCCCGGAGTTCGTGGACTACGTGGAGAGCGTCTGCAACGAGTTCCGCGAACTGTACGAGAACATCAAGGGCACCACACCCTACTGTGTCAAGCGAGTGGCCGTGCTGAACTGTTGGGGTAAAATGCGGGCTTGGGGCTGTCACATGGTGCATCACGCCCTCTATTACAAGCAGAACTATAGCTATGCCGGTGTCATTGAGATGCTGTCCGGTGCGCCCTTTGATGTGAAGTTTATCAGCTTTGAGGATATCAAGAACGACCCGCATCTGCTGGATTCGTTGGATGTCATTATCAATGTCGGCGATGCCGACACCGCACACACCGGCGGCATCTGGTGGGAAGATCCGGAGATCTCCTCCGCTATCCGCAAGTTCGTCTGGAACGGCGGCGGCTTTATCGGCGTGGGTGAGCCTTCCGGTCACCCGTATCAGGGGCACATTTTCCAACTTGCCACTGTGTTGGGCGTGGAGGAGGAAAACGGCTTCACCCTGAACTACGACAAATACAACTGGGAGGAGCACCCCGACCACTTTATCTTGCAGGACGCCGACCAACCCGTGGACTTTGGCGAGGCAAGAGGAATATTTATGCGCTGGAAGGCACCGAAGTGCTGGTGCAGCGAAACAAAGAAGTGCAGATGGCGGCACACGACTTCGGCAAGGGGCGTGCCGTGTACATCAGCGGTGTGCCTTACAGTTTTGCCAACAGCCGCACCCTTTACCGCGCTATCCTGTGGAGCGCCCACAGCGAGGAGGAGCTGCATACATGGTTCAGCTCCAACTACAACGTGGAGGTGCACGCCTACGTCAAAAACGGCAAGTACTGCGTGGTGAACAACACGTACGAGCCGCAGGACACCACCGTTTACACCACAGACGGCAGCAGCTTTGCTCTGCATCTGGATGCCAACGAGATCAAGTGGTATGAGATCTAAGTTCTCCTTTTCATAAAACGAACACAACGGGCAGCTCTGTTATCAGAGCGCCCGTTGTGTTTGCTGTATCTGCCGATAACTCAACCTGTGTCAATCGAACGCTGCAATGGAGATGGCTGAAAACGCAGAAATTCAGTAATGGGAGCGTAGTAGACCTGCAGAAAAAAAGAAACTGCCCGTGCGAGTATGCGTAAGATGGTGAAGCACCTTCTGAAAAATATAAGTATGTGCCAACGTCAAGCGGCGTAAGGGCTGCAACAAAAAGACCGTGCAGAAGGACTGGTGGAAGATCTGGTCGTCCGGGAGACCATGAAGCTGATTCAGGACGATGCGGTAATCGACAAGATCGTTCAACTGGTCATGGATGTCCAGAATCAGGAGAACACCACGATCCCGCTGCTGGAAAAGCAACTGCGAGAGGTCAACAAAAAGCTGGACAACCTGATGAAGGCGATCGAGGACGGCTTGTACACCCGGACAACGAAAGAGCGTCTGGAAGAGCTGGAAATCCAGAAAGATGAACTGACTGCAAAAATCGCAGATGAAAAATTGAAGAAGCCCAGCTTCAATGAGGATTTCATCCGGTTCTGGCTGATGAAATTTAGAAAGTTCGATATTTCGCAGAAAAAAGCAGCGGAAGGCGCTGATCGAGATTTTTGTCAATGCCATTTTTCTGTACGATGACCGGATGCTAATCACGTTCAACTACAAGGATGGCACCCAAACCGTCCGATTTGAGGACGCTTTGACCGCTGATTGCGGAGAAAAAAGTTTGCGTTTGCGAAGCAACGAAAGCCCCAGTGGGGGCTTTTGAGCAACAGAACGGTCTTGCGCAAGCAAGATGGAGGGGCCGTGCCCCGACAAGTTCGGATTTGTCCGGCTCTGCTGGACCAAAAGCTCCACAGACGAATTTGTTCGTCTGTGGAGCTTTTTTGTTTGCCCACAGCGTGGTCGGAAAATGAAAAAAGAATGCAAAATGCGGTGCGCTTGAAAAATGTCAGGACGGGATTTTTGTAAAAAATGTAGAATATCTTGCCGGAAACTGTGCATTCTCTCCAACAAAAACTGCCCAAACGTGTTGATATTGAGAAAAAAGCTTCACAAACGTTTACAAAAGGGTAACAGGTTGGTATACTTTATGGTGGTAAACGTAACAAGCCATGGAAGCTGAAAGGAGAACCTACCCGTGAATACCGCTGCACCGTCCCGTAAAAAACTGCTGAGCCTTGTGCTGACACTGGTGTTTATGCTCACCTGCCTGCCGGCTGCTTGGCGGTTGATCTGAATGTGGACGCAGGCTTCTACTTCAAGCAGAGCCGTGGCGGCACCTGCACGCTGGCATCCGCAGCCATGATGCTGCGCCGCCGTGCCTATTTTGACGGCCTGACCGACTGGTCCACTGTGACCGAGAACAGTGTCCGTTCCACGGCATGGTCCAACGGGCTTTCCCACAGCTTTACATATAAGGAGATGCAGGTGGGCTACGGCACACTGCCCTCCCGCAAACAGGAAAAAGTGCAGACCCTGATCACCCTGCTTTCGCAGCACCCGGAGGCATCGTGCTGTATGACCGCGGCCAGCCCCATGCAGTGCTGCTCACCGACTACACCAACGGCAACTTCTATTGCTCCGATCCGGCAGGCAACATCTCTTCCGGACGCATCCCGCTGGAAAACTCCAGCGTTTCGGTCAATAGGTCCTCCTGCTACTGGTATGTGGCATCAGATCACAACTCCATTGCTGCAGAGGCTGACGGCCTGCGTCTGGAAGGCATGAGCTACCCCATCAATGTCCGTGCGGGCAAGGGCATGGCGCTGACCGGCACTGCAAATGCTGCGCTGGGCACCACCCTGACCAATGTGCAGGTGGCAGTGCTGGACGAGAACGACCAGACGGTGTTCACTGCACAGGCAGCACCCAATACGGCAATCTTCTCCTTCAAGTCGCTGGACAGCTCCATCCGCTTTGGTGAACTGCCCGCAGGCAATTACACCTACATGGTGGTCGTGACCGATTCTCAGGGCGATAACCTCTGCTTTACCAGTGACTTCACGGTTTCGGATGGCTCGGCAAGCAGCGGCGTTTACTGGTCGGTGAAGGATACCGAGGGCACCAAGCTGCTGGACAGCATTCAGGAAGTTCAGGATGCCTTTGCAAATGCAACTGAGTCCACTCTGGGCTGGTTTGGCGGTCTATTCCAGTAAAATCATAAACGACAAAAAAGAAGTCCCGGAATACACTTCCGGGATTTCTTTTTTTGCTGTAATTTGTTGTAAAAAAAGCTTATTTCAGGGTTCCGTCCAGTACCTGACTGTAATACCAGGGCTTTGGTGCGCGGAAGGTCTTGCCGCTGAGGAACTCGAAATCCGGCTGGGTGAAGCGGGGCATGGTGAGTTCCCATGCGCACAGGGCCTGATACTTGAGTTTCAGCTCGCGGTTGGCGGTGTTGTTGCCGTATTTGCTGTCGCCCAGAATGGGACAGCCGATGCTGGCCATGTGTGCGCGGATTTGATGGGTGCGGCCGGTGATCAGCTGCACCTTCAACAGGGCCAGACGGCCGGAGACGGCGATGGTCTCGTACCGGGTCTCCACTTCCTTGGCACCGGGCTGCTTTTCCTCCACGATCTTCACGATGCCGCGGTCCGCGTCCTTGAGCAGATAGCCGCCCAGAGTGGCATCCGGCGGCATCGGTCGGCCGAAGGTGACGCAGAGGTAGGTCTTTTTCACATCGCGGTTCTTGATGGCTGCAAGGAACAGCTCTTCGGCCTCCGGGGTCTTGGCAACGATGACAAGGCCGCTGGTGCCGGTGTCCAGCCGGTGGCACAGCGCCGGGGTGTACAGGTCGTTCTCCTTGTACTCGCCCTGCTGGTTCAGGTAGAGCAGGGTGCGGTTCAGCAGGGTGTCGTCCTCCGGACCGTCCACGGCAAGACCGGCGGGCTTGTTCACAATGACAATCTGTGGGCAGTCGTAGACACCTGTGCCGGGCCGCGGGCGTTCTTCCACGCCGGGCCGTCCACACGCCTGTCCGCATCCAGAACTTCATCCAGAATGAACAGCTTGATCTCATCACCGGCCATCACGCGGGTGGAAAGCGGCTGCTTTTTGCCGTTCAGCTTGATCTTGTTCTCCCGCAGGGCCTTGTTCAGGCGGCCCGGGGTCAGGGCGGGGAACTGCTGGGTCAGATAGTTGTCCAGCCGGGTGGGGGGCAAGACATTTTACTTTTTAAAAATTTTCACGGGAAATTTCCTCTCTATCTTGAAAATAGAATGTGTCTTTGAATCGTTTTTTATTTGTAGCGGAACAAAAAACCGCGCGTCAAGCGCAGAGAAAAAGGAAATGTTGACTTTTCCGCACGGGTGACGTATGATACCGAGACAGGTGCGGAAAACA
>ENA-OQCD01000407-OQCD01000407.1-human-gut-metagenome-genome-assembly--contig:-NODE-407-length-12124-cov-1.776611_pt1 | contig 12124 bp, 25 predicted proteins | sample MGYA00242755_ERZ504571 | MGnify/ENA primary metagenome ERZ504571 (study PRJEB26092, sample SAMD00036274) | human gut metagenome | host: Homo sapiens | study: EMG produced TPA metagenomics assembly of...
TGAAAAATCCGATTTTCAAAAAAGCATCTGCAATATTATATTTGGCGCATTTATCGTGCAGCCAGATAAATTTTTTTCCATATCTTTCATATTTAACTGTTTGAAAACGCCGATGGTGCGGGTATCTTCATAACTGCACTTAAATGCCAGATCGTGGATATCTTTTTCTGTAAGGTCAAGACCAAGCTCATGAAGGCTGGTAGGCATTTGAATGGAACGGAAATAATCTTCCATAGCCTCGATACCGGCAAGGGCGGTTTTGTTGAAATCGATACTGCATGGGATTTCGAATACGTTGGTGGCAAACTGGGCAAAACGCTCCGGATTTGCGTCATAGACATAACGTGCCCAGCTTCCCCACAATGCGGCCAGACCGGCACCGTGAGCTACATCGTAGGTCCCTCCAAGTTCATGTTCCAGCTGATGACATGCCCAGTCACCGCCACCGGTTCCACAGCCGGTAAGACCGTTGTGAGAGAGACTTCCTGCCCACATGATTTCTGCTCTGGCGGTATAATTATCCGGCTCTTTCAGCAAGATACGGGAATTGTAGATTACCGTCTGCATAAGGGATTCGCTGATGCTGTCTGTAATTTCCATAGTTTCGATATTTACGAAATACCGTTCCATGGTATGCATCAGGATATCCACACAGCCGCTTTCTGTCTGGTACTGAGGTAAGGTGTATGTAAGCCGTGGATTCAGAATGGCAAAAAACGTGGCCTGCACAGGTCATTTCGGGCAGTACTGCGTTTCAGCCAGCCGTCTTCATTTGTGATGACGCAGGAATTGCTCATTTCACTTCCGGAAGCTGCGATGGTAAGGATCACACCAACTGGAAGACAGGCTTTTGGAGTTTCGGTGCGGAGGAAAAAGTTCCATACATCGGTTTCCGGATTTGCAAGGCCGTAACCGATGGCTTTACAGGAATCAATAACACTTCCGCCTCCTACAGCAAGAAGAAAATCCACATTTTCTCTGCGGCAGAGCTCAATTCCCTCCCGGACCTTGGAAAGCCGTGGATTTGGAACGACGCCTCCAAGAGTTACATAGGCAATTCCTGCCTCGTCAAGTACGGATCTGATTTCATCAATAAGACCGGATTTAACGGCACTGTGTCCGCCGTAGTGGATCAGAAACTTTTTTACAATGCTGTTCTTTCAGAAGTGTGGCAACTTTAAGATGTGTATCTTTTCCAAAAACCACCCGTGTGGGGGTAAAATATTCAAAACTTCTCATAATAAATAACTCTCCCTTATTTCATAACTGATCTATCTGAAATATTCAAAAACAAACAATAAAATTGAATGGTCTGCATCAGCAAAACTGTTATAATAATAGCATAGAGGAAGTCAGGGTGCAAGATTTCGGAAAACGTTTGCAACAGGAAAAACAGGGAAGATAAAGATGATAAAAAGGGTGTAATTCCAGAAGGGTGTGGTATAATAGGTTCTGTGAGAAAGCAAAAGTGACTTAATCACAGAAACAGACCGATGCAGAGCGTATATTATAAAACAGATTTCAAAGAAGCAGAAGAAAGCAGGTGTCTGAAATGGAAAATATCATTATCGTAGGAGCAGGCCCGGCAGGAATTTCCGCAGCTCTTTATGCAGCGAGAGGAAATATGGACCCGCTGATCATCAATACAGGAATCGGTTCACTGGAAAAAGCAGAGAAGATCGAGAATTATTACGGACTTGAGAGACCTCTTTCCGGAAAAGAACTTTTTTGAAAGAAGGACTTGAACAGGTCAGGGCACTTGGTGTCAGGATCCTGGATGCCCAGGTCGTGGGAATGGGAGGCTTTGATACCTTTGAGGTGAAAACAACGGAAGGCGATTTTGAAGCCCGCAGTGTGATCCTGGCAACGGGAAGCAAAGACTTCTGCGAAGATCCCGGGAGTGAAGGAATTTGAAGGAAAAGGAGTCAGCTACTGTGCAGTATGCGATGCTTTTTTCTACCGCGGAAAAGATGTGGCGGTTCTTGGAAACAGCGATTTTGCCCTTCATGAAGCTGAGGAACTTTCTCATACAGCTTCTCATGTGACGATTTTTACAGATGGAAAGAAACCGGAATTTTCAAAGGAGAATGCGATTGACGTGAATACCATGAAAATTCAGGCAATTGAGGGAGATGAGCGTGTTCAGGGACTTCGCCTGAAAGGAGATGTATCTTTACAGGAAGCAGGCGAACCGCAAACGTCATTTGCACCCGCAGAAGGTGTTTTTGTGGCCTTGGGCACAGCCGGAAGTTCAGAAATGGCCCGCCAGATTGGTGCGGAACTGAATGAAAAGGAAATATCGGGTGAATGAGGAGATGGAAACAACGGTTCCAGGACTGTATGCGGCAGGGGATTGTACCGGAGGCCTTCTTCAGGTGGCAAAAGCGGTACATGATGGAGCGCAGGCAGGCCTTTCCGCCTGTCAGTATGTGCGGAAACTTTTGAAAGAGCAGGCATAGAGTGCATACAGTATAAATTCAGAAGAAAGGCAGAAACTGATAACGATCAGAAACAGGATCGGATTTTATAACATATAAATTTAAGGAGGAATTTTATCATGGCAAAAGTTTTTACAACAGACAATTTTGAAACAGAGGTATTAAATGCAGAGAAACCGGTACTGGTAGATTTCTGGGCAACCTGGTGCGGACCGTGCAGACGTCAGGCTCCTGTTGTGGAAGAACTGGCAGAAGCAGGATACGAAGTAGGGAAAGTAGACGTAGATAAAGAGCCGTCTCTTGCACAGCAGTATAAGATCATGAGTATTCCTACACTGCTTGTGTTTAAAGGTGGAAAAGAGACTGCACGTTTTGTGGGACTGACATCAAAAGCAGAGCTTGAAGCAGCACTTCAGTAAGATCAGAAAGTATTCATCATTTCATAAAGACGGCTTTATCCAGAATGCGGATCGATCCCGTGAGATCTGGATAGAGCGTCTTTATTCATTTTTGAGGCTGCGGCTGACTGCCTCCCTGGCACTTCCGATGGAGCGGGCGATTGCCTCCTGGGTGAGAGTGAGTTCATCAGAACCGGTATCTGCAGCTTCGTCCAGCAGGAAGGCTGCGATCCTCTGAGGTAACGTCATAAAAAAAATGTCCGTTCGATTCCGGCGATCACATCCGAGAAATGTTCGGTTGTCCGTTTATAGATGAAATTTTCCAGATAGATATTGTTTTTCATCAGCCGGGAAAAAGGAACTGCCGGAAGCAGAAGAAGATCACAGTCTGTTTCCGCATCGATCTGCACATCAAATGTGATGGCAGAAAGCATACAGGAAGCGGAAAGGGTGCAGATATCACTGTCCCTTAAACGGTACAGTGTGGCTTCTTTTCCCTGAGAGGACAGAAGGTACACGCGGAGAACGCCCTTCAGAAGAAAAAGAGTTCCCAGACACTGGCGTTCTTCTGACTGTATGGCAGCACCTGCCGGGTAATGAAGTTCACGGATATTATCAAGAAGAAAATCCTGGTCTTCTTCGGTCATATGTTCCCAGAAGGGAAAAGCCTGAAAATAGTTCAGGCAGCTGTTTCGGTCCATAAAAAGGTACTCCTTTATAAAAGATGTAGTATCCATTTTAACGCTGTTTGAATGGAAATACAACAGAAACGGAATCTTTGTTGCAAAAGAGGAATCCGGTTTTTCTATTTACATCCGGGGATGGGAACGCTATAATCATAAGGCGAAAAGAATCAAACGGAGAAATAATGAAAAATGCCGGGTAAAGAGGGAGATCATCCGGCGGAAGTTAGGAGAATACAAATTTTGAAAATTTTACTTGCAGCGTGCAACGCAAAATATATCCATTCCAATCTTGCAGTATACAACCTGAAATCCTGTTCTGGAGAGTACAGCCCCAATGTAGTGATCAAAGAGTATACGATCAATCAGATCCAGGATGATATTTTAAAGGACATTTATCTGGAACAGCCGGATGTGATCTGTTTTCCTGTTATATCTGGAATATTTCCTTTGTAAAAGAACTGGTACCGGATCTTAAGAAAATCCTTCCACATGTGGATTTCTGGGCAGGCGGTCCGGAAGTATCTTACGATGCGGTGGAATTTCTGAAAAAGAATCCCGCGTTTTTTGGTGTGATGGTAGGAGAGGGAGAAGAAACTTTCCATGAACTGGCAGGCTATTATATAGAAAGAAAACCGGAAAACCTGAAAGAAATCGAGGTGTGGCATTTCATGACGAAACCAAAGTCCCGGATATTGTACACACAGGCTGGCGGGAACTGATGGATTTAAGTAAAGTTCCGTTTGCATACAGCAACCTTACAGAGTTTAAAAACCGTATCATCTATTATGAAAGCAGCAGAGGGTGTCCATTTTCCTGCAGCTACTGTCTTTCTTCCATAGATAAGAAGCTCCGGTTCCGGGATATTGAACTTGTAAAAAAGAACTGCAGTTTTTTATTGATAATAAAGTTCCACAGGTCAAATTTGTGGACCGTACCTTCAACTGTAAACATGACCACGCATGGCAATCTGGCGGTATATTACAGAGCATGACAACGGGATCACGAACTTCCATTTTGAAATTTCCGCGGACCTTCTCCGTGAGGAGGAACTGGCTCTGATGAAAACCATGCGCCCGGGCTGATCCAGCTGGAGATCGGGGGTACAGTCTACCAATCCGCAGACCATCAAAGCTATTCGGAGAAACCATGGATTTTTGAAAAAACTGAAAGGAATCGTAGAGCAGATCCACAGCTTTGGAAAATATCCACCAGCATCTGGATCTGATCGCAGGACTTCCCTATGAGGGATATGAAAGCTTCCACAAGTCTTTCTGCGATGTCTATGCACTGCGGCCGGAGCAGTTTCAGCTTGGTTTTCTGAAAGTGCTGAAGGGTTCGCATATGATGGAGATGACCGGAGAATATCAGATCCTTTACAAAGACCGGGAACCTTATGAAGTGCTTTCCACAGCCTGGCTGACCTACGGGGAGATTTTGGGGCTGAAAATGGTGGAAAGTATGGTGGAAGTGTATTATAATAGTGGTCAGTTCAAACACACCCTTGTATTTCTGGAACAGTATTTTGAAGATCCTTTCCGGATGTATGAGGCACTTGGCAGATTTTATGAGAAAAAAGGATACTCGGAGATTTCTCATTCCAGGATGAGACGCTATGAGATCCTGATGGAATTTGCCGGAGAACAGAAAGAGATCCCGCTGGAAGTCCTTTCCGATGTGATGCTTCTGGATCTTTATCTTCGGGAGAATTTAAAGAGCAGACCATCTTTTGCATCCGATCAGAAGCCATACGAGCGGCTGATCTGGGATTACCGGAAAGTGGAAAAAATCCCGAGACCGCCCATATCGAGGTGTTCCGGGATGGAAAGACGATTCTTTTCGATTATACAGACAGGGATCCTTTGACCAACAATGCGCGATTAACGGATATTACAGATGAGGTGAATAAAAATTATGGGAAATGTTTGATCCGAAAAAAAGAAAAAGTGATCACAGCGATCATCGCAGTTATTCTGGTTCTGGCAATGGTAGTTCCGACTGTGCTTTCGCTGATCATTTACTAAGGCGGCAGTTATGAAACTTGGGAAAAAAGCACTGGAGGCACTTCAGGCGGAAATTTGACGGACAGCTGAAACCCGGAGATGAACTGATCGTGGCAGGCCCTGTGGCAGCAGAAGGTACGGCATGGATTGCAGAGAACTACCATGACAGACTGCGGGAAGTTTTTTCGGAACGTTCCTTGAAGATGCCGGAAAACTTCCGGAAGTTTACGGAACAGGAATGAAAAAAGAGAACAATAAGGTCTGGAAGATGGCGGAAGCGTCCGGAGCCAGTGCCAGGTATCTGATGGGGGAAGGCGGCTTTCTGTCTGCGCTCTGGAAAATGGCGGAAGCATCCGGAGTGGGACTTAGCGCAGACCTTCGAAGCGTACCCATCCGACAGGAAACCATAGAGATCTGTGAGATCTTTGATGTGAATCCCTATAAACTCCTTTCCGGTGGAAGCATTCTTCTGGGAATCCAGGGTGGCGATGCGTTTGTGCAGGAGTTACGAAGAGAAGGGATCATGGCAGCAGTGATCGGGCAGACCAATTCCAGAAATGACAGGCTTCTCTACAGCGGCGGAAATGCAGATATCTGGAGCGGCCGGCGGAAGACGAATGGAAAAGATTGAATATAAAATCGTTGAATGTTTGCAGCATTTAGGATTATATACAGCGAAGCGGATTGCGAATATCCGCTTGACAGTTTTATAGAAAAGAGGAAAATAATGGGAGTTTTTAAACATTGTACTCCATGAGCCGGAAAATTCCGGCAAATACAGGTAATATCGGCAGAACCTGTGTGGCAACAGGAACCAGATACATCTGATCGAGCCGCTTGGTTTCCGTCTCAATGAGAAGGCAATCAAGCGTGCAGGCATGGATTACTGGGAACATCTGGATGTGACCAGATATCTGGACTATGAGGATTTTCTCAAGAAGAATCCGGGAGCGAAGATCTATTACGCAACCACCAAGCGCCTCAGACTTATACAGATGTAAAGTATGAGGATGACTGTTTTATTATGTTTGGCAAGGAAAGTGCGGGAATTCCGGAGGATATTCTGGTGAAAAATCAGGAAACCTGCGTGAGGATACCTATGATCGGGGATATCCGTTCCCTGAATCTGAGCAATTCTGTTGCTATTGTGCTTTATGAGGCGTTGCGCCAGCATAATTTTGCACATATGAATCTGGAAGGGCATCTGAGAAATTACGACTGGAAATAAGATTGTGAACGGATTGAAAAATTGAAAGTAAATGTCTGATTTACATACCGAATAGCAAGCTGAAGAAGATTTATAGAGTAAATAAAAGAACCTCTGATTCGGAAAGATTGCAGGAAATATTAAGGAATATTTCTTTTACATCCTTCTGGATCAGAGGTTTTTTATGTTTTATTTTGCTTTTTCCAGGGTAAAAATAAATTCCGTTCCCACACCAACAGTCTGATTACATTAATATTCTGCTTGTGGGCGTTGATGATCTCTTTCACAATAGCAAGTCCAAGGCCGGTTCCCTTACGGTCTTTTCCACGGGAGGCATCAATCTTGTAGAAACGGTCCCAGATTTTGGAAAGACTTTCTTTTGGAATTCCGGTTCCCCGGTCTTTGACAGAGACAAAAACTTTGCCATGGTTGACGGTTGTTTCCAGTGTAATGGAAGAATTGTCGCTGCTGAATTTTACTGCATTGTCCAATAAATTGTACAGTACCTGCTGGATCTGCTCCATATCCGCGCGGACGAACAGCTCTTTGCCTGCCAGAAGGAGTTCCAGCCGGATATTCCGCTCCGAACAGGTCCCCTCGAAGGAGGCCGCTGTAGTACGGATGGTTTCGTTGATATCAAAACGCCGCATGTGCATCATCCGTTTTTTGACATCCAGTTCGTTTAAGGTGAGGAGGCTTCGGGTCAATTTCTCCAGACGTGTGGATTCAAAGGCAATGACTTTCAGATAGCGTTCCTGCATTTCCGGTGGGATGGTACCATCCAGCATGGCTTCCACATATCCTTTGATGGAGGTCAGAGGTGAGCGGAAATCATGGGATACGTTGGAGATAAACTGTCGCTGATATTCTCCGTTTTTGTTCAGCTTGTCTGCCATGTAATTCAGGGAGTGGGAAAGATATCCCATCTCATCTTCAGAATCCACTGGAATCGTATAGGAAAGATTTCCGTTGGCAAATTCCAGAGCGCCTTTTAAAATTTTTTTTTCAGAGGTTTATGGACCCGGTAAAAGTAGATCAGAAAGAAAACTGAAAAACAGTGCATAGATCACAATAAAGATCAGGATCATAACCTCTACGATATTGCTGCGGCTTTCGTAGAGGTTTTTCATAGGGTAGTGGATTGCCAGATAACCAATCACCTGGTCTGTATCTTTTATGGGAACGACGGTGCTTAACTGCGTGGTTTTGAATGTCCCATAAAACGTACCGGAAGAATAACAGATATTTTCGTAATCTGCAGGCCGGAAATTTTTGACAGTGATCTCACCGGAGCCGGAAGACTGTTCATCTGTGTTTATCAGAACGGTTCCGTCCGTGTCCATGACCCAGAAATCTGCATTTTGAAATGCGGCAGCAGAGGAAAGAGCCAGGGAGAGGGAGGCATTTTCCGGGTCTTTTTACAGACTGACGGAGTTCATTTCCGGAAACCATCTGGCTGGCTGCGCGGTAAAGGGACTCTCCGGTGGAGCGTTCAAGCCTTTTTTCTACCAGATAGGAGCTCCGGAGGAAAGGAGCAGAAAGCAGATTCCGCCCAGCACAAAATACAGGATCAGCAGTTTGGTATAAAGATGCTGTTTCATGAATCTTTTACCTCAAATTTGTAACCGATCCCCCAGACGGTGGAAAGCGCCCAGTTTGGATTATCCTTGATCTTCTCACGGAGACGTTTGATGTGAACGTCTACAGTCCTGGTATCTCCGATGTATTCATAGCCCCAGATATGATCCAGAAGCTGCTCCCTTGTGAAAACCTGATTGGGAGAAGCTGCCAGGAAATAGAGAAGCTCCAGTTCCTTTGGCGGCATATCGATCTGATGTCCCATATAAGTCACGGAATAGTTGGTCAGATTGATCACCAGATCCGGGTAGGAAACACATTTTTCCTTTGGTGCGGCAGACGGTGATTTTACATGGAATCTGCGAAGCACTGCACGGACACGGGCAACCAGTTCTTTGGAGTCGAAAGGTTTGATGATGTAATCGTCTGCTCCAAGTTCCAGTCCCAGGACTTTGTCAAAGGTTTCTCCTTTGGCGGAAAGCATGATGATCGGTACATCGGAAGTATGACGGATCTCACGACATACCTGGTATCCGTCAATACCCGGGAGCATCAGATCCAGAAGGATCAGATCCGGGTGAAAAATATGGAACTGCTTCAGGGCTTCCTCGCCGTCATTTACGATCTTGGTCTCAAAGCATTCTTTTGTGAGATAGAGAGCTACCAGCTCAGCAATGTTGTTGTCATCGTCAACAATGAGGATTTTCTGTTTTGTAGCCATGGTTTCCGCTCCTTTTTTATTTCTTAAATTCTACGATGGTTACGCCGGCATCGCCTTCTCCGAATTCTCCGAGACGGAAGGAAGCTACATGTTTCTGGCGTTTCAGGTAATTGTGGACACCTTTTCTGAGGGCGCCGGTACCTTTTCCGTGAACAATGCGGACGGATTTCATGTGTGCGATGTAGGCGTCATCCAGATATTTGTCCAGCTCTGCAACTGCTTCGTCCACGGTTTTTCCCAGAAGATTGATCTCTGTGGAAATGCTGGCCGCTTTTGACATGCGGATCTTTCCGGCACCGGTACGTTGCATGGACGGGGTGGTGATCACCGGCTCGTCCACAAGCTCCAGATCGGAGATATGTACTTTGGAACGGATGATTCCCATCTGCACAAAGAGATATCCCTTGGAATCCGGATGGCTGGAAACGGTTCCTTTCAGATTCAGGCTGAGAACTTTTACAGTATCGCCAAGAGAAAGATCGGATGGTTTCAGCTGCTTCTTTGGTTTTTGCTTCTGCTGTTTGGAAGACATGCCTTTTTCAGCCTTTGACATACGTTTCTTCAGATTCTGGCGCTCTTTTTCCACAGAAGCGGTATCTACGTGATCCTTCTGGAATTTATGGAAAAGTTTCATGGTCTGGTCTGCGTATTCCTTGGTATCACGGAGAATCGCATGTGCCTGTTCATTGGCTTCTCTTAAGATGCGTTTCTTTTCGTTCGTCCAGTTTTTCTTCTTTTTCCTGGAGGGATTTTTTCAGTTCTTCTACCTGCTCTTTGTAACGGGCAATTTTCTGCACGTTCGTTTTCGATGGTGACTCGGCTCTGCTCCAGGGATGTCAGAACATCTTCAAAAGATTCATCCTGTTCACTGATCTGCTCTTTTGCCTTGTCGATGATGAAATCCGGAAGTCCCAGTTTGGAGGAAATGGCAAATGCGTTACTTTTTCCGGGAACACCGATCAGAAGACGGTAGGTGGGGCGTAAAAGTTTCCACATCAAATTCACAGCAGGCATTTTCCACACCCGGGGTAGAGAGGGCATAGATTTTCAGCTCACTGTAATGAGTGGTTGCCATGGTGCGGATGCCCTGTTCGTGAAGATGGGACAGGATCGCAATGGCAAGAGCAGCACCCTCGGTAGGGTCAGTACCTGCACCAAGCTCATCGAAGAGAACCAGGGAATCCTGATCTGCGGATTTCAGGAAGGAAACCACGTTTGTCATATGAGAGGAGAAGGTACTTAAGGACTGCTCAATGCTCTGCTCGTCTCCGATATCTGCATAGACTTCGCGGAAAAGTGCAAGTTCAGAACGGTCCAGTGCCGGGATATGAAGGCCTGCCTGGCCCATAAGGGTAAGAAGTCCCACGGTTTTCAGGGAGACAGTTTTACCACCGGTGTTTGGTCCTGTGACAACCAGGAGGTCAAAATCATCTCCAAGGCGGATATCAATAGGAACGGCTTTTTTCTTGTCGATCAGCGGGTGACGGGCCTGGCGCAGGCGAATCCGTCCTTCAGTATTGAAGATCGGTTCGCTGGCATTCATGTCCATGGCAAGAGCGGCGCGGGCAAAAATAAAGTCCAGCTGTACCATGATGGAAAGATCTGCATGGATGGCTTCCAGTTCTGCAGCTACCTGCTGGCTTAAGGAGGCAAGGATCACTTCGATCTCTTTCTGTTCTTTCAGCTCCAGCTCGCGGATGTCGTTGTTCAGTTTTGACAACAGCCATAGGCTCAATGAAAAGAGTGGAGCCTGTGGCGGACTGATCGTGGATCATGCCGGCTACCTGCCTTTGTACTCGGCTTTTACCGGGATACAGTAGCGGCCGTCACGCATGGTGATGACGGAATCCTGAAGATAATTCCGGGCGCTTCCTGCAACCAGAGAAGAAAGCTGGGTGTGGATCCGGTCGTTGGTGGCCTTGATGCTGCGGCGGATCTGACGAAGGGTGCTGCTGGCATCGTCACTGATCTCATCCTCGGAAAGGATACAGCGGCGGATCTCTGTGCTCAGAGGTGTGAGAGGTTCCAGTGCCGCAAACATTCCGTCAAGTGATCGGTCATTCCATCGTCACGGTCACTTCTGGAATAGGCTTTGATCACGGCCGGTATTTTCCAGAAGACTGCAGACGGAAAGCAGCTCCGGCGCGTTCAGGGCGCTGCCTACAGTAAGACGTTTCAGTGTGCCCCGGATATCCTTGACACTTCCAAAGGAAATGCCGCCTTTTTTGAACAGGCGTGCAAGGGCATCGTGGGTCTGCAGCTGCATGGACCGGATTTCCTCGATATCTGTGGAAGGGGTAAGCTTCCGGCAGAGATCTTTTCCCATGGGGGAGGAAGCATTGTCTGTCAGCAGATCTATGATTTTATAGTATTCAAGTGCTTTGTATGCTTTTTTGTTTCATTGTTGCTGTAGTTACTCCTTTTTGTTACTTCTGTTGATCTCGTGTTTTTCTGCGTAACACAGGATATGCAAAAAAACACTTCGTTTCCTATTTTACATGATTTCCATAGCAAAGGAAAGTAAAATGTGTTATGATACTGAATAAAGCCCGGATGTAAGGGGAGACTGTGCGAAAATGCAGGGAAAGCCCGGACCGGGATGCAGCCAGAGACCGTAGAAAAAGGCTGGCGGTGAATGCAAAGTGTGAAGTGGACGGGGAAGTGAGTATGTCCGCTTTAAAAGTAAAAAAGAACAGAAAGGCAAGAATTTTATGCGTTTTTTAAATGAATTACATGAGGGAGACAGAGTAAACGGGATCTATCTCTGCAAACAGAAACAGGCAGCTACAACAAAGAACGGAAAGCCCTATGAAAATCTGATCCTTCAGGATAAAACAGGTGTGATCGATGGTAAAGATCTGGGACCCAAATTCTCTGGGAATCGATGATTTTGATACACTGGATTACATTGAGATCAGGGGAGATGTGACAAGTTTTGCAGGTGCCATGCAGCTGAATATCAAGAGAGCACGCAAGGCAGGAGAAGGGGAGTATGATCCGGCAGATTTATCTTCCTACCAGTGAGAACAGTGTGGATGATATGCAGAGCCAGCTACGAGAGCTTATCAACAGTGTGAAGAATCCCTATCTTTCCTC
>ENA-OQCD01000408-OQCD01000408.1-human-gut-metagenome-genome-assembly--contig:-NODE-408-length-12117-cov-2.684487_pt1 | contig 12117 bp, 9 predicted proteins | sample MGYA00242755_ERZ504571 | MGnify/ENA primary metagenome ERZ504571 (study PRJEB26092, sample SAMD00036274) | human gut metagenome | host: Homo sapiens | study: EMG produced TPA metagenomics assembly of...
TTTCGCTCATGATCGGTTCCAGCAGCGGCAGTGTTTCCAAGCCTTCCACTGCCGAGCTGATCGAGGACGGCCGGCGTAAGCACGGAATCGGCGAGAACGCGGCGCCGCCCAGCATGGCGGGAATCGCAAGCCATGCCCCATATTTGCGGATCAGCGAATACAACGCGAAGATGCCGCCTTCGCCGTTGTTGTCGATGCGCATGGCGATGAACACGTATTTGACGGTGGTGATCAGCGTGATCGACCAGAAGACCAGCGACAGGATGCCCAGCACCGCGGCGCGATCCGTATGCGCCAAACCGCCTTGGCCGTTGAGGAACGTCTGCATGGTGTACAGCGGCGAGGTACCGATGTCGCCGTATACCACGCCAAGCGCCACGATGGCCATGGCGGCGTGATTTTGTCCGGGCCGGACTGGAGACGGCTCCACCAGCGGCCGATGCGGCCCTTGCTGGCGGCCTCGTCAAGTTTCGCGGCTTCCTGCTGCTGCGCCTCGTGCTCCTTGATGAGCGTCTGGCGCTCCTCCTTGGTCAGGACCTTGTGCGAGACCTTTGGCGCCTGCGTGTACGTCGCTGCGTGAAGCAGCGGCTGTTCTTCTTCGTTCGGCTCGTTAGCCATAACGCTTCCTCCAAGTGGCGGGCCTCCAACCCGCTCCCCAAAATAAAACGCAAGGTGTGACACTAGGAGCTTGGCAAACCATTGTCAAATCTTCACACGTGATTCGGCACGTCACGCATGAAATTCACATATGCTTGATTGTTTGTATTTTGCTTATTTTCTGGCGATTACGCAACTGTTACGTTGAGGCCCATGCGACCGTCACGGAACCGCCACGGGATTACCGCGAAACGCCATTCTTTTTAGATGCCGTACACTTCGCGCGTCGTTTTCACGCGTGGCTTTTGGCGATTTCAGCCAACGGTCTGTCAAGATAGTCGGCGAGCGCCTGCAGGGTGTACGGGATCATATACGGCGCGTTTGGTGCGGCCGCGGTAGGGCATCGGACTTAAGTAGGGGGCATCGGTTTCGACCATGACGTGGCTCATGCCGACGAGTTTCGCCGATTCGCGGATTCCGTCGTTGCCTTTGTAGCTGGATGTGCCGGAAAGGCTGAGATACCAACCGTTTTCGCGGGCGATTTCGCCCATTTCGGCGTCGCCGGAGTAGCTGTGGAACACGGTACGTTCGGGGGCTCCGTCGGCGAGCAACGTTTCGATGACTTCCTTGTGCGAGTCGCGGTCATGGATTTGCATGGGCAGGTTGAGTTCCTTGGCGAGCGCGACGTGCGCGCGGAACGCCTCGCGTTGCAGTTCCTTGGCGCCTTCGCCGGTGCGGAACAGGTCCATGCCGGTTTCTCCGATGGCGACGACCTGGTTGGGGTAGGTGGTGGCGAGGCGGTGCACTTCGGCCATGGCTTCGTCGAAGGGGATGTCGTGCCAGGGCTTGTATTTGATGGGCAGGCCGTCGGGGCCGGGTGCGCCGCGGTGGCCGTGCAGCACGGCTTCGTTGGGGTGTATGGCGATTGCGGCGTGCACGGTTCCGGGATGCTCGCGGGCCATGTCGATGGCGGTCATGAGGTTGGGCAGCTCGCAACCGCAGTCGATTACGCCTTCGACGCCGACTTTCTGGGCTTGTTCCAGCAGTTCGTCGACGCTGTAGACGGGTACTTCGCCTTGGCCTTTTTCCATGGCTTCGTGACTCATGGCTTGGGAGAAGGGCACGACGGATGCGACGTGGGTGTGGTTGTCGATGACGTGCGCGTCTTCGGGCAGCGGCTGTGGGGCCGGGGCCCAATTGCGATTGCGGTGGTGCTTGCTCATGTTTTCCAGATTAGTCCCGATTGGCCCTGCACTGCGGGCGAACTCTCGTTCGAGGGTTCAAACGAGGGTCCGCCCGTTTCGCGGCATACACGTCACTTAATCGTGATGGTGGTGAACGACCATGCCGATGCCGTGTAGTCGCCGTCTGTCAGATCAATCGCGGTCTGCCGCGGCCTGGTCGGTGATTCCTCACCGACCTGTCCCGCATACGGATTGTCTCCGGCTAGGACGGTGGCCGTGGCGGATGCCGCCGATGCTGTGGAAATATTCAACTCGGCAAGAATCTGACGTAGGTCGACGCTTATTGGCGCGTCCATGGCATTGACCACGCGCACGTAGGTCTCTCCGGCTTTGTCATTACGTGATACGGTGACGGTACGCCTTGGCTCGTCCTTGACCTCCGTGCCATCCGCAATCAGCGTTCCATCGATGTACAGCTTCATGGCTTGGCCGCGATCGGTAACGTCAACGTGCACCTGCACGTGGTGCCGGCCCGCACTTCGTTCATGGAGACTTCGGTGCCGGCAAGCGCATAGGCGGTGCCGTCGCGGACCACGCGCACGCTGTGTCCTCGACCAAGTGAGATGATGTTGTGGTTCTTGCCGTCGATATCGCCACAGATGAGGTCCATGCCCCATCGTCCCTCGTAATAGACGACGGTAGTGTCGATACTGTAGGAATCAGCGTGCAGATCGAGGGCGGTGTCGATGGTTCTGCCATCGTAGGCCACGTTGCCGAGATTAATCGTCTCCCCGGATGCGGTGGTGATGACAAGATTGTTAAGGTCGGCTTTGGCGTTGCCCGCGATGCGCAGTCTCACGGTGTCCGGCAGGGTGCGGCGCAGCGTGGACGGGCCTTCGACGGTGACGGGCCACGCGGTGTCGGCCGTGGTGGTGGCGTACATCTGCTGCACCCAATAGCTGTAGGGATGGTAGGCGCGTTCGTTGTCGAAGTAGATGAGGTCCGGATTCCAGCTATGGTGCCCATTCTTGGCGAACAGCGGGGCGTAGGAGGCCATGGCCACCACATCGCCGTTGAGTTCCATGCGTCCCATGAAGGCCGCTTCGGACAGGCCGTTGATCAGTTGGGTGTTCCAGGAGCCGTATTCGCCGAGGTAGACCTTCGGCCCCTTGCGGTCCGTGTGGTCGTAGTGGTCGAGATTGTGGAACCACCAGCTGGACGACTGGTAGGAATGTTCGTCGACGATCGGCAGACCCGCTTCGCGCGCGTACTTCCAGCCTTCCTCATAATCCTGACCGCTGGGGGCGGGACCGACGGTGCCGACGACGACGATGTCCGGATATGCGGCTTTGACGGCGTCGAAAATCTGCTGGAAGCGGTTTTTGAACACGTCGTCGATGAGATCCTCGTTGCCGATGCCGAGGTATTCGAGGCCGAACGGCTCCGGATGGCCCATGGCGGCGCGCTTGGCACCCCATTCGGTGGCGGTGCTGCCGTTGCAGAATTCGATGAGGTGGAGCACTTCATCGATGTAAGCGGGCATATCCTCCTGCGCCACCGGCACCGGGCCTGGCTGGTGTTTTGGCAGCTCACGCCGGCGGGCAGCACCGGCAGCGGCTTGGCGCCGATAGTTTCGCACAGGCACAGGTATTCGTAGTAGCCGATGCGGAATGACTGGTGGTAGCCCCAGAGGTTGAAGTTGTGCGGACGGTGCTCGACCGGTCCGATGGTGCGGTCCCAGTGGTACATGTTGTCCATGCCGAGGCCGTGGGTGATGCAGCCGCCGGGGAATCGCATGAATCGTGGTTTGAGGTCGGCGAGCGCCTCCACCAGATCCGGGCGGAAGTGCTTGAGACCGTGGTAGGTGGTGCGCGGCTCCAAGGTGACGAAGTCGAGGTCGATGACGCCTTCGCCGGCGAAGGCCAGACGCAATGTGCCCTGTGTGGCCACGCTCGAGCCGGCATCGCCGTGCTCAGGAACGGTCAGCGAGGCTTGGTATGTCGTCCATGCCGAGGCTGAGACGGTGATGGTGTTTTCGGCGATGATGCTGCCGTCGTCTCCGCGCAGCGAGACCGTCACCGGCATCGCGCTTTCCGATCGCACGCGCATCCAGGCGGTGAAATCGTAGGTTTCTCCGGCACGGAACACCATGCCGTCCCAGCCGGTGTTGTCCAGCGCGGCAGGGGCATGTTCGACTTCCACCGTCGCGTAATGCGGGTTTTCGGTGGCAACCGGGTCATTGTCATGGATACCGAAGGCTGCGAACGAGCCTTCCGGCACGATTTTGCGCCAGAAGCTGTAGTTGCTCCAATCGATGGAGTCGGCGCGGTTGTATTCGAAGGCGCCGTTCTGCACGAGGTCGGCGTTGAGGCCGCCGTCGCCGGAGTAGCTGATGTCTTCGAAGAAGATGCCCCACAGGTCGGTGCTGATGGCGCGCACGCCCGCTTTGTCGAGTGTGGCGGTGAGTTTGTCGGTCATGGTGTGGCCGTCAGCCGGATATTCGTCAGCCGGGGCGACGGAAACGGTGGTTGGGATCGTCATCGAACCTCTCTTTTCGTTCGGGATCGCTATGGGGGCTGTGTCGCGGAAAGCAGGACGCCGTCATGCGAACCGTATATGTATCGTTACATATACTAGCGCAAATCCAATCATCCGCAATGGAGGCAATATATCGGTGAGTCTTTGTATTTGCAACGATTTTACAGAATCAAGAGAATATAATATCGTTACATATCAATCATAAGTTTTCAAGGAGCGGCATATGACCAGCAGCACACCGACGCTACGCGACGTGGCCGCGGAAGCGGGCGTCTCCCCCATGACCGCGTCGAACGCGCTGCGCGGCAAGCCAGGCGTCAAGGAATCGACCCGCGCCAAAGTGATCGCCGCAGCGAAGAAACTCAATTACCGCATCAATCTGACGGCCAGCATGCTCAAATCGGGCCGCAGCAACATCATCCACGTCATCGTCAACGAATTCGATTCGCCGTTCTATTCAAAGCTCACGCAGGCGTTGAGCAACGAAATCGTGTCCCGCGGACTTATTCCATTCATCGAGCAGACGCAGTATTCGCCGGACGCTGCCGAGCACGCGCTGAGCAGCAATCCGTTCTCCGGGCAGCTGTTCGATGGCGAGATCCTGCACGCCACAGGCTTGGGCACAAATGTGCCGCTGTCCAAACTCAATGGCGGCAGACCATTCGTGCTGCTGGACGCCTGCGAGGAGACGCCGACCGTCGATGCCGTGAACTTCCCCAACGAGGAGGCCGAACGCGCGGCGATGCAGCATCTCATCGACCGCGGATGCCGCAATATCGCGATCGTCGGCCACCGGTTCGCCCCCCGCGCCGATCTGGCGCATGCCCAGAACGCGTTCGCTCTGCGATTGCGCGGCGCATGCGGAGCGCTGTCCGACGCCGGACTGCCCTATGACGAGTCGATGGTGTTCGAAGCCGGGGATGTGGCCAATGGCATCATCGCCGGGCATGCGATTGCGGAACGTATTCTCGCCGCACGGAGCGGACATGGTGGCACCGAGTTCGACGGCGCGTGCTGCGCCAACGATTTCGCGGCGTTCGGCGTGATACGCGGGCTCGCGGACCGCGGACTGCGCGTGCCGCAGGACGTGAAGGTGATCGGTTTCGACGGCGTGACCTCCGGCTCGTACACGACGCCGGCGTGAGCACCATCCAGGTCGATTTCATGCAGCTCGCGAAATTCTCGGTCGATATGCTGTCCGAACGTATCGATCATGGAACAGACGAGGCGTTGCCGCCAAGACGGGCCATCATCGGCTACCAGCTGGTGGACCGGGAATCGACCGCGGTCTGAGGATGACGCCCCGATGGCAGGCAATCCGCCATAGGCAGCAGCCTTCGCGGCCAATCCCACTCAATCGGAATCACTCAATCGGAATCAATCGCCATCATTCATCAAGGAATCTCTAGGAGCATCATGAGCATCGACACCCAGGCCTATCTGTTCGTGCATTTCATCGGCGAGGAACGCAATCCCACCGACGAACAGCTGTACTTCGCGCTGAGCCGCGACGGCGTGCATTGGAGGGATCTGCGCCCGGCCGGCAGTCCGGCGTTGACGTGGCTAGGCGGCGAGAAGGGCGTGCGCGACCCGCATATTGTGCGCGACCCACGTGGTGGATTCCACATTGTGGCCACCGATTTGAGCATCTATTACCGTGGCGGCTGGGGGCCGAACGATGGCGCCACCACGAATGGATCGACCGGCCTGGTGATCTGGGACTCCCCTGACCTGGTCCATTGGAGCGAGCCGCGCCTGGTGGACGTGGCCTCGAAGATTCCGGACGCTGGCATGGCTTGGGCTCCGGAGGCGAATTGGGATCCGGATCGCGGGCAGTGGATCGTGTTCTGGTCCACGAAGAGCAACGCCGAAAGCTCCGCAGATCCGTTGGCCAACGAGCTCGGCGATCGACGAATGTGTATTATGCGACGACCGTTGATTTCAGGGTGTTCTCCGATCCGGTCAAGTGGATCGATCGTAAGAATGTGATCATCGATTCGACCATGCTGCGCGACGATGACGGCTGGTGGTACCGCGCGTCCAAGGACTCGGAAATCACCATCGAACGCACCCGTAACCCGTATGCGACGACCTACGAGGTGCTGCGCACCGACGACCCGAATGAGTGGTCGTATGTGGGCACGCTCACCGACATCTTCGGCAATGGCCGGTATTCCATGCACTACTTGGAAGGGCCGGAACTGTTCCGTTACAACGACGAAGACGTGAAGGTGATCAACGGCAGGACCATGCCATTCGGCCTGATGTGCGACCAGTACGCGGAGTCCAAGGGCTACCTGTCGTTCCGCGCCGCCTCGCTCGCCTCGCATGATCCGGCCGATTGGCAGCGCGCAGACGATATCGATTTCGGCGCGCTGAAGAAGCGTCACGGCGCGATTCTGCCGATCACGGCCGCCGAATACGACGCCATCGAAACCGCCTTCGCCCTGTAGGCGGCGCGATTGCCCATCCGTCGCAACCGCTCAGGCGCGGCGGATGGCGAAGATGCGGGCGGACGGCTGCTTGGAGGTGGCCGCGTTGAGCCGGACCGTCTCGGGGTCCATGCGCTCGACGGTCCACGGCTTGGCGTCGGGCGCATGCTCGGGAACGGCCGGATTCGGGAAGATCTGCTCGATATGGCAGTCCTCGGACAGCGGCACGTTCACGGAAGGCGTGCCGCCACGTCGCCAGACGATGATGTAATCGCACGGATCGTCGTCCTCCGACGGGAGGAATGACGGATGGCGCAGACCGACGACGAGCCAATCGCCATCGAAATCAGGCAGACGGGCCGGCCAGAACGGCACCAATTCCTGCTGCTCGGTCAGCACACGGCGGTGCAAGGCCACCGCATCCCGCACCAAGGCAAGCCGATGCTCGTCCATGCGGTCAATGAATCCGGACAGGTACAACCTGCCGAGTATGCCCGTGGCCAGCGTGAAGACGGCGGTCTCATCGTCCATCTCCTGCTGGGCGTAACCCCAGTTGCCTTGCTGTTCCGGCAGGATCGTCAGTCCGGCGCCGGCGGCGATCGCGGCGTAAATCAGCGGATCACACTGGTCGGAGGTGGATTGCAGGTCCAATCGTTGCAACTGCGCGTAATCGGCGCGCATCGCACCGGAACCGCAGTTTTCGATCATAACGTCCGGATGGCGGCGGCGCAGGTCTCCAGCCAATCCAAATAGGCACGGCAGTGGCCGAGCAGGCCAGCGCCGGCGGATTCGGCGTCGAGATCAGTGCCGACGCCGGGGACGGTGTTGTAGTCGAATTTGAAGAAGACCGCGCCGAAATCGTCGATCAGCCGGTCGACGGTGCGAGTGACGTGCTCGCGTGCGGCGGGCGAGCGGAAGTCGAGCAGGTACCGGCCCGAATCGCATACGCGCACACCGTGGCGCTGGAAGAACGCGTCATCGGGCAGACTTTGGGCGAGCGGCGATTTCACACCGATCACCTCAGGCTCGAGCCACAATCCCAAGCCCATGCCATGCGCGCGGATGGTGCCGGCCAAACCCTTGAGTCCAGCTTCGCCGAAACGGTTCGTGGAGGCCTGCCATTCGCCGACCATGTCCCACCAGCCGCCGTCGGTGCTGTCGTACCAGCCGGCGTCGATGCAGAAGATGTCCGCGCCGACGCGTGCCGCGCCCTCGACGAGCGGCAGCTCCTTCTCCAAGCGCGGGTCGCCGAACAGGGTGTTCATGTAATCGTTGTAGATGACGAGTCCCTGCGTGCGTTCGAACTGCTCGGAACGACCCAATTCGCGAGCCTTGGCGGCACGCAACGCACGGCGCTGCAATGTCATTTCGGCGACGGACTGCTGCCAATCGCCGGCCGAGATCGCGAAGGAGACCGGCACCGATTCGAAATCGTGGCCTTCACCCAGCTCCGTATACCAATGGTGGTCCTGATATTCCGGTCCGAACGCGCTGATGTGCAAACCGGGATCATCCTCGCCGATCTCCCATTCCCATGGGCCGTTGTGCTCGATCTGCCACATTACGGAGAAGTCGCGCGATTGGCGGCGCGAGCCCTCGACCTGTACGATGCCGGCCGGCTCATGCACGCCGGTGCTCCATGTGGAGGCGGAGCTCATGGCGAATCGCGAGCTGGATTGGCCGGGATTGATGACTTGATTGCGATTGCGCACCGATACGTCGCGCAGTGGACGGCTGCGCCAATCGTTTTCCACCGCCCACGCGGAGTCTCCCCAGAATACGCGGGAATGGTCGATTTTGCCGCAGTTGACGCGCATCGGCACCGTCAGATTCAACGACGACACCGCCTCGATAGGCAGCGGGCGCGCGGAGCTCAACCGCGCGTAGGTGCGCACTGCGGACAGACCCGGGAACGCTTCGAATACGGAAGTGACTACCAGCCCAGCCGTGGCGTCGGCATGGCGGACGGTTTCCGGCGAGGGCTGCGCGGCGGCTTCGGCCCGTTCGGCGGCGGTCGGTTCGAACGCGCGCCCGTGCGGCTCCAGTTCCGCATACGAAGCGAATTGGACGATCTCCAAACGATATGGTTCGGCGGACCCTTCCTCCGGCTCGGAGGCGGCGGCCGAGACGAATCGCAATACGCTGCCCGCCACCGTGGCGATCAAGGTGAGGCGATTGTCCTGCGATCCGGTGTTGGCGGCACGCACTTCGACGATCGGACGCGGATCACGTTCCAGCACGGTTCTTCCATCGTCGGTAACACGGCCGCCGATGGGCCCCATGCCGCGGCCTGCAACGTTGCACAATCGGACGGGGGAATCGCCTGCCGTGTCGAACAGCATGGAAACCACGCCATTGCCCCATTCGAGACGCCCGTCCTCACGGGGACATACGGGGTTCATTGCACCGGCACCGCTTATCATCTTCGACTCCTCAACCGTGTTCAGATACCGCCTGATCATTGACATGCATCGATTGACGTACCTGGTACTAGCTTAAGCGGTAAATGGGGCAAATCGCACGTGCGTGTCTACTCGAAGCGGAGATATGCGATGAACTCGACTGGCGCATCCTTGGTTTTGGCGATGTTGCCGAAACAAGGACAGCCCTTTGTCGGGCAGTCCCTTCGTCACTCGTCATGCTCACCCGCGTAGGAACACCGTCATCTCGTTCTCGCCACGGTTGGCCCATGCGAAGTATGGAATCAGCGTGGCCGTCGTCGTCTTGCGTTCGGCGGGACGCCAATCATGGTACAACGCGGAGGTTTGCGCGGAGTCTTCCACTTCACGCCAAGCGGGAATCGCCAGCGTGGTCATCGGCATATCGACGGCGTCCACCTCGCCGAGCCCCTGCTCGTCCTGCGCGACGGCGCCGGCATGGAAGACGATGCGATCAACGGACACGCAGGATGGATCGGATGCGATGCGCGCGGTATCGGCGTGCAGCAGATGCAGGTTCGCGCCATTATCGACACCTTCCGCGCAGTAGGCCAGCGGTCCGCGCACGAACGCCACCTTTCCGGCGTCCTCGCGCACGAGCGGATTCGCGGCGACCATGTGGACCGGCATCGGGAAATCGAAATCGACGACGTCGCCGTCATGCCATGCGCCGGTCAGATACAGGTATCCGTCTCTGATGACGCGGGAGATGTCGTCGCGGCCGCGCACGGTGACCGCATCGGAAGCGGTTTCGCCACCGGCCCAAGCGGGCAGACGGAGGGCGATCGTGAAAACCGCGTCCTTGGATGCATCGGAAGCAGAATCGCCTGCATCAAAGCCCACCGCGACGGATCCCTTGCCGGACCAGGGCATATCGGACATGACGTCAAGGCGCACATCGGTGCCGGAAAGCCTGGCATGGACGCCGCCGCCCATATACAGATGCACATACAGGTGGATGAGTCGTCTCCGATCGTGTAGGCGTACTGCTGCACGTCCTCCACGATGCGTGCGATGTTCGGCGGGCAGCAGGCGCATCCGAACCACTTCTGGCGCACCGGCTTGACGTGCGCCTTGCGTTCATCGCGATGGCATGCCTCGGGCACCACTTCGAGCGGGTTCACGTAGAAGAAGCTTTTGCCATCGAGTGCCATGCCGGCGAGCGTGGTGTTGTACAGCGCCGATTCCATGACGTCCGCATATTCGGATTTCGGCTGGATTTCCAGCATGCGGCGGGCGAAGAACGCGAGCGCGATGGCGGCGCAGCTTTCCGAATAGGCGGTGTCGTTCGGCAGATCATAGTCGAAGGAGAAGGCCTCCCCCATGTGTGTGGCGCCGATACCGCCGGTGATGTAGATCTTTCGGTCGACGATGTTGCGCCACAGCTGTTCACAGGATGCCAGCAGGTCGGGGTCGCCGGTCAGGCGTGCCACATCGGCGGCTCCGGCGTAGAAGTAGGCAGCGCGGACGGCGTGGCCGAGGGCTTCCGTTTGTTCCGTGATTGGCTTATCGGCCTGGTAGTAGGCGTAGTTCTGTTCGCGCGGCGCGTAGTTGCGGCCGTCCTCCCGGGCACGGCGGCGATCTTCGAGCTCGAAGTAGAGCGGCTGCTGGCCGCGTTGGCGCACGAAGTATTCGGCGAGGTCGGCGTAGCGCTGTTCGCCGGTGGTCTCGGCGAGTTTGACGAGTGCCATTTCGGCGATTTCGTGCCCGGGATAGCCGTGCAGCTTGCCGTCGGCGGTGCCGAATCGGGAATCGATGTAATCAGCGAAACGGCAGGCCGCGTCAAGCAGCTTGCGTTTGCCGGTGGCTTGATAGTAGGCGATCGCGCCTTCGGTCAGGTGGCCGAAGCAGTACAGCTCGTGATGATCCTTCAGGTTGGTGAAGTGCCGGTCCATGCCGTTGAGGATGTAGTAGGTGTCCAGGTAGCCGTTGTCGAGCTGCGCCGCGCAGACGATATCGATGGCGGTGTCGGCGGTCGCTTCAAGGTCAGCGTCCGGGTGGTGGGTCAGCGAGTAGCCGACCGCTTCGATCCATTTGGAGAAATCAGTGTCTTGGAACACGAAGCCGTAGAACTTGTCGGGATCGGGGTGCGCCGGGTCGTCCGGCAGGGCTTCGAAGCCGCGGAACGTGTATTTCGGCGGCACGAAGGCCTTGCCTTCCTTGTGGTGTTCTGCGTTCTGCGCGGCGGCGGCCTTGAAGTTGTGCATGCAGTAGCTGGGTGCGGCGCCGGGAACGTTGTCGTTCAGCGCGTTCCACTGGTAGGGAATCACCTGGGTGCGCACGAGTTCCTGCCGCGATGCCCAGAACGGGTCGGTGACGGTGGCGTCGCGCAATGCGATTGGATGGCTGGTGCGATTGGTGGTAGTCATGAGTGCAAGCGCTCCTTAGTGCATCGTTGTCTTGTTAACGCTCACAATCCATTATTCCACGGGTTGCTCCAAAGTACATTCCGCATGGCGGCATGTCCGACGGGAATCCCACCGCGGCAGCCGGCCCAAGATGGCCGCGCATTGGCTGCGCGACCGTTGAGCAGGCATTTCGGATTGCGGATATACGGGCTAAGGGGCAGAGCAGCTAGCCGCCGGGGCTGGCGGCCGGCTGCTCAGACCTTGATCATGGCGTACTGCGATTCGTAGAGCCGGTAGTAGGCGCCATGGCGGGCGAGCAGCTCGGCATGGTTGCCCTGCTCCACGATCTGCCCGTGGTCGATGTAGCAGATCTCATCCGCATTCTCGATCGTGGACAGGCGGTGCGCGATGATGAAGCTCGTGCGTCCCTTGAGCAGATGGTTCAGACCGGCCTGCAGCGCCTCCTCGGTACGCGTGTCGATATTCGACGTGGCCTCGTCGAGGATCAGGATGCGCGGGTCGGCTAGCAGCACGCGCGCGAACGCGATGAGCTGGCGTTGGCCCGCGGACAGGGTCGAGC
>ENA-OQCD01000409-OQCD01000409.1-human-gut-metagenome-genome-assembly--contig:-NODE-409-length-12113-cov-3.739780_pt1 | contig 12113 bp, 13 predicted proteins | sample MGYA00242755_ERZ504571 | MGnify/ENA primary metagenome ERZ504571 (study PRJEB26092, sample SAMD00036274) | human gut metagenome | host: Homo sapiens | study: EMG produced TPA metagenomics assembly of...
ACCGTCGGGCCTGCGGCACCCAGGGGGCACGGGCAGTCCGTTCCAGTGAGCCAAAGCGTCCGAAGGCATCCGCCGAGAACAGGATTTTTTCCGTTTCCTCATACGCCGTCATCACCTCCGGCCAGTGTACCATCGGCGCCAGCAGAAAGCGCAGCCGGTGCAAACCCAAGGAAAGCGTATCTCTTTCGCCAACCTCCAGCATACGGTCTTCCGACAATGCACCTGTGCCGAAGAACTGCTTGATCAGGGTAAATGTTTTCGCGTTTCCCACGATCTTCATCTCCGGGTACTTTTGTGCCAGCCGCATGAGGCTGCCGGAATGATCCGGCTCCATGTGTGTGACCACAAGATAGTCGGGGCTGCGCCCCTCCAACACCCGCGCCACATTGGAAAGCCATTCTTCCGTTGCCCGTGCGTCCACGCTGTCCATCACGGCAATCTTCTCATCCAGAATGACATAGGAGTTGTAGCTCACTCCCATAGGCTGGACGGGGTACTGGTTTTCAAAGAGTGCCAATGTGTTATCATCCACCCCTACATAGCGGATGGCATCTGTTACCGTTTGGATAGCCATATAAAAAATACCTCCTATTTTCCTTACTCAGACTCTGACTGATAGGTTCTTCTTTTCTAATGAAACATACGCTCAACCGCGGATCGGCGGTCGCGCATTTTACCGTTGCCTTGCTTCCCCCAGAGTCGTTACATGTGGTACACCGCAGCGGAGCGAAGTCCTTCCGGCAGGCCGTCGGGCGCAGCAGGTGAAAGTTCCCAGTGTACCTGCCCCGCCCACTGGGAGGCGACAGCGGAGAAGTGGAGCATGACAATACCGAGATCCAATGCGGCATCCAAATTATCGGTGTAGGCATCCTCCTGCTGCACCAAATAGATGCTGTGATCCTGCACAAGGAAGCCATAGGGCTGACGGTTGAGATAGCTGGGGGAGAGCGAAGCGGCGTAGAAGGACTGCCAGAGCATATCGTCGTAGAAGTCCATCATCTCGTCAAGCCCAGACTTGTTGCTCCAGCTCCCCATGTGAACCAAATCGTGCACGCCCTTTTTGGGCGCGTAGTACTGCTGTTCGGCCCGCACATCGATCTGAGACATACTTAGGATATTCAGCCGCAGCTTTTTTGCGGTCTTTTCCCCGTAGCCAAAGGCAACGATTGCCGCCACCTCTAACGGGGTGGCGAGAGACAGTGCCTTTTTGATTTTGTCGCTGTCGGTGAAGGTCATCCAGCAGGTGTCGATGTCCAACTCAGTCAGCTTGAGGACGAGATCTTCCATCATGTAGCCGGCGTTGATGGCCGCATAGGAATGCGGGGCAGACATAAGGAGTAGGTAATGCGGTGCTCCGATGAGAAATTGATTATAGCCCGCTGAGCTCTCCAGCGCCGGCTGTGCATCCTTGTCCAAGACGATCAACTCCGTTGCAATCTCCGGGACAAGACGGGGGCAGGTCTTTTCATAGTAGGATCTGAGCTGGCCGATAGCCTCGCTCGGAACTTCCTTTTCGCGGAATGCGTGAACGGATCTGCGATTTTGAATCATAGCGCTGTAATTCATAGTAGTATCTCCTATTCTGATGTCTTTGGTTTTCTTATAAATCGTCTATCAGTGCGGTACTCTTGGCGTAGGCGGTACTGCGTGCCTCAAAGAAATCGGTCTTGACCATGTTGGCGTCGGCGTACTGGCTGACCCATTCCATGCTCTCCGGTTCGTTCTCAAAGCCCGGATACAATGCCGGATAGCCAAGGCTCGTCCAGCGGAGGTTGCCGAGATAGCGGATGTAATCGCTGATCATCTGCCGGTTCAGCCCCGGGATGTCGTCGCCGATTACATAATGCCCCCATGCGATCTCCTGCTCCACGCCCTCACGCATCATCTTGCGCAGCGCTTGTACGCTCTCGACGGTGAATAACTCCGGCTGCTCCTTTTGCAGCTCCGTGATGATATTGCGGAACAGCCACAAGTGCGTGTTCTCATCGCGGTTTATGTAGCGAATCTCCTGCGCCGAGCCGGGCATCTTCCCGTTTCGGGAGAGATTGTAGAAGAACATAAAGCCGCTGTAAAAATAGATGCCCTCCAAAATATAGTTTGCCATCATCACGCGCAGCAGCGTGGGAGCGTCCTTCCGCTCCTGAAACTCGTTGTAGCAGTCCCCAATGAAGGTGTTGCGGCGCAGCAGATGCTCGTCCGTTTTCCATTGGTAGAGGATGTCATTGCGCTCCACGGGGGGAACAGATGGTGTCGAGCATATAGCTGTAGCTCTGTGAGTGGACACACTCCTGAAACGCCTGAATGGACAGGCAGAGATTGACCTCGTTGGCGGTAATGTAGGCGCCGATATTAGGCAGGTTCGCTGTCTGAATGGAATCCAAAAAGACAAGAAAACTCAGAATTTTATCGTAGGCGCTGCGCTCGGCTGACAGCAGGCGTGGATAGTCCTTCACATCCTGCGAGAGATTGATCTCCTCAGGGATCCAAAAGTTGTTCATGGCCTGCCGGTACCAGTCGCTGACCCAAGCGTACTTCATATTGTTGAAGTCGTTGAGGTTTGTGGTATTGCCGCCGATCATGCGCCGCAGGCGCACATCAGGGTCGCCCTCCGGGTTAAAGAGGGGCTTTTTCTTCAGTTCCGTCATGCTATCCTCCTTATGACGAGCAGCTTTCGCAGGCCTCGACCTCAAGGGCCTTGCTGCGGACATAGTAAATGGTCTTGACGCCGGCCCTCCACGCCTCCAAATACAGTCTGAGCACCTGACGCATGGAATAGTCGTTGGTGATATAGAGATTCATGCTCTGCGCCTGGTCAATATGTCTCTGGCGAAGGCCCGCGGCGCGTACCGACCAGCTTTGGTCGATCAGATGCGCTGCCTTATAGTACCACCATGTGTCCATAGAAAGCTCTGGAGCAACGCGGGGCAGCATGCTGCCCTTTTTTCCTCTAAAAGAATTTCTTCATAATTGGATCTATACCCGCCGACGTGCCGGAGAGGATAGATGTGCTGGAGGTCGGTGCGACCGCCAGCAGATAGGCGTTGCGCATTCCCTGCACCGCCACCGTTTTCGCAAGCGCCCGCCACTTTTCGGAGGTATAACCCCGCTTTTCAAAATACGCGCCCGTCTGCCAGTCGCTGCCCTCAAAGAGCGCGTAACGACTCTTTTCCCGTGCCAGAGCTGTGTCCGCCTTGACGGCGGCGTAGTTGATGAGCTCGAACACTGCGTCGGTGAAGGCAAGGTGCTTATCGCTCTCCCAGTGGATGCCGCGCTTTGCCAGCATGTGGTGGTAGCCGCTGACGCCCAGGCCGATGCTGCGGTACTTCTGATTGGTAAGCCGCGCGTATTCCAACGGGTAGAAGTTGAGGTCGATCACATTATCCAGTGCGCGGATGGCCGTTTCCACCGTGCGTTCCATATAGGCCTCGTCCTCCACCGGCAGATTACCGAGAGACAGACTCGCCAGGTTGCAGACCACAAACTCACCTGGGCGTGTGGCCGTCACCACAATTGTGTCGCCGTTCTCCGTGTGCACCTCAGTGCTGATGTGCTCGATGGGTGCCATGTTCTGCGCGATCTCCGTACAGAGATTGGAGCAATAGATCATTCCCGTGTGGCCGTTTGGGTTCATATGATTTACACTGTCGCGATTGAAAGCGAAGGGTGTGCCGGTCTCCACTGCCGAGCGAAGCACCAGCGCACGATGTCCTTGACGGTGACGCTGCGCTTTTCGATGCGCGGGTCATTGACGCAGTCCAGATACCGCTTCTCCCATTCTGTACCCCAGTAATCCTCCAGTGCGTAGCCCTTGACCGTGAGGATCTCATGCGGACACATGAGATGCCACGGTGCGTCTATGTTCTCCTCCGCCAGTCGCCAGAAGAGATCCGGATAGCACACGGCGGGAAACACATCATGTGCCTTCATGCGGTCGTCGCCGTTGTTGGTGCGCAGTTGAAGGAATTCCGGCAGATCCCGGTGCCATGCGTCTAAGTAAACCGCCACAGCGCCCTGCCGCATCCCCAACTGATCCACCGCCACGGCGGTGTCGTTGACCAGCCGGATCCAGCGGATAACACCGCCCGCCGCCCCTTGAAAGCCGCGGATGGTGCTGCCTGCAGCGCGCACCTTACCGAAGTACATCCCCATTCCACCGCCGAATTTAGAGACCTTTGCGAAGTTGTCCAGCGAGCGGTAGATGCCGTCCAGACTGTCCGGCACAGTGTCCACAAAGCAGCTTGAAAGCTGATGGTAGGGCTTTCGTGCGTTGGACATGGTAGGTGTCGCCATCGTGACCTCCATACGGCTGAGCATATCGTAAAAGCGTTTTACCCACCCCATGCGGTCAGAGCCTTCGTTCATAGCAAGATGCAGCGCGATACCCAAAAACATCTCCTGCGGTGTTTCCAGCGGCACGCGGCTGCGTGACTGGATCACATAGCGTTTGAGCAGCAGGTCAAGGCCGGAGTAGGTGAACAGCTCGTCCCGTTCCGGGCAGAGAAAGTCCTCCGCCATGGCAATCTCCTCGTGGGTATAGTGGGCAAGGATATAGTCACCGTAGAGTCCCTTATCCGTCAGATAGCGAAGCTTGCCATAGAGGTCGCAGACGCCGCGCCCCTCCCATTCCTGTGCGTTGCGACAGCGAAAGGAGTGGTTCAGAAGCCGCGCCGCGATGAACTCCCACTTGGGTGCCTCTGCCGTAGTCAGCTCTACCGCCGCCTTGGTCAGTGCCTCAGCCCGCTCATCCTCCGTCATGCCCAGGCGACAGAAGCTCTCAAACTTCATTTGAAGCGCCGCGAGGGAGTAGACTTCCTCGGTAAAATCCATCTGGATGCGGCGCAGCACCTCGTCAAGCGAGTCATCCCCCACCGTCCGCGCGATGGTATGCCGGACACGGCGCAGCGCAGACCGCTTTTCGCGGTAGAGGATGTACGCCTTGGCCACCTCATAGTGTCCGCGCTCCATGAGCGTTCGCTCCACCTCGTCCTGCACACGTTCTACGGTGAGCGGCACTGTGACGGAGAGATTGTTGAGAACGGTGGCGAGGATCTCATCCAGCTCTCTGCTCCCGATCTCCCTGCCCTGTCCGTCAAACGCCTTTTTCATGGCGTTGAAAATTTTCTCCTGTTGAAAGGGAACAGACTCCCCGTTTCGTTTTCTGATCTCCATTTCGATCCTCTCATCTTCTCCGGTCACTTCTCATGTCCTTTTGGGAAAAGAGCGGGCAAGCGCAGTATCACGCTTGCCCGCTCTATTTTGAAGCCGGTTTTTCTGCAGCCGACGCGGCGGGGCTGTTTGTTGTCTGTTGTCTTGGTTTTGGCTTTCCTGCCAGTTACTTCATAGATTCCAGAATGCGTCCGCCAGTGCTTCCAGCTCAGTGCGCTTGTCCGTGCCCATGGACGAGGCGAGGCTGAGCCGCTCGTTGAGCACCGTCATGTTCTTAAGCTCATTGTTGACGAATTTCTGCATGAGGTCACCGGACTTCACCGCCCATGAGCCGTTTTCAATGATGGCAAAGGTGCGGTTTTGCAGATTCAGTGCCTTCATATCCATGAGGAAGTCATGCATGGCAGGGTAGATGCCGAGGTTGTAGGTCACAGAGGCCAGGACAATGTGACTGTACTTAAACGCCTCGGAGATCAGCTGGGAGACATGAGTGGAGGACACATCGTACATCGCCACCTTGCTCATGCCCTTATCGCAGAGCGACGTCGCCAGAGCCTGCGCCGCGTTCTCCGTGTTGCCATACATAGAGGCGTAGACGATGAGCACGCCCTGGGTCTCAGGGGCATAGCGGCTCCATGTGTCGTACTTTTCGATGAACCAGCCCAGATCCCTGCGCCACACTGGGCCGTGGAGCGGGCAGATGTACTTGATCTGATCCAAAACGCCGCTGGCCTTTTTCAGCAGGAGCTGGATGTGGGGGCCGTACTTGCCCACGATGTTGGTGAGGTAGCGGCGGGCGTCGTCCAGCCAGTCCCGCTCGAAGTCCACCTCGTCGGCGAACAGCTTGCCGTCCAGCGCGCCGAAGGTGCCGAAGGCGTCGGCGGAAAAGAGGACGCCGTCGGTGACGTCAAGGGTCACCATGCTCCGGCCAGTGAACCATAGGCGCGCCCACAAAGGTGACGGTGTGCTTGCCGAAGGAGAAGGTGTCGCCCTCCTTCACCTCGATGCACTCATGTCCGTCCACATGGAAGCCGAACTGCCGCATGAGCATGAATGCCTTCTCATTGGAGATCAGTTTCACCTTGGGATGGCGTAGCAGGATCTCCTCGATGCAGGCGGCGTGATCCGGCTCCAGATGGTTGACCAGCAGGTAGTCCAGCTCGCGGCCATCCAGCACATACGCCAGATTTTCCAAAAGCTGGCGGCAGGCAGACCAGTCCACCGTGTCAAAGAGCACCGTCTTTTCATCCAGCAGGCAGTAGGCGTTGTAGCTTACGCCCCGGGGAATGGGAAAGCAGTTTTCAAACAGGGCCAGGCGATGGTCGTTGGCGCCCACCCAGTAGAGGTCGTTCGTTACTTTACGCACGCAATACATCTTATCTTGCCTCCTTCACGGCCTCAAGCCTTTACAAATTGATCCTTCGTCTCCGCGCACTCGGGACACACCCACTCGGCGGGAAGCTGCTCAAAGAGCGTACCGGGCGCGATCTCGCCGTCCTCGTCGCCCAACTCCGGCACATACTCGTAGCCGCAGCCGCTGCAGACGTAGCGGTCGCCGATGGGGGCGGGCTTCGGCGGCGTGGGCCGCTTCATCTTTACCATGGGCGGCGCGGGCAGCTTTTCGCCGCTATCCAGCGCGGCAGTGAGCAGGGGCAGGATCTCCTCCACATCGCCCACGATGCCGTAGTCGCAGTTCTTGAAGATAGGCGCGTTACCGTTCTTATTGATGGCCACGATGGTGGAGGCGTCCTTGATGCCCTTAAGGTGCTGGGATGCGCCGGAGATGCCGCAGGCGATGTACAGATTGCCGGTGAACTTCTGACCGGACATACCCACATAGCGGTTCAGCGGCAGATATTTGAGAGTCTCCGCCACAGGGCGGGAAGAACCGATGGCCGCGCCGGCGGCCTTGGCCAGCGACTCTACCAGTTTCATGTTCTTTTTCTCCCCGATGCCCTTGCCCGCGGAGACACCCGCTCCGCCTGCGGGATGGGCGTATCCATAGGATGCCCACGGAGAAGTCGTGACCATCCTTCTTCAGCGCCGCCACAAGGTCGGCCACCTGCTGGGCAGCATCCCCCTCCCGGAAGATGGTCTTTTTGCGAATGCCGGTGATGGGCGCGGGTTTCTTGGCCGCCGAACGGCTCTCGCCGCCGGAGCTCTTGCCCAGCCTGCCCAACAGATGAGAGGCGATGACCACCCGCTGGATCTCGTTAGTGCCCTCGTAGAGGGTGGTGATCTTGGCGTCGCGGTAGGCCCGTTCCACCTCCATGCCCTTGAGGTAGCCGCTGCCGCCGTGGATCTGCAGGGCATCGTTGGTGACCTCCAGCGCGATGTCCGAGGCGTACATCTTCGCCATGGCGGACTCCATGCCGTAAGGCGCGTGCTGCTCCTTCAGCTCCGCCGCGGAGTAGATGAGGAACCGGGCGCAGCGCAGCTTGGTTGCCATATCTGCCAGCTTGAAGGCGATGCTCTGCTGGGCCGCGATGGGCTTGCCGAACTGGACGCGCTCCTTGGAATAGCTCAACGCGTGCTCAAACGCGCCCTGGGCGATGCCCAGCGCCTGCGCGGCGATGCCGATGCGTCCGCCGTCCAGCGTGGACATGGCAATCTTGAAGCCCTCGCCCTCCTTGCCCAATAGGTTTTCCTTGGGAACCTTCACGTTGTTGAAGATCAGCTCCGCCGTGGAGGAGGAGCGAATACCCATCTTGTCATAGTGGTCGCCGAACTCAAAGCCCTTCCAGCCCTTCTCCACGATGAAAGCGGAGATGCCCCGGGTGCCGATGTCGGCGTGGTGACGGCGAAAACCACATAGGTGTCCGCCTTAGGGGCGTTGGTAATGAAGATCTTGCCGCCGTTGAGGAGGTAGTAGTCCCCCTTATCCAGCGCCGTGGTCTCCGTGCCGCCGGCGTCGGATCCGGCGTTGGTCTCCGTAAGGCCGAAGGCGCCGATCTTCTCGCCCTTGGCCAGCGGAACCAGATATTTCTTCTTCTGCTCCTCGGTGCCATAGGCGAAAATGGGCCATGAGCCGAGGGAGACGTGGGCGGAGAGGATTACGCCCGTGCCGCCGTCCACACGGGCCAGCTCCTCCACCGCGATGGCGTAGCTCAGAGCATCAAGACCGGCACCGCCGTACTCCTTGGGGTAGGGAATGCCCATCCAGCCCAGCTACCCAGCTTCTTGACAGCCTCCTCGGGAAACTCATTGTTCTGATCCATTAAAAATGCGAGGGGCTTGATCTCCTCCTCCGCAAAACTCCGGATCTTCGCGCGCAGCTCTTCGTGCGCCGACGTGGTTTGAAACAGCATACGGGTACCTCCTTTTAAAATTTTACAGCTTGCTTGTATCTTGGGGATCGGATCCGCCGGTCAGCAGCCTGCGCAGCTCACGGCACGGAACGCCTCGTCCTGCTTTTGCTGCAAGGCCGCCAGCTGACAGTGGATGGTGCACCGCCCATGCTTGTCCTGCCAGCGGCATTCATATCCCGGCTCCATGCAGGCGCACAGGATGCCCCGCTCCCCCACGACCCCCATGAGATCGTAGAGGGAGGTCGCGTCCAGATCGCAGGACAGCTCGCAGCCGCCGAGAGCGCCGCGGCTCACCCGCACCAAATTGCCGGCGGAGAGCTTGCGCAGAATCTGGTAGGCAAACTGATTGGGGATCAATTCCGTTTCCGACATCTCGGCCACCGAATGCTTCTCCCCGTCCAGCAGCACCCGCAAAATGCGCATCGCGTAGTCCGTCTCTTTGGTGATGATCATGCTCCGCATCCTCTTTTCGCTTGCTTGTTAGTGTCATCATATCAATCTTGATAAAATTTGTCAAGATAATTTCCAAAAAAATTATCGCCTTAACATAGACCGCCCCAGCCCGGGTCAGCTTCGCTTTCCATTCAGCGAAAAGCCATGTTCCTTACAACTATAGAAGCCGAAAAAGCTGTGCCGTGGCAGTCCGCCGAAAGCAGAAAAGACTATGCCTGAAAACCAGAAAGCGGAGAAATTGGTTGGGGCTCGCAGGGGTCGCCCATCCAAGGCGGATGAGGCGATCCCTGACAAGCCTAAGCCATCCAACCGAAACAAGCAATAAAGTGCGTGCTTTTCATTTTATTCATGCCGATCATTCTTGGGAGACAGTAGAAAAATTTCCATTGTTATTGACATGATGTGCGTTACAGAGTAAAGTATTCATCAAGACTGATTCGCAATAAAGAATATCATGGTCGTTCCGTGATCGAGGTCGTTATGATAAAAGGAAATGTAAAAATAGATCGCAAAATCTCATCAGCATCCTGCAAAGCTGCCTTGTGCTGATTTTGGTGATCCTTGTCGCTCTGATGATGGTCGAGATCGGCAACCTGAAGGGCACGGCCCGCGTCATCAATTATGCCGGGCTGGTGCGCGGAGACACGCAGCGGGCGGTAAAGCTGGAGATCACAGGCACCCGAAACGATGAGTTGATCGCGTATTTAGACGATATTTTAAGCGATCTGACATCCGGGGATGGGCACTACGAATTGGTAAAGCTCAAGGACGCGGCCTATCAGGAAAGGCTGGACATCCAGAGTGCCTACTGGGAGCGGCTCAAGGCGGAGGTCGCGGCGGCCAGACAGCGTGGATATGAGAACACCCAAATCGTTGCCATGAGCGAGACCTATTTTGAAATGGCGGACGAAACGGTGTCTGCCGCGGAACACTATTCAGAAAAGATCGCCATGAAGATCCGCACTATTGAGATCCTCTCGGCACTGGATATGCTGTGCCTGGTGATCCTGATCATGCTCCAGACCGCCATGGCACTGAAAATGGCCCGGAAAAACCAACTGCTGGAGCAGAAGGCATACATCGACATCCATACCGGCCTGCCCAACAAAGGCTCCTGCGAGGAGCTTCTCAACAACAGGGAAATTCTCCGGGAGCCTACGGCCTGCGTCATATTTGACCTGAACAATCTGAAAACCGTCAACGATACGAGGGGTCATTCGGCGGGTGACCAACTGATCCTGAGCTTTGCCCGGCTTTTACGCCGGGTGATCCCGGAAAAGCATTTCGTGGGCAGATACGGCGGCGACGAATTTATGGCGGTCATTTACCATACGGACCGGCAGGAGGTGGAGGGCATACTGGACAGTCTGCGCAGGGAAGCCGACGCTGCAAACCGTGACGGCAATCAGCTTCCTCTCAGCTACGCCTACGGTTGGGCGATCTCCGCCGATTATGAAGGCTGCATCATGCAAACGCTGCTGGACAAGGCCGACTATTGCATGTACGAAAATAAGCGAGCCTACTACGCTACCCACGACCGGAGAGCGCCCAGGTCATAAGGCTCTTTTCAAACGAAAAACAGCAAGAACGAATTCGTCGCCACTATTGCGAAAAAAAGCCTGGCCTGACGAAGAAAGGACAGGGAGGCGGCACTGAACGTCCACGTCGCAGTTGTGATGGAGGTACTGAAGGCTGGTGGCAGCGTGCAGTTCATTAGCTTCGTTAGCTTTGAGGTGAAGGGGTGCGCTGCCCGATCTGCCGGTTCAATGGTTTGCTGTACAGGAAACTCACCAGCAGGTACTTTACGATGAACGCTGGGGCGAGGGGCGGACGACTATCTTCTTTGCTGCACAACTGCACCATTTTCTCATACACGGACGGTAGATCCAGCACTGCCTCACATTTCCGGAGGATGGTCTCCTGCTGCATTAGATACTCGATTAATCCGCCAAGCTGATCTGGCCATTGCTGTAACGATACATAGCTGCCCTCCAGGTACAAGGTTTTTGCTGGATTTTTTCCAGTTCTCTTGCTCCAATTATACCACAGATTGGCCTCTATAGATTGAAATATAAGGCTTTTTCTTTTATTCAGTGCATATTAAGTTAGGATGTGCAGTAGATGCTCCATTTTAGCGTTTATCTGGAGATTGCCAAAGGATAAATAGAAGCAGTATTATGATGAGCAGCTTGCCGCAGAAAAACAGCGCACCGAGCGGGTGACCAAGCGCATTTTGACCGAGGAAGAAATGTCGGCTCTGTCCGATCGGCTGATGCAGGTCACCAAGGGCATGACCATCACGGTGCGGTACTTCAAGGAGGATACCGCCCACCCGGAGGTTCCAGCAGTGGGTAACTCACATCACACTGACCGGAAAAGCAGACCGCATCGACCCGGTGTTCCGCACCTTGCAAGTGGGCGACACGTGGTGCCCTTTGAAGATCTGGTGGAAATCAGCGGGGAGGGCATCATGGAGATCGACCAATATCTCAGCATCTCCGAGTAAAAAAAAAACGCTGGGAGAAATCTCCCAGCGCAAGCAGCCCTAGTCGCGGTATCGATATGTACCAAGCCAAAGCGGACCCAGCACCCACAACCAAGGCAATGAAAACACTTTCGTTACTTTTAATACGATAAGGACCAGCGTTAAAGCAAATAAGAGGGTCGTTGTAATTATTTCGGAACGGTCAGGTTTCTTCTCCATACGCAGATCACCTCGAAAATCCGGTCACATCTGAGAAATAGCATAAAAGTCAGTATGCTTCATCCGGTTCGGTAGGTGCTGCGATAATATCGCGGTAGAAAGTGGCCCATGCAGCTTCCTCATAGGGACGTACAAAAAAGAAGCCAATGCTCAATGGAATTGTCAGCAGAAGAAAAAGAGAAATCGCCATAGCCTCTGAACCGGTGAAATATTTGAGAACCAGAAAACCCCCGGCATACAGTGGCAACGAACAGAGCAACTCCCAGCCAATGAAGCTGAAATCCAGACAGAACAGCCGCCATTTGTTGCCGTCCATAATCCGCCGGGATTCTGTGATCGCTTCATTTGCAGTCAACGAAGGATGCTCGGACATGATGTAAGGTGTCATCGCATAGCTGTATGTTTTCACGATTCCCGGAATCACCAACAGCAGCGACCAGAGGGCGATGTACAGACCCTGCAGGAATTTCATGCAGAAGCCA
>ENA-OQCD01000410-OQCD01000410.1-human-gut-metagenome-genome-assembly--contig:-NODE-410-length-12098-cov-1.809122_pt1 | contig 12098 bp, 22 predicted proteins | sample MGYA00242755_ERZ504571 | MGnify/ENA primary metagenome ERZ504571 (study PRJEB26092, sample SAMD00036274) | human gut metagenome | host: Homo sapiens | study: EMG produced TPA metagenomics assembly of...
TGATCAACGATAAGGTTCGGGTATTGTGGAAGGCCTCGATGACCACCTGTTCACCTACTACCACAATCACCAGAGACCGTTGACGCTCCCTCCAAGAAGGACTGGAGAGGCGGACGTGCCGCTGCCGGCAATATCATTCCTTCTTCTACTGGTGCCGCTAAGGCTGCGCTCTGGTTATCCCGGAGGTTAGGGCAAGCTGACTGGTATGGCTTTCCGCGTTCCTACTCTGGACGTTTCTGTTGTGGACCTGACTGTCCGTACGGAAAAGGCTACCTCTATGGAGGAAATCAATGCCGCTCTGAAGGAAGCTTCCGAGACCTATATGAAGGGTATCCTGGGCTACACTGACGAGGCTGTTGTATCCTCTGACTTCTATTCTGATCCCAGAACTTCTATCTATGACGCTACCGCTGGTATCGGCCTGAACTCCAACTTCTTCAAGCTGGTTTCTTGGTACGACAACGAGTGGGGCTACAGCAACAAGGTTCTCAACCTGATCCAGCATATGGTCGAGGTTGACAACAAATAAGTTTGGCGTTTTTCACTGAGTTATCATAACGAAAAAAGCCTTCTGTCGCTTGAGACAGAAGGCTTTTTATTATACGCGAACCCTTTCCTTGGGGACGGCGCGAAGCAGCTTGCCTTGCAATTAGGCTGAAGTATTGAGGTTAGAGCGTTAAGCAGATGCCGCATCATTTATCTCCTTCAGCCGCTGCCTTTATGATCGAATTTTTTCCTTCCTGTTCTTTTAGGCTGCTGATTAGGAGGTTCAGCAGTCCAGATATCCGGCCTCACTCTATCCGTTGGGGTTCAGAGAGGTTTTTTTACAAGCCCTTTTCCGGACGAAATAGAGCTTTTTAGCCAGAGAGATTAGGATGTTTTTTCAAATCAGCGTGTTTTATCTTGACAGTTTTCCCACTGCAATTTACAATATAATTACAATCGATTGCAAAAGATAATAAACAATAAAAATCAACAAAGGAGTGTCAAATAGTGGCTGCAAGAGAGCAAATTGATAAGGCAAACGCAAAGGCACGTGAGTTATTGAAAGCGGCGGGAATCGTCATCACAGAAGGAAGAAGCAGAAACGGAATAGAATACTGTGATTACCATTTAGGAGAGTTCGACACGATCGGGACGGAAATTCTTACCTATGTGAATACGGATCGTGTGTGCGCCAAGGAGATGATGCTGACACCGTATCAGATTTGTCCGGAGCACCTGCATCCTCAATTGGGAGATTATCAGGGGAAGGAGGAAACCTTCCGCTGCCGTTGGGGAGAGGTTTACCTTTATGTTCCCGGGGAGCCTACGGAGCAGCCGCGGGGAAGAGTTCCGGAGCATCGGAAGGAGCATTTTACCGTGTGGCATGAAATTTATCTGAGGCCCGGCGAACAGTATACGCTGAAAGAACAGACCCGCCACTGGTTTCAGGCAGGACCGGAGGGAGCAGTGATCTCCGAGTTTTCTACACCCAGTTTTGACGAAGCGGACATTTTTTATTGATCCGGAAATCAAGCGGGAATCCAATTATTAAAAAAACGCCCTTTCCAGGCAGCTTTTAAAAGTGCGGGGAAGGGGCGTTTTTTTTGTTAACCGGAGATTTGTGAATCAGTAATAGAACCTTTCGAAAAAAGAAAATACGCTTCTTTTCGACAAGGTGTTTATGGTAAGATAATGGTTGTGCTTAAAGAGGGATTCGGGTGTTTTGTTACAAATCATTTTTAAAATATACTTGTTAAATTTATCTAAATTAATTATAAAATTAATGTTTGTTTTATAAGAAAATAACCAAATACCTCTTGAATTATTTCCATAAACTTGCTATGATAGAAATAAGTAAGAAAAAGGCTGTTTCATTGGCATATCCGGGACGAAAAACCAGTAGGTTTTCCTGACTTTCGATGTGCGGTAAGGAGTTGATTTGCAATGAAAAAGAATCAGGACGCCGAACGCAATAATTTAGCGCTCTACCTATTTCATGAGGGGACTAATTACAAGACCTATGAGTATTTAGGCTCCCATAAGCTGGAGCAGGATGGGAAAGAGGGCGTTGTTTTTCGTACCTGGGCCCCAAACGCGGCTAAGATATCCGTGGTCGGTGAGTTCAACGGCTGGGATGAAAAGAAAGATCCTATGGAGAGAATTTCTGAAGGCGGGGTCTGGCAGTGTTTTATCCCGGACAAGGTCAAGGAATACGACGTTTACCGCTATGCTGTTACCACGCAGGATGGCGAAGTGCTGATGAAAGCGGATCCCTACGCTTATCATTATGAGACCCGCCCCTCCAATGCGTCCAAATTTTACAGCTTGGACGGCTATGAGTGGAACGACAACGCCTGGTATCAATATAAGGCAAAGCATCCCCATTATACCAATCCGGTGAATATTTACGAGGTCCATGCCGGTTCCTGGAGGAAGTTCGCCGACGGCAATCCTTTTTCCTATGAAAAGTTCGCCGATGAGCTGATCCCTTACGTGAAGGAGATGGGATATACCCATATCGAGCTGATGCCGATGACGGAGTATCCATACGACGGTTCCTGGGGCTATCAGGTGACCGGCTATTTTGCGCCGACCGCCCGCTACGGCGACCCTAAGGAGTTTATGCGCTTTGTGGACCGGTGCCATCAGGCGGGAATCAGCGTAATTATGGATTGGGTGCCGGCCCATTTCCCCCGGGACATCCACGGGCTGGCTAAATTTGACGGAACCTGCTGCTACGAGTATGCGGACCCGAGAAAAGGCGAGCATAAGGATTGGGGAACCCTGGTGTTTGACTACGGCAGGAATGAGGTCATCAGCTTCCTGATTTCCAGCGCCGTGTTCTGGCTGGAAAAGTACCACATCGATGGCATCCGGTGCGACGCGGTGGCTTCTATGCTGTATTTGGACTACAGCCGCAAGGATGGGGAATGGGTGCCTAATAAATACGGCGGTAAGGAAAACCTGGAGGCGGTGGCGTTTTTTGCAGCGCCTGAACGAGTCGGCCTTCGCGGTACAGCCGGACGTGATGATGATCGCAGAGGAATCGACCTCCTGGCCGATGGTTTCCAAGCCTACCTACGCCGGCGGCCTGGGCTTCAACTATAAGTGGAACATGGGCTGGATGAACGATATGCTTCACTATATGTCCCTGGACCCGCTGTATCGTTCCTTTAATCACGATAATCTGACATTTTCCTTTTTCTATGCTTTCTCCGAGAATTTTATTCTGCCGGTCTCCCATGACGAGGTAGTCCATGGAAAAGGTTCCCTTATCAATAAGATGCCTGGAACGGTGGAACAGAAATTTGCCAATACACGGGCGTTTTTAGCGTATATGATGGCCCATCCGGGCAAAAAGCTCACCTTTATGGGTACGGAGCTCGGTCAATTTAAGGAGTGGGATTTTGAATCGGAGCTGGATTGGGGGCTGTTGCAATATCCGCAGCACCAGCAGCTGCAGGCCTTTGTGAAAGCGCTGAACCGTTTCTATCTGGAATCCAGTCCGCTGTGGCAGGTGGATTTTTCCTGGGATGGATTTTCCTGGATTTCCAACGACGACTATACCCAGAGCGTGATCTGCTTCAGAAGAATTGACAAGGATGGCAAAGAACTGATCGCGGTCTGCAACTTTCAGCCAGTCGAAAGAAAGTCCTATCGTTTTGGTGTGCCTCTTGCCGGAACCTACGCGGAGGTGTTTAACTCCGAGGCTAAGGAATTCGGCGGATGCGGCACAACCAATGGCAGCGGCATCAGATCAGAGGAGATAGCGATGCACGGCTATGAGCAGTCTATCGAGCTGACGCTGCGCCTATGTCGGTGCTGTTCTTGAAATGCGCGCGGAAGAAGCCGGTAAGAAAAGCCGCGGGAGCCGAAGGAACTGCCGGAAACGGCAGAAAAGGAGGAAAAAACAGCGAAGGCTCCCAGAAAACCCAGAACACGAAAAAGCAGCGGTAAAATCCTGACAAAATAAATGAATAAGATAGAACCTTGCACAAGGAGGAATGAAAAGATGTTCCCAAAACAGGAAACAGTCGCCATGATCTTGGCGGGAGGACAAGGCAGCAGGCTGGGCGTGCTGACCAGCAAATTGGCGAAGCGGCGGTGGCATACGGAGGAAAGTACCGAATCATTGATTTCCCTCTGTCTAACTGCGTAAATTCCGGTATCGAGGCGGTGGGCGTGCTGACTCAGTATCAGCCTTAGTGCTCAATGAGTATATCGGAAACGGACAGCCCTGGGATTTGGACAGCATGAACAGCGGCGTACAGGTGCTGCCGCCCTATCAGCGCAGCCGGGGGGCCGACTGGTATAAAGGCACCGCGAACGCCATCTATCAGAATATGAACTACATCGACCGGTACGACCCGGATTACGTAGTGGTTCTGTCCGGCGACATATCTACAAAATGGATTACTCCAAAATGGTGGCCTACCACAAGGAGAAAGAGGCTGCGTGTACTATCGCCGTAATCGACGTACCCTTGGCGGAGGCTTCCCGGTTCGGCATTTTGAACACCAACCCGGACGACTCGATTTACGAATTGACGAGAAGCCAAAGGTGCCTAAAAGCACCAAGGCTTCCATGGAATTTACGTATTCAGCTGGAATAAACTGAAGGAATATTTAATCGCGGATGAAAAGGATAAAAGCTCCAGCAATGATTTCGGGAAAAACGTACTGCCCGCCATGCTCAATGCGGGTGAGCGTATGTTCGCCTATGAGTTCCAGGGTTACTGGAAGGATGTAGGAACCATCGACAGCCTATGGGAGTCCAACATGGATCTTCTGGACCCCAACACCACACTGGACCTGAGCGACGAAAATTGGAAGATTTATTCCAGAAACCCGGTGATGCCGCCGCAATATGTAGGTGAGGAAGCGGTGATCCAGAATTCGCTGGTAGCTGACGGATGCAACGTTTACGGCAACGTGGACTTTTCCGTCTTGTTCGCCGGCGTGAATGTGGCGCCTGGTGCGGTGGTAAAGGATTCCATCATTATGCCGGGAGCCCGCGTCGAGGAGGGCGCGGTGGTGCAGTACGCCATCGTGGCGGAAAAACGCCGTGGTTGGCGAAAATGCCGTGGTTGGCGCCCGTCCGGAGGAAATTGAGCAGAAGGATGAATGGGGCGTGGCTGTGATCGGGGACAACATTAAAAATCGGCGCCGGCGCGTGGTGCCCCCCAAGGCGATGATTGACAAAGATATTCCGGAGGTGGCGAAAGATGCGCGGAAATAATGTGATGGGGCTGGCTTTTTCTCCAATTATGCATGAGGAATCGATTCGGGAACTGACGGACCGGCGCACTATGGCCAGCGTACCCATCGGCGGCAGATACCGCATGATCGATTTTACGCTGAGCAGTATGGTGAACTCCGGAATCAACCGGGTAGGGGTAATTACCAAACGAAATTATCAATCTCTGATGGATCACCTGGGAACCGGAAAGGCGTGGGATCTTTCCAGAAAACGCGACGGTTTGTTCATTCTGCCGCCCTTTGGAGCGGGCGGCGGGGATTTTTCTAACCGCATTGAAATTCTTCACGCCAATATGGGCTTTTTGACCAACTGCAAAGAAGAATATGTACTGCTTTCTGACTGTGACGCTATTTTCAATATGGACTTTAAGCGTGTGATCGCGGAGCATATCAAAAACGAGGCGGATGTCACTTTTAATTTACCGCTGGGGGCAGGCTGCCGAAAAAACGGCGACGAAACCATGGTGCTTTCCTTAGAGCCCGATGGGAGAATCAAGGATTTGATTATCGATCCCAACGGCGACGAGGAATATAACTATGCCTTCAATATGCTGCTGATCAAGCGGGAGCTTCTGATCCGGCTGGTGAATGAGTGCAGCAGCCGGAATAAGACCAACTTTAAGCGGGACATTCTGCAATCCAATGTGGAACAGCTGAAAATGTTTGGCTATGAGTTTGACCATTACTCCCATGTGATCTGCTCCATGAACGATTACTTTGAGGCCAATATGGAACTGATGAGCAGCGAGATCCGGGACGATTTGTTTAACGCCCAGCGTCCGATTTATACGAAGGTCCGCGACGATATGCCCGCCAGGTACGGATTGGGCTCTGTAGTGAAAAATTCGTTGATCGCCAACGGTTGTGTGATCGACGGGGAAGTGGAAAACTGTATCCTATTCCGGGGCGTAAAAATCGATAAGGGCGCTAAGGTGAAAAACTGCGTTATCATGCAGGACACCCGGATCGGCACCAATTGCAGCCTGAAGTATGTGATTACGGATAAGGATGTGTTGATTAAGGATGGAAGAACACTGATGGGCTTCCAGTCTTATCCCGTATATATCAGTAAAGCGTCTGTGGTTTAAAGGGGGTAATGAATTTGAGGTTTTATTTTGCACCAGCGAGGCTCTTCCGTTTGCGGCATCCGGCGGATAGGTGATGTGGCGGGGTCTTTGCCTCAGGCGCTGCGCCAGCGGCTGATTGGCTGCCGGATCGTTATGCCCATGTACGAGGATATTCCTCAGGAGCTGCGGGACAATATGCGGTTCATTACCAGCCTGTCTGTGCCGGTCAGCTGGAGAAGGCAGTACTGCGGCGTGTTTGAGCCCGGCACGGCGGCGTAATTTATTATCTGCTGGATAACCAGTACTATTTTAAGCGTAAGGGCCTTTACGGGCACTATGACGACGCAGAGAGGTTTTCCTTCCTGTCCCGGGCTGCGTTGGAGATGCTGCCGTACATTGATTTTAAGCCGGATATTATCCATTGCAACGATTGGCAGACGGCTCTGGTCCCGATTTACTACAGCCTATTCTACGCCAATAATGATTGGTATCAGGGGATCAAGACCTGTTTACCATTCATAATATTCAGTACCAGGGTAAATACGGTATGGAGCTTCTGGAGGACGTTTGGGCCTGCCGGAGTATGACACCTCTATCGTCGAATTTGACGGCTGCGTGAACCTGATGAAAGGTGCGATCGAGACCGCGAACCGCGTCAGCACGGTAAGTCCTACCTATGCTCAGGAGATTTTGGATCCCTGGTTCAGCCACGGCTTAGATCCTATTTTAAAGGAGCGTCAGTGGAAGCTGTCTGGAATCTTGAACGGAATTGATGTGGAGAATTATAATCCGGAAACGGACCCGAATCTCTATGCCAATTACAGCGCCGATGATTTGTCCGGCAAGGCGGAAAACAAGCGGGCTTTGCAGGAGCGCTTAGGCCTAGAGCAAAATCCGGAGATCCCCTTGATCGGCATGGTGACCCGTCTGGTTTCTCATAAGGGCTTAGACCTGGTGAAGGAAGCAATGGATCAGCTGATGCGGGAAGAAAACGTCCAGTTTGTGGTGCTGGGTTCCGGCGATTGGGAGTATGAAAGCTTCTTCAAAGCATGCAGGAAAAATATCCCGGCAGGTTCTGTGCCTGCTTCGGCTTTGTACCGGAGCTTTCCAGAAAGATTTATGCCGGTGCCGATATGTTCCTGATGCCCTCTAAGAGTGAGCCCTGCGGCCTTTCTCAGATGATCGCCCTAAGATATGGAACGGTTCCCATTGTCAGGGAAACCGGAGGCCTGAAGGATTCCATCAGTGACAGCGGTGATGGAAAGGGGAATGGATTTACCTTCCAGACCTATGACTCTCAGGATATGCTGGGGGCAGTTCGCCGGGCCATCGCCGGCTATTGGAACGAGGAGGGCGGCTGGAAGGTCCTGATGAAGCGGGCGATGGAATGCGACAACAGCTGGGGAAAATCAGCCAACGAATACATCAGGCTTTATCGGGCCATGCTGAAAGAGTAAGAACGAAGAATATGTCAAAAGGCTTCGCGCGGCGCGCGAAGCCTTTTTCATTTGAGAGCTTTCAATGGGAGGCTCACCGCTTTACTGAAATGAGAGCCATACCGCCGGCAGCGCCGGTAAAGGGAATAGGCCCTAAATGGGTTAAGAGCTGCTACCGGCAAACACCTTAAGGGATATGCTGAAATAGATTTTACTCAAGTCACTTGCCTAATAGCCTGCATCCAGATAATTTCAATCGGTATAACCGTTTTTTGGCGTCAGATGGCTTCTGTTATCAGCACGCTGCGCTTGTTGCGTGAAGCCGGAGCTATTTGCCCTGACGGGCGGAGACGGCGGTTCTGCTTATTGAAAATAAAGACAAAAAAAGGCGTGCTTGAAAGCACGCCTTTTTGACCAGTAATTTTTGCGGGAATCCTAAAACTGCTTTCAGCAGTATTTCAGGATACGGCAAATAATTTTCTAAGATTTCCTTTATACCGGGGAAAACCCCCGGAAGCTCCCAAGCGAAATTAATCGCTGGAGAAAGGAAGCAGAGCTAAATGACGGGCACGCTTAATGGCCACAGTCAGCTCGCGCTGATGGCGGGCGCAGGTGCCGGTCACTCTGCGAGGCAGAATCTTCGCGCGCTCTGAAATATAGCGGCGGAGTCTGGCTACATCCTTGTAATCAATAGATTCCACTTTATCTACACAGAAGCCGCAAACCTTCTTACGGCCTTTACGGCCGCCGCGGCGGTTATCTCTTTCGGGTCTTTCCGGTCTATCAGCCATGGTATAATCCTCCTTATCTTATCTTTGTAATTAACATTAAAACGGCAGATCGTCGTCGGTAAGCACTTCCTCGAAATCGCCGGTATTCCCGGTGGAATAGGCGGCGGGCTCGGTAGTTTCCTGACGATAAGCGTTCTGCTGCGCCGGAGCCTGAGAATAGGAGCTGTCCCGTTTCGGCTCGGCAAAGTGGACGTTATCAGCCACCACTTCAAAGGCCTTGCGCTTGTTGCCTTCCTTATCCGTATAGTTTCGGGTTTGAATCGAACCCTGTACCGCCACCAGCTGGCCCTTATGAAAATAACGGCAGACAAATTCGGCGGTGCTGCGCCACGCCACGATATCGATAAAATCAACCTGGCGGTCAGCGCCGGATTTTACATAGGAGCGGTCAACAGCCAAAGTAAAGCTGGTAACAGCCACATCGCTGGGAGTATGACGAAGCTCAGGGTCGGCAGTCAGCCTGCCCATTAAAATCGCGGTGTTGAGCATTTCATCGGCCTCCTCTTAAGCTTCCTTCTTAATGATAAGAGAACGAAGGATACCATCGGTGATCTTGTAAATACGATCCAGTTCCGCCGGGAACTCAGCATCGCTCTTGAAGTTGTAAAGAACGTAATAAGCCTCGGCTTCCTTGTTGATCAGGTAGGCCAGTCTTCTCTTGCCCCACTCGTCAACGCTTTCCAGAGTCGCGTTGGCCTCGATCAGATCCTTGAACTTCTGAACCATCGCGCTACGCCCTCGTCACCTAACTTCAAAGAGATAACCAGAACGGTTTCATAGGAATTTTGGATTTTCTCCATGCTTGTTGCACCTCCTTTTGGACTTTGGCCCCGGCCCGCATGTCCGGAGCAAGGATGTTATTTCCCTGCCATAGAATTTCCATGGCGGTAACAGATTAATTATAGCCGCCGAACGTGGCTTTGTCAATGCTTTTCCGCTTTTTTCCTTACCAGGTTTCCGCAGGTTTGTGTTCCGCCGCCGGCTGGCGGCGGAAGCGGTAAAGGAGCAAAGCGTAGAAAAGATTACAGCATGTCCTCTTTTACAGATGGGCGGCCATCCCCTTCAGATATTCCCGGAGTCCTTGCCGATTTCCGGATGCTCCAAAGCCACCTCCACGGCAGCCTGGATAATCCCAAGCTTATTGCCCATGTCATACCGCTTGCCGGTGTAGTCCACAGCGATCATACCCTGGGTTCTCGCCATGGCGCACATAGCGTCGGTGAGCTGGATTTCTCCGCCTGCGCCGGGAGCGGTGTTGTCCAGAATGTCGAAAATATCGGGCGTCAGCACGCAGCGCCCCAAAATAGAGTAAAGGGACATGATTTTATCCTTAGAGGGCTTTTCGATCATATCTGTGCATTTGAAAAGATTGTCACGGATTTTTTTCTACTTTAAGGGAGCTGTATTTTGTGATGGCTTCCTCAGAAACCTGCTTGACTCCCAGGACGCCCATGCCGAATTCCTCGTAGGCACGGATCAGCTGTCCGCAGGCGGGGTCTTTTCCGATGATAACGTCGTCGCCGTACAAGACGGCAAAGGGTTCGTTGCCGACAAAGGAACGGGCGCAGTTAACCGCGTGGCCCAGCCCCTTGGTTTCTTTTTGGCGGACGAAATAAATATTAGCCAGCTTGCTGATATCCACCACCTGATGGAACATCTCGTTTTTGTTGGCTCCGGTGAGCTTGGCCTCCAGCTCCGGAGCGCGGTCAAAGTGGTCTTCAATTAAGCCCTTGCCCCCGGTTGGTAATGATGAGAATATCGGTAATCCCGGAGTTTACCGCCTCTTCCACGATGTACTGAATAGCAGGCTTGTCCACAATGGGAAGCATTTCCTTGGGCATGGATTTTGTGGCCGGCAGAACGCGGGTGCCTAATCCAGCGGCGGGAATGACTGCTTTTGTTACTTTCATAAAATACCTCCTGATATTAATAGCGGAAAATATGTGATGATTAAATAGCATACCAGCAGACAGATGCCCAGTCCCCAATTAATGCCGCCCTTTTCTTTTAGGGCGCTGGTGAGCTCAGGGTCTGTAGGATGGGCTTGTTGGATTTCTCCGGCCTTTTTCAGACAATGCTTATAATACATGCGGTTTCCCCGGAATCCAATCACAAACATGATGATCCACTGGAGCAGGGAAAGAACAGTGGGAAGAAACAGAAGAATCTGGTCCAGAACCGGTAAAAGCATAATCTGCTCCATCAGCTTCATGGAATCCTGCATGGAGTAAAACAGCCCAGTGGCCTCTGAAAGGCCGGCGGCAGCGATCACTTGGTTCAAAATGTCATAGTTATGGAAAAGGTTGATCATGCTGGAGCCCAGCAGACAGCCAAGTAAAATCAGAGAGATGACGGCTCCCCAAAGGTACTGCTTGCGATATAGAAGCCAGCCGCCGGAAAAAAGAAATCCGCAGAAATTGAATTTCCCAATGTTGTGATCCTTGAGCCGCTTGAACACATTCATATAATAGGGAGGGTTGCTGCCGACAAACTTAGCCAAATTACCGGCCTTTACGCCATTGAAATCCTCCTCCGGATTCACGCCGCCCATCGGGTCCATAATGAACATGCCCGGCATGGAATTCATATTAGGACCACCGTTGCTATTATTCCCCGGAGCGCCGCCAAAGGGATACCCCGGAGGGGGTGTGCTGGAATTTTGAGCAAGGGGGAGTCCGCATTTATCGCAGAACAAAGCGTCGGTATAGTTCTTGTTGCCGCATCTGGGGCAGGTTTTGGTACGAGCGGAATCATTTTCCGGCGCGCTTTTGCCAGGCTCAGGCTCCCGGTGGAACACATAGCCCTCCTTATGCTTGTCCTCAAACAGACAGCGCCCTTCCTTTTCGTAGCAGGCTCTATGATAGGGAGTACCGCAGATTGGGCAGACAACAATATCGTCCCCCTCATGAAATGCCTTGCCGCAAATAGGGCAAGGAACTCCGGTATAATCAATCATGGTATTGTGCCATCCTTCCGGTTTTTTAAGTTCAACCCTTATTGTACCTAATTTTGAAGAAAACTTCAATGATTATCTTATGAATTTACAGCGGGTTTATATTTACATTTTTAGAAATCTACTTTATAATAAGAAACGATAATGCTGTTTAGAGGATAAGGAGACAATATGATACAGTTTGAAGAATTAAAGCTGTCGCTGGAGGAACTGGAGCCGGACATTAAGGATCTGAAGGAAGCGTCTGGGACTGGAAGCGATGAAAAAGGAAATCGGCGAGTTAGAGGAGGCTCAGACGTCTCCGGATTTTTGGGATGATATGGAAAAATCTCAGAAGATCATTCAGCGAACCAGTATGCTGAAAAACAAGGTTTCCGCCTATGAGACTCTGGTGTCCGGCTATGAGGATGCCCTGACCCTCATCGAGATGGGTGACGAAGAGGAGGATCTTTCTATTCTGCCGGATGCCAGCAGGAGGTGGAAAGGTCAGAAAAGAGCTGGAGGAGCAGCGCCTGGCTACCTTGCTCACAGGAGAGTATGACGCTAATAACGCGATTCTGACCTTCCACGCGCGCGCGGCACGTGAGCTCAGGACTGGACGGAGCTGG
>ENA-OQCD01000411-OQCD01000411.1-human-gut-metagenome-genome-assembly--contig:-NODE-411-length-12082-cov-1.399665_pt1 | contig 12082 bp, 19 predicted proteins | sample MGYA00242755_ERZ504571 | MGnify/ENA primary metagenome ERZ504571 (study PRJEB26092, sample SAMD00036274) | human gut metagenome | host: Homo sapiens | study: EMG produced TPA metagenomics assembly of...
ATTCCAATATCCTCTGGGCAGGCAGCCTCCAGCAAGGTAACCGCCTCCCAAAATTCAGAGTCTTCAGCCTCCGGCTCCTCTTAAGCGCCTGCCAAATGTCAAACGGAAAGCACACCCGAAAAAGCCCTCCGCAGGCCAGCCAGCGGAGGGCTTTTGATCTCATTCTTAGAAATGCAATACCAGCGTCATTTCCGCTGGAACATGCTTTTTCCCGCACGGCACACAGGACAGGTCCAATCGGCGGGCAAATCCTCAAAGGGAATATCCGGATCGCTGTAAACATAACCGCAAATAGTGCAAATCCATTCCTCCGTTGATTTCTCCTCTACCCGCTCCGGCGGCTGATAGGTCGGAGCATTTTTCGGCGCATTCCCTTGATCACCTTGTGATAATATTCGTAGGTCATCGGCTTGCCTGCGCTTCTCTCGCTTCCCGCCTCGATCGCTGCGAAAAAGACAGTATGGGTAGGCGTTTCTACCGTCTGGATCACCTTACAGAGCATCCAGCAACAAATATTTTCCTTCAGCACCGGCAGCCCTTCCTGAAGCATTTTATAACGGATATTTTTCAGCTTTTCCGTATTTCGCCCGGTAGTAAAGCCCAAAGCGCCGATCACCGCGCCAGAGGTATCTTCAGACAGCACGGAAACGGTAAAAACGCTTATGCTTCATGATCTGCTGATGCGTATAATTATCGTGATGAATACTAACCGCTAAAATAACCGGTTCCGCAGTAACCTGAAAAACCGTGTTCGCAATACAGGCGGAAGGATAGCTCTCTCCTTCCACACCGATTGCGTAAAGACCATAGGAAAGAGACCACAGTATTTTTTCATTCATGCTTGCACCCCGCTTTCTATAACTAAGCATAAATAAATTTCTTTTGATACAGCACTTGCCTAATACCATTTTTCCTTTACTCAAAGCGGTATTGAAACAGATATTCCAGTGCCGTCAACTATTCTGACCAGCTTTCGCCATCTATACCGTTATAATACCATCAAAAGCTTTTAGGCTTTGAATCGATTTATTTTTGACCAAACAGCACAGGCTTATCATAAACACCTTTTGAACTTACGGCGCCTATTACGAAGAAAAAAATTAAAACAAACTGTTTTTTTATTTAAAGGCCTCCGGCACGGATGAAATCAAAGCTTTCTGCCCTTAACCTTCTCCCCAATATTGTCGATAGGTTGTTCATTTTTTATTCTCGCCAAAATGATAATATTCCACATTTTTTAAAACATCCGGCAAATATTGCTGATCCACCCAATGATTTTCAAAGTCATGGGCATATTGGTAGAACTGCCCCTTAACCGGATTGTCCTCCCCGTCGAAATGCTTATTCTGAAGCTGTCTTGGAATGGGGCCATATTTTCCTCTTCTGACATCCTCCATGGCCTCATTGATCGCATTATGAGCGGAATTTGATTTCGGCGCGATACTGACTAAAATTACTCCATCCGCCAGGCACAGACGGGCTTCCGGCAGTCCCACCTGAAACGCCGCGTCTACGCAGGCCTTGACAATGGGAATGATCTGGGGGATAGCGAGCCCCACATCCTCGCAGGCGGTGACCATCAACGCCGGCAGACCGAGGGGAGGTCTCCCGCCTCCAGCAGGCGCGCTAAATAATGGACCGCCGCGTCAGGATCGGAACCCCGCATGGATTTTTGGAAGGCGGAAAGCAGGTCGTAGTGCTCGTCCCCATCCTTGTCGTAGCGCAAGGCGCTTTTCTGAGTCAATTCCTTCGCGGTTTCCAAGGTGATTTTACGCACGCCATCCGCGGCAGGCGACGAAAGAACGCACAGCTCTACGGAATTCATCGCCTTGCGGACGTCTCCGCCGCAGGCCAGGGCAATGTGGCCTACCACGCCGTCCTCAATTTGAAAGCCCTCCCCGCGTTCTTCCTCTAACAGAGAGAAGGCTCTTTCCACCGCTTTCGCCACCTCAGCTTTCTCCACGGTTTAAATTCAAACACTGTGGACCGGCTTAAAATGGCGTTGTAAACGTAAAAATAGGGGTTTTCTGTGGTCGAGGCGATCAGAGTGATCTTCCCGTTTTCAATAAATTCCAGCAGGGTTTGCTGCTGCTTTTTTATTAAAGTACTGGATCTCATCTAAATACAGCAAAATCCCGTTTGGAGCCGTAAAGGTATTTTCCGCCTCGGTAAAAATCTCCCGCAGGTCTGCGGTTCCCGCCGTAGTCCCGTTGAGCTTTCGCAAGGCCCGGTTGGTCTGCCTGGCGATGATAGACGCCAAGGTGGTTTTGCCGACTCCTGATGGCCCGTAAAAAATCAAATTTGGAATTTCACCGGATTCAATGATCCGTCTCAGCGCTTTTCCAGGACCTAAAGATGGCGCTGTCCTACCATGTCGTCAATAGTTTTCGGCCTTAAGCGGTCCGCTAATGGGGAAGCCATAATCATACTCCTTTTGCTGGTTTCTGTTTGCGGGTATCGCTCTTTCTGCTGCTCCACAATTCCATATGTTCCCGCAGATCATAGGATATCGCCGCCCGGCAGACTCTCCGCCTCTCTATCGGCTTTTCTAAAATCTGATGACTGTGGTTTTCCATTTTTCGTCCTGCCTCGCCCGCCAGGACATATGCTTTCGGGCCCAAGCTTCCAGGCCGCCAAGACAAAATATGGAAAGAAACGGAAGGCGCCCGCCCTCCGTTTCTCAAGCTTCAGCTTAATATAAGGGATACTTTTCGCACAATGCGTTTACGCCCGCGCGCACCTTGTCCGCATTGCCCTCGAAGTCCTGAATCACCAGGGAAATAAATTCGGCGATCTGATCCATGTCCGCCTCCTTCAGGCCCCTGGTAGTCACCGCGGGAGTACCGATTCTGACACCGCTGGTCACAAAGGGGCTTCTGGGCTCGTTGGGCACAGTATTCTTGTTCACAGTGATGTAAACCTCATCCAAACGATGCTCTAACTCCTTACCGGTAATCTCCTGACCTCTCAAATCCAAAAGCAGCAGGTGATTATCCGTACCGCCGGAAATCAGCTTCTGGCCCCGCTTCAAAAGGCCCTGGGCCAGAGCCTGGCAGTTCTTCACTACCTGCTCCCCATAAGCCTTAAACTCAGGCTTCAGGCTTCTCCCAGACAAACCGCCTTAGCGGCGATGATATGCATCAGCGGACCGCCCTGAGTGCCGGGGAAAATCGCCTTGTCAATCTGCTTGGCGAATTCCTCCTTGCATAAGATCATGCCTCCTCTGGGGCCTCTCAGAGTCTTGTGAGTGGTAGTGGTTACAAAATGAGCGTAGGGTACCGGACTGGGATGAACCCCAGCCGCCACCAAGCCGGCAATATGAGCCATATCCACCATTAAATAAGCGCCGCAGGCATCGGCAATTTCCCGGAATCTTTTAAAATCAATAATTCTGGGATAGGCGGACGCGCCGCAGACGATCATCTTCGGCTTACATTCCATGGCGATTTCCATAACCCTGTCGTAATCGATCTGCTCGGTATCGGAAGCCACACCGTATTCCACAAAATTAAAATATTTGCCGGAGATATTAACCGGAGAGCCGTGGGTCAGATGGCCGCCTTCAGAAAGGTTCATGCCCATGATGGTATCCCCCGGGTTAAGCATCGCAAAATAAACCGCGATGTTCGCTTGAGCGCCGGAATGAGGCTGTACATTGGCGTGCTCCGCACCAAACAGCTTGCAGGCTCTCTGGCGGGCAATCTCCTCCACCACATCCACGCATTGGCAGCCTCCGTAGTAACGCTTGCCCGGATAGCCTTCGGCATATTTGTTGGTAAGCACGCTACCCATAGCCGCCATTACTGCCGGAGAAACCAGGTTCTCAGAGGCGATCAGCTCCAGGTTGCGGCGCTGTCTCTTCAGCTCCTCGTTCATAGCGGCCCCGACCTCGCTATCGAAAGACGCGATAAACGCTAAATTTTCATCTGCGTAATGATTCATCCTTTAACCACTCCTACATTCCACATAATATGAAAAAAGTATACACGTTTTTGCGGAAATAGCAAGTTAGACAGCAGATAAAAATGAAAAGTTCTTTTTCTCTGCTTGAATTCCGTGTGATCTGATTTTCCGATTTCCATAATCGTTTTTGCCGAAAACGCCTTGTTTTTGATGTTTTTTGTTATACACTATGGTTATACGAGCCATAGGAGGTTTTATTTTTATGACGAACAAAGAACGGGCATCTCTGGCGGTAGCCGCGTTAAAAAAGGAATATCCGGACTCAATCTGTTCTCTCACCTACCGTGATCCTCTCCAGCTGCTGATTTCCACCCGGCTTGCCGCCCAATGCACCGATTTAAGGGTAAAATATGGTAACACCGAAGCTGTTTTCCGATTTTCCGGACGTCTGCGCTTTTTGCTGACGCTGATATTTCTGCGGTGGAAGAGGACATCCGCACCTGCGGCCTATATAAAACAAAGGCAAGAGATATAATCGCGATGTGCCAAATGCTGCGGGATGAATTTGGCGGAAAGGTTCCGGACACCTTAGAGGAGCTGACTCGTCTGCCCGGTATCGGCAGAAAGACCGCCAATCTGGTGTTGGGCGATATTTTTCATAAGCCTGCCGTGGTGGTGGATACTCACTGCATACGGCTGACGCGCCGCCTTGGCTTTCATAATTTAAGGATCCATACAAAATCGAGATGATTTTAAAGGACGCCCTCGATCCTAAGGAATCTAATGATTTTTGTCACCGCCTGGTACTTCACGGCAGGGCTGTGTGCGATGCCAGAAAACCAAAATGCGAGCAGTGCTGCATGAAAGAATTTTGCGAAACTTATTTAGAAAATGAAAAAAACAGTTGAAATCTGTGTAAGGTAGTGCTATAATATTTTTTTGTTCGCTGGAAACTTCAGTGAACAATTCGGGGGCGTAGCTCAGCTGGGAGAGCGTACGGTTCGCATCCGTAAGGTCGAGAGTTCGATCCTCTTCGTCTCCACCATAACAAATCAATCCGAACCTTATGCCGGTTGGCGGTGGGTTCGGATTGATTGTTTTTTTGTGATATATTAATTATTTTAAGGCAATATTGATTAGATTGCTTTATCTCGGTGCGGGGGCGAAACAATATAAAAGTTTTCCGCCCCCGATTTAATTATCCATAACTCCATTAATCTTTGCGATCTACAATAGCGCAGCCAGGGCTGCCTGGCCGCTAAGCGCAAAAAGCCCAGACGCTGTGAATCAGCATCTGGGCTTTTATCTATATGTTTAAGTATGCGCTTTCCACAGACATTCTGTTACGTTCATTTCGGTAAATACCGCCTGAAAGGACCCTTTCCCCGGCGAGCAAGCCATCAGCCAAAGTGGACCTCTCCGCCTCCTCCTCCAAATGGAAAATACGCATTTGGTGAAAACGGATTCCATCAAAGGAATTTTCAAAGCAAAAATCGCTTTCCCTGCGGCTCAAACGTAATACACACTGTAACAGAAGAAGAAATCTCCGAATGTAAGACCAATCGGAGTAGCCCCGGTTGGTTACCACGCTTCCAAGCCAGGCTCTTTGCATCATGATACTCAATACAAGCCTTGGCCCAGCTGCCGCTGTTTTGATAAATTGCCAAACCGCATTGATCAAACAGGGTGCTGCTTTGAAAGCTGGCTTTGACGGTAAAAGAGAAATACGGTTCTTTCGTGCTGTTTAACAATACATGGGCGTTGTCGTTCTGAAATCCGTAATAAGTCCTCTGCCAAAAATCAGAGCCCGGATCAGTGGTAATGATTACCCGATCCGGCTGAATTTCATACCGCCTTGGCTCTGAAAACCATCTGGCTTTTTCCGGCTGAAACTGAAACATGTCATTTCCCTCCTGAATCTTATTTAAAATACTGATAAACCTGGCATTTAATCATACCGTTATAAAGCTTTCGCCGTTTATCGGCCATTCTGCCAAAATACTGCTCAAACTGTTCTTCCGGGCTGATTACTGTGTAGCTCCATCCCCTTTTCCGCTGAAGCTTCTGTCCCATCACCCGGTAAAGCTCTTGAGCCGCCTGTTGATCCAACAAACGTTCACCATAGGGCGGATTACAGATAACCGCGCCTCTTTCCCCCGCAAGCTCCAATTCCCGAATGTCCCGGCGCTCAAAACGGAGCTTGCCGGACACGCCCGCCTTTGCGGCGTTTTTCCCTCGCGATCGCCAGGGCATTCTCGTCGATATCATATCCAAAACCTGTAAAAGCAGCCTCCCTTTGAATCAGGTCCTGGGCCCTTTCCCGCTCTTTCCGCCACACCTGTGCAGGATCTGCTCCCACCGCTCCGCCGCAAACCGTCTCCGCAGTCCCGGCGCCAGATGCATAGCGTACATGGCTCCCTCCACCAGGATGGTTCCGGAGCCGCAAAAAGGATCAAACAGGATACTGTCGCGATAAACCCGGGAAAGCTTAACCATTGCCGCCGCAAGGGTTTCCTTAATGGGCGCTTCTGTGGCGTTCGCCCGGTAGCCGCGCTTATGAAGTCCAATTCCTGAAGTATCCAGCATGACAGAAACCCGATCCTTTAAAATCAAAAACTGGATCTGCCTGGCAAAACCAGTTTCTTCAAACCAGGAAATCCGATACTTCTGCCTCAGCCGTTCCACTACCGCCTTTTTTAACGATAGCCTGACAATCCGGGACACTTTTCAGCTGGGAATCCAAGCTTCTTCCCTTGACCGGAAAGCTGTCCTGTCTGCCAATCCACAGCTCCCAGGGCAGAGATTTTACTTGCTGAAACAGTTCCTCAAAGGTTTTAGCCTCAAAAGGCCCCCCATTTGAATCAAAATGCGTTCACCGTACCGGCAGTTTATATTAGCCCGGGCCAGAATCTCTGGGCCGCCCTGAAACACTACCCTCCGTTTTGAGGCCGTATATTCTGCGCCTCCAAATACAGAAGCTCGTCCTTTACCAAGCCCTCCAGCCCCAGCCAGGCAAGGGCATACCATCGTGATTTCCATGAATCAATCCTCTTCCTACAAAGTTATAGCCGCCGGCACAAACTGCGGTCTCATAAGCCTTATCAGGCTCTGCCGCCAGCAAACGCTTCATTCGAACAAAGCCTACCGATTTTTCGTCTGCGCTACGGTTTTCACAGCTTTTCAGCCTATGACTACTAAACGCCGGCTTTCCACAGCAGGTCCATTCCTCACCCTACGGCTTGATTTTTTCCGAAGCCTCAAGTGAAAGCCCTCTGAGGGCTGGTTCGCCCGCAAAGCCGGCACGCATAATAACAAGGCTGCGGCCAAACCGGCAGAGGCCGGATGGCCGCAGCCACCTTGTCATTTTCTAATACTTGCTAGTTTCTCTGAATTTTTTATTATATCAGTTCTTTCCAGGCCCTGCAAGTCTTATTCCTCCGCAGGCTCCAGAAGTCCGTAAGTGCCGTCCTTTCTTACATAAACCACATTTACGTCTCCAGTCTCCATATTTTGAAACATAAAAAACTGATGGCCTATCATATTCATCTGTAAAATCGCTTCCTCCACCAGCAGAGGCTTCAAAGCGAAGTGCTTGATCCGCTCAATTTTGTAATCGCCCTCAGCTTCCTCCTCGGCGGAAGCTTCCTCTGTCTCTTGAGCTAAAAAACTCATCGATGGCTCCCACCGCGCGGATTTTTCTTTTTCCAGCTTACACTTTATTTTTTACGAATTTTGACGGCCCAGGGCATTGACCACTTCATCCAGAGCGTCGTTCATTTCCGGAGCGGTTTTGCTCGGAGCGGTACACCATACCATCCGCGGTGCGAATCGTCACTTCTACGGTCTGCCTGCGTTTCTCCACGGTGACCGTAACGCTGGCTGAAGCGTCCTCACCGAACATGCGGCCGAATTTTTTCAGCTTCTTTTCCACCCGCTCCTTAAAATTATCGCGTAAAGATACTTTTCTTCCTGTTATGGTGATCTTCATGCTTCCTGTCCTCCTTTAAATTAAGCTTGTAACGATTAGTAAAATGAAATCTCTAGGGTTAATCGTTATTTTTATTATACCATGCCCGGCAAATTATTTTAAAGGATTTCACAAAAAAATTTTATAATTTTTAGTACAGTTTGTACAACATTTGTTTTATTTTCTTTCATAAACGATTTTTCCACCGCAAATTACCATTTCAGGCTTGTTCATCAATTCCAGCGGATCTCCTTGATATACCACAAAATCGGCATCCTTCCCCTCTTTGATGGAGCCCACCCGCTTGTCCAGTCCGCAGATCCTGGCTGGAGTAATCGTAATCGCCTCCAAAGCCTGCTCCCGATCCATTCCCTCCCGCACAGCCAGAGCGGCGCACAGCGGCAAATATTGAATCGGAGTCTCGGGGTGGTCGGTAATGATCGCAGTAGGGATTCCAGCCCTTGCCAGTATTCCTGGGGACCGGGGCGTCATATTCTTCAGCTCTGGTTTGCAGCGGTCCCCCAGAAATGGTCCGGACAGCACCTGCACCCGATCTTGTAGAAGCTCCCGGGTGATCAGATGCCCCTCAGTGCCGTGAACTAAAACATAATCCAGATTAAATTCCTTAGCGATACGAATCGCGGTAAAATATCATCCGCCCGGTGCGCATGAAAGTGCGCCTGGATCTTGCGTTCCAGCAGCGGCGCCAGCGCCTCGCATCCGGCATCGTATTCCGGCGGATCATAATCTCCCTCCGGAGACTGGTCAGCCTTTATTTGATCCTCTAAATAGCGTTTTGCCTTTGAAAGCTGCTCCCGAATCACTGCGGCGGTTGCCATTCTGGTGGTGGGGGACTGATTTTTACTATGATAAACCGACTTAGGATTTTCTCCTAATGCAAATTTAATCGCCATAGGCTCTTTTTAAAACCATATCGTCGATCCGCCGGCCATAGGTTTTCATTGCCAGCATTTGTCCCGCGACCGGATTTGCGCTGCCGGGTCCTGTCACCACAGTGGTAATTCCACCCTCCAGCGCCTCGGTAAAGCACCGGTCCATAGGATTAACGGCGTCCAGCGCCCTTAGCTGGGGCGTCAGCGGTTCGGTTTCCTCGTTGCCGTCATCTCCCTCGAAGGTGATGGCATCCTCAAACATTCCCAGATGGGTGTGGGCGTCTATAAAGCCGGGATACACATCTTGATCCTTCAGATCCACTATTTTTTCATCATCCAAGGTGAAATCGGACATCTCCCCGATCTCCGCGATTTTTCCATTGACGATATGGAGATATCCGCTTTCATAGTTTGAGCCCTCCATGGTGTGGATTTTTCCATTAATAAAATACATAGCGTTCCTCCTCGTGGATTTCCATACAAAAAGGCGAACACAAAGCTGTGCTCGCCCATTTCTTTATTTTTGCTGTCCGGAGCCGCGTCGGAAAAGCCTCCCCGCTTATTTTCCGTCACCCGCTTCAAATCGGACATCTTTTCATCGCTGGCCTGCTTGAATCTGGACATCATGTCCTCAAAGCTGGCAGGCTCGCTGGACCTGCCTCGGCTGCCCTGCCATTCAAAGGAACCGGGCCGTCCGGGGCTTACAGAACGAGCGGGAGCGGAACTGCGCTGCTGGGGGCGCGGAGCCGGATCCATGGCTTTTTTCATGGAAAGGCTGACCTTGCCGTCTTCGCTGATGCTGAGCACCTTGACCTTGACCGTTTGGTTCTCCGTTACAAAGTCGCGGATTTCCTTTACAAACGTAGGGGCGACCTCTGAAATATGTACCATACCAGTTTTTTCCGCCGGGAAGCTCGATAAACGCGCCAAATTTTTGTAATGCCGGTAACCTTGCCTTCCAAAACCATTCCTACCTCAAGCTGCATATAGAACTGTTTTCCTCCCTTGATTTTCGATGTCCCTAAACATCAATTCCCTGCAATATTAATAAACACACGCTCTCCCGGATTAGCCAAATCAAGATCTCCTCTGGCAATACGCTCTATGTACTCCTGGTTCCCGTCCTTGGAATTCAAAACATCCCGAAGCTGGTCGTTTTGAAGCTCCTGGACCTTGATCGCCTGATTTAGGTCATCCAACGCCTTCCGCTTTTCGCTGATCTGCATCTGCTGGTTGACCAGCATCACAGCGACATAACAGATAAAGACAAAAACTGCCAAGCGGAGAAAGAAACTCTTTTTAGCTTTTTTGGTTTTTACTTCCTGCATGTTTCTTCCTTCCCTTCTTTTTGGCGTCCTTTTGCTTTCCACGTTTCTTTTTAGGAGAATGTTTATTTAAAGTATACACTATTCTGCGCCTGCGTTTCAAGCTATTTTTTGATTTTACCGCAATTTTTTTCGACAAACAGAGCTTTTTTGAATACTTTTTCAAATTTTTTCCAAATCCAGCAAACCGCCCTCCAAACCGGCTTCAAAACATGACGCTTGATCCAGGAAAAAAATCCGCTGCAGCACCTTTACTACCAGCCTGCTGATAAAAGAGCGTGGCCTGCCCCCAAGGTCAGGTGATACAGGCACCAGCCGATCAGTTCTCCCGCCAGAAGATAAAACCGCATTTGTCCCTGGTTTGCCGCCAGAAGAAACAGAAAGGTCGCAACGCCGCTGCTGAAAAAATAAAAGAGGTCCCAGAAAAAGGTCTGCCGCTTTCCCTGCGCAGTCAGGTAGCGGATAATCCGGAACACATCATAATAGGCTCCCAGAAGCACGCCCAGCAGCCCGGCGTATAAAAACAGCTCCCATTGGCCCGCCACTGTAATCTCCAAAAGGTCACATCCTTACCGGAACAGCTTGGAAAAAAAGAGCCGTTGCTGGAACGGTTTTCCGTATAGGTCAAGGAGGCAATTTCTCCATCCAGCGTCAGCTCCCCCGTTTCTAAGCTCAGTTTATTGATGTGGAGCCCTTCCCCTTTAATCATCAGCTCTCCTACAGCGGTATAGGCTACCACGGTCTGCTCATCAAAGCTGTCCACATCCTCCACTCCGGATACCACCAGCTTTTTCCTGTCCTCTAAAATCAAATTGTGGGGCATTCCGGCTTTTTTCTCTATTTTTAATTCTGCCATCCTTTTTCCCTCCTATTGAAATCATAATGATACTTATGATTTTCAACGCCCCATTATGCAAAGCCCTGGGATTCCAAAGCCTCTCTAAATCATAAAAAGGATTTTTAAAATTTTTCTTTTGTCAAAACAGGAAATACGCTCCATCATCTGCTGAAGCATGGGGGCTTTCAGCGTCATAAATGGCAAAAATTACTCTGAATAAAAAGGATTTTGTACAAAATAGTTTTTTCCCCCGTGTGGAACAGTAAGCATGTACCGATTTTCTCGTAAAACCGGCCACAGAAAGGAGAAAAATTATGAAAAAAATTTATCAAAGGCATTACCATCGCCCTGGCTGTGGTTCTGTGCGGCCTTCTGGGCGTTGGAGCCTATTTGGCGAACTCATTGCCTGATAATTATAAGGTGACCCAAAACAGCGGCATACAGACCCATAACATGATTCCGGTCACCGCGAAAACAGAAAATAATCAGACACTGGTCGAAGCTGGAATCCTAAATCATCCCGACGAAACCTATCAGGCAGACCTGATGCTGCTGGACGCTATTCCCATTAAAACCGTAGACGTGAGGTGGTGGAAGAAACCCAGGTGATCCCCTGCGGCACTCCCTTCGGCGTCAAGATTTTTAACCCAGGGCGTGGTGGTAGTCGGGATGTCTGATTTAAAGTCAAACGGAAAACAGTGAATCCCGCCCGTTCCGCCGGATTAAAAAATCGGCGACGTGATTACCAGTATCAACGGCATCCAAGTGAATACCAATGAGGAGGTCGCGGCTATCATAGAGAAGAGCGGCGGCGTTCCTTTGAGCCTGTCGGTGCTGCGGTCTAACATGAGCTTTGAGGTCCAAATCACCCCTGTGAAAGCTGACGACGGCATCTCTTACAAGGCCGGGCTTGGGTCCGAGACTCCTCCGCCGGCATCGGAACGCTCACCTTTTACAACCCTGAGGAGCACTCCTTTGCCGGGCTGGGCCTGGATCTGCGACATTGACACAGGCGACCTGATGCCTCTGCTGAGCGGCGATATTGTTTCCGCCAACATCAGCGGTATCGTAAAGGGTGAAAAGGGCACGCCCGGAGAACTGCGGGGTTATTTCAGCAATAACAACGCAATCGGCAATCTCTCAGCGAATATTCAGA
>ENA-OQCD01000412-OQCD01000412.1-human-gut-metagenome-genome-assembly--contig:-NODE-412-length-12077-cov-2.324268_pt1 | contig 12077 bp, 16 predicted proteins | sample MGYA00242755_ERZ504571 | MGnify/ENA primary metagenome ERZ504571 (study PRJEB26092, sample SAMD00036274) | human gut metagenome | host: Homo sapiens | study: EMG produced TPA metagenomics assembly of...
TCCTCGGCCACATAATCCGTAGCTGCGGGCAGCGGGGTGTTTGCCAAGGCGGCCAAAATTTCCGCTTTGGCGGTATCCAGCCCGGTCACAACGCGGCCATAGGGCTTGAATTCCGGGTCGGTTACAGAAAAAATCTTCATTGCAGTGCCTCCATTTCCGCAAAGGATACTTTCAGTGCTGGGTACAGCTTGCGCCACACGGCGTAGCGCGCGTGTATTTTTCGACGAGCGCGGCGTCCGGCTGGGTTGTGCTCTTGGCGTGGACGAGCGCCTTGGCGCAGGCCTGCACGCTTGGGTATGCCCCGCAGGCCACCGCCGCCAGCATCGCGCCGCCGTAGCCGGGGCCTTGCTCGGTCTGGGGCAGCGTCAGCGGGATGCCCAGCACGTTCGCCAAAATCTCCCGCCACAGCGGGCTTTTTGGCACCGCCGCCGCAGAGCGTGCTGGCTTTAATCTTCCACGCCTTGTGCCCGCGCAATCTCCACACAATCGCGAATCGCAAACGCCACACCTTCCAGTACCGCCTGGGTCAGCGCGGCACCGCGGGGTGTCCATCCCGCAGCCCGACGAACGCACCGCGCGAGGCAGGGATCGTTGTGGGGGGCTGCGTTCGCCCATCAGGTAGGGCAGGAAGTAGACGTCGTTCGCGCCCAGCTTGTCCGCCGTAATGGGTGTCTGCTCGGCAGCGTAGTCAGTGGTGTGCAGCACTTCTTCGCTCCACCACTTGTTGCAGGACGCAGCCGAGAGGATGCAGCCCATCAAATGATACCCTCCGTCCGCGTGGGCGAAGCTGTGCAGAGCGTTCTGCTTGTCGACGCCGAACGTATCACTGGTGATGAACACCGTGCCGATGGTGCCCAAGGAAATATTGCACTTACCGCCGCCCACCGCGCCGCAGCCGACAGCCGCAGCGGCGTTATCGCCCGCGCCCGCGCAAACGACCACATTCGCAGGCAGGCCCAGCGTTTGGGCGGCTTCAGCAGTCAGCGTGCCGACGGGCTGCCAGCTATCAAACAGCTTCGGAAGCTGGGATTCCTGCACGCCGCAGATGTCCAGCATTTCCTTGCTCCAGCATTTGTGCTCCACGTCCAACAGCAGCATGCCCGATGCGTCGGAATAGTCGGTGCAGTGGACGCCGGTCAGCTTATAGTTGATGTAATCCTTCGGCAGCATGATTTTTTCGATGCGGGCGAAGTTGTCCGGCTCGTTCTCCCGCATCCAAAGCAGTTTGGTGCGGTGAAGCCCGCAAAGGCGATGTTCGCGGTGTAACGGCTCAGCTTGTCTTTGCCGATAACGCCGTTTAAGTAGTCGACCTGCCTTTGGGTGCGGCCATCGTTCCAAAGGATGCAGGGGCGGATAACCGTGTCATTTTTGTCCAGCACCACCAGCCCGTGCATCTGGCCGCCAGCGCCGATGCCCTTGACCTGAGACGCATCAAACCCCGTCCAGCAACGCGGGGATGCCGTCGCAGACCGCCGCCCACCAATCGTCGGGGTCCTGCTCGCTCCAACCGGGATGCGGGAAGGCAATCGGGTATTCCCGGCTGACGATGTTAGCAATGCTGCCCGTTTCGTCCATCAGCAGCAGCTTCACCGCAGAGGTGCCGAGGTCGATCCCAATATAGTACATATCTTTGTCTCCTCCTTACGGAAGATTTATCCGTTGACGCCAAAAACTTTTTGTATAGTCGGCCTTGAACTTCTCAATGCCGGCATCGGTCAGCGGATGGTGAAGCATCTGCTCGATGACCTTGTACGGCACCGTGGCAATGTCGGCACCGGCCAGGGCACAGTCGGTCACATGGATGGGATTGCGCACGCTGGCGGCGATGATTTGAGTCTCGATGTCCGGGTAGTTCAGGAATATATCATGGATAGTCTCGATCAGATCAATGCCCGGCTGGCCGATGTCATCGAGACGCCCCAAAAACGGGCTGACATACGTGGCGCCTGCGCGGGCTGCCAGCAGCGCCTGGTTGGCGCTGAAAATCAGTGTGCAGTTCGTGGGGATGCCCTCGCCGGACAGCACCTTGATGGCCTTTAACCCCTCGGCGGTCATGGGGATTTTGACAACCATGTGCTTCGGGTCCAGCGCGTAGATGGCGCGGCCCTCGGTGATCATGTCCTCGCATCGGTTGTGGTCGCCTTGACCTCGCCGGAGATGGGGCCGTCCGACGATGGTGGCAATCTCTTTCAACGTTTCGGCGTAGTCGCGGCCCTCTTTGGCAATCAGGCTGGGGTTTGTGGTGACACCGGCGATAATGCCCATGTCGTTGGCACGACGGATCTCGTCGACGTGGCGGTATCAATGTAAAATTTCATACGGTAAAACCTCCTTATTTCTGGCCGTAATAGGCGTTGGGTCCGTGTTTTCTCATAAAGTGCTTGTCCAAAACATGCTGTGGGGCAGGCTGTGCATCGGGGTCAATGGTCAGGGTCAAAATTGCCATCTTTGCGACTTCTTCCAGCACAACAGCGTGGTAGACAGCCTGTGCCGCGTCTTTTGCCCCAGGTAAAGGGACCGTGGCTGGCACAGAGAACACCGGGTACATGCACCGGGTCAATGCCGCGGTTTTGGAACGTCTCGATGATGACCTTGCCGGTGTTCTTCTCGTAGTCCTCGTCGATCTCTCCAGGCGTCAGCTCCCGCGTGCAGGGGACAGGGCCGTAAAAATAGTCGGCGTGGGTCGTGCCAAAGGCGGGCAGGTCGCGCCGCGCCTGGGCAAAGGCTACCGCGTGGGTCGAGTGGGTGTGTACGATGCCGCCCAGCGCCGAGAACGCCTTGTACAGTTCCAGATGCGTTTTCGTGTCGCTGCTGGGCTTTAGCTCGCCCTCGATCTTGTTGCCGTTCAAATCCATGACAACGAGCATTTCCGGTGTAAGTTCGTCGTATTCCACGCCGGACGGCTTGATGACAAACAGGCCCTTCTCGCGGTCAATGCCCGAGACATTGCCCCAGGTGTAGGTTACAAGTCCTCGGCGGGGCAATTCCATATTGGCTTCATAAACTTGCTGCTTTAATGCTTCCAGCATAGGTTATCCTTTCCGTTTTAACGCTAAATCGTTCAAGAACAGCTGCTGTTCCCGACTTTCCGCCGCTGGCTGGCGTTGCCCGGAAGCCGGCGCATACAAGCCCTTATTTTACAACGGCGCGCTCGGCTTTCAGCGCGGTTTGGTATTGGGTCAAAAAGGCGGCAAACCCGGACTGCTCGGCAGGGTCGGGGAACAGGGTCGTGCTTTGGGCGTCGGCAAAAACGCAGCGGTTCAAATACGCGGCCAGCGCTTCGCCGTCGCGCGGTGCAGACGATACGCAGCCAGCAGGGCCATGCCGTAGGAACCGCCCTCACCGGCTGTTTCCATGCAGGTCACAGCGCGCCCGCCGCCGCAGCCAGATACCGCTGTGCCACGCCCGGCGTTTTGAAGATGCCGCCGTGGCCGAGCAGGGTATTCACAGCCACATTTTCTTTGCGCAAATTTCCAGCCCCATCGCCAACGTGGCAAAGGCAGAATAGATGTTGGCGCGCATAAAGTTGGCCAGCGTAAACGCACTGTCCGGGCGGCGCAGCAGCAGGGGGACGCCCGCGTCCAAGTGGGTGACGCTCTCACCGGAAATGTAGTTGACGGGCGTGATGCCACCGCAGTCAGGCGCACCGTGCAGCGATTCGTTAAACAGGAGGGTAAACAGCGCACCTTTGTCGATGTTTGCTCCGCACAGTGCCGCGCTCTCGGTCAGCAGATCGACCCAGGCGTTCAAATCGCTGGTGCAGTTGTTGCAGTGAACCATGGCGACCGCCGCGCCATCGGGGGTTGTGACCATGTCGATTTCCGGGTAGACCTTGGACAGCGGCTTTTCCAGGACGACCATGGCAAAAAAATGCTGGTGCCGGCGCTGACATTGCCGGTGCGCGGGGCGACACTGTTTGTTGCCACCATGCCGGTGCCGGCGTCGCCCTCCGGTGGGCAGAACGGTATGCCGGGCTGCAGCGTGCCGGTGGGGTCGAGCCGCTTCGCCCCCTCGACGGTCAGCATACCGGCGTCCTCGCCTGCGGGCAAAACGGTAGGCAGCAGTTTGACAAGATCCACGGGGCAGCCTTGCTTGTCTGCCAGTGCGTTAAATTTTGCGAGCATTGCGGCATCATACCCGCCGGTGGTGCTGTCGATCGGGAACATGCCGCTGGCGTCGCCTTCGCCCAGCACCTTGCGCCCGGTCAGCTGCCAGTGTACATAGCCTGCCAGTGTGGTGAAAAAAGTCCAGCTGCGGCAGGTGTGGCTCGCGGTTCAGCATGGCTTGGTACAGGTGTGCTGCGCTCCACCGCTGCGGGATGTTGAACCCGAACGCCGAGGTCAACTCTTCTGCTGCCGCGCCGGTCATCGTGTTGCGCCATGTGCGGAACGGTACCAGCAGCTTGCCCGCAGCATCAAACGCCAGATACCCATGCATCATAGCCGAAACGCCAATGCACCCCACTGTGGTCAGCGGCTGGCCACACTTGGCCAGCACATCCGCAGCCAATGCCGCGTAGGCAGCCTGCACACCCTGCCAGACTTCCTCCAGCGGGTAGGTCCAGATGCTGTTTTCCAGCCGGTTCTCCCAGGTAAAATCGCCCTGGGCCACAGGCTTGCAGGTATCGCCCACAAGCACAGCTTTGATGCGGGTGGAACCCAACTCAATGCCGAGAGAACACTGCTTTAAGTCAATCATAGGGATCCTCCTTGACAAAATAAAGGATGGTCTTTATCATAAAACTATCTTAATGTTCGGAAAGGAACGCACCCATGGGAACCGTTTTCAATAAAAAGGAGCTTTTGGTCCTCTTGCAGGATTTTCACTGCCTTACGGGGCTGCGCTCCGCCGTTTTTGATTCGTATGGAATCGAAGTGCTTGCCTATCCGCCGGAACTGCCAGCTTATTGCCGCTTGATCCGCAGTGTGCCTGATGGCAAGACCGGCTGTTACCTGTGTGACCAGGCGGCTTGCCGCAAGGCAACGCGGCAAAAGCAGACGATCATCTACCCCTGCCATGCGGGGTTGATCGAAGTGATCACGCCGGTCCAGATTGATGGTGCTGTTGTGGGCTTTTTGCTGTTGAGCCACATTGTACAGGGGGCCGATGAGCAGAGCGAGTGGAGCTATGCGCAAAAATGCTGCTCGGCTTACGCAATTGATAAAACGGCACTGCAAAAAGCCTATAATGCCTTGCCGCGTACGCCCTATCCGGTGCTGAAATCAGCAGCGGATCTGCTGGCTTTGGCGGCGGCTGCATTGTACCAAAAGGGGCTGACGCGGTTGGCAGCGGGCAGTGCGCAGGAAAAGCTGAGCCGCTACCTGGCGAAACATCTGGATGAGACATTGACAAACGAAACGATCTGCCGTGATCTTTCGTTAAGCCGTACCGGGCTGTACTATCTTTCCCGGCAGCTCTATGGCTGCGGCATCAACGAGCAGATCACGCACCTGCGCATCCAAAAAGCGATGAAGCTTCTTTGCGATACGAATCTGTCCAATGCACAAATCTGCCAGCAGATCGGATTCCTGGATGACAATTACTTTTATCGTGTTTTCCGTAAACAAACCGGTCTGACACCACGCCAGTACCGTGATTCTATCTTAGCAGATACAGCAAAGACTGAGTAGAGACGATTGTTTTCAATACTGGATTATTGTTCAAACAATTCTGAGGGAAGCGGCAATATTGAATTGTGGCCGGTAACGTGCTATAATAAACCTACATACGGTAAGCCGGCACGGCGCAATTATGACCGCTGCCTTACGGAAAATTCGCAGCTGCGGAGTATAAACTGCTATGAAAAAATATAAGATTGCAGTGGCCGGGACCGGCTATGTGGGGCTTTCGATTGCCACGCTGCTTTCCCAGCACCATCATGTGACGGCGGTGGATATCCTGCCGGAAAAGGTCGTATTGATCAACGCGCGCAAATCGCCGATCCGGGATGACTACATCGAGAAATATCTGGCTGAGAAGGAGCTGGATCTGACCGCTACGCTGGACGCAAAGGCAGCTTACACCGATGCGGACTTTGTTGTCATCGCTGCACCCACCAACTACGACAGCCAGACCCAGCACTTTGACACCTCTGCAGTGGAGGCAGTCATCCGCCTTGTCACGGATGTCAATCCAAATGCCGTCATGGTCATCAAATCGACGATTCCCGTGGGCTACACGGTGTCGGTGCGGGAAAGGCTCGGCAGCCGGAACATCCTGTTCAGCCCGGAATTTCTGCGAGAGTCCAAGGCCCTGTATGACAACCTCTACCCGTCCCGCATCATCGTCGGCACCGATCCGAAGGATGCGCACCTTGTCGCAGCCGCCCACGAATTTGCGGCACTGCTGCAGGAAGGTGCCATCAAGGAGAACATTGATACGCTCTTCATGGGCTTTACCGAGGCCGAAGCCGTCAAGCTGTTCGCCAACACCTATCTGGCGCTGCGCGTTGCCTATTTCAATGAGCTGGATACCTACGCGGAGAGCAAGGGCCTGAACACGAAGCAGATCATTGACGGCGTATGTCTTGACCCGCGCATCGGCAGCCATTACAATAACCCCAGCTTCGGTTACGGCGGCTACTGCCTGCCCAAGGACACGAAGCAGCTGCTGGCAAACTACGCCGATGTGCCGGAAAATCTCATCGAGGCCATTGTGGAGTCCAACCGCACCCGCAAGGACTTCATCGCTGACCGCGTGCTGAAGCTGGCCGGGTACTACGGCTACGATCAGGAAAATGAGTTTGACGAAAGCCGCGAAAGGCCCGTCACGATCGGCGTCTACCGCCTGACAATGAAGAGCAACAGCGACAACTTCCGCCAAAGCTCGATTCAGGGTGTCATGAAGCGCATCAAGGCCAAGGGCGCACAGGTCATCATCTATGAGCCTACGCTGGAGGACGGCAAGACCTTCTTCGGTTCGGCAGTGGTCAACGATCTGGACAAATTCAAGCGGCAGAGTCAGGCCATTCTGGCCAACCGCTACGATGCCTGCCTCAACGATGTGCAGGACAAGGTCTACACAAGAGATCTATTCGGCAGAGACTGAAACGCCTTTCTTCCGCTTTTTGACAGTGGAGTAAGGCTCTCCATGCCATTACCGCACAATATCCCTTTGACTTTTAAAGAGAGGAACACCTGTTATATGAAATATGATTATCTGGTAGTCGGCTCCGGTCTGTACGGTGCCATCTTCGCCCATGAGGCCAAGGTCCACGGCAAATCCGTGCTGGTCGTGGATAAGCGCACCAACATTGCGGGCAACATTTATACCGAGAACATCGAGGGTATCAACGTCCATAAGTATGGTGCGCACATCTTCCACACCAACAACAAAAAGGTCTGGAACTATATCACCCGGTTTGCCGAGTTCAACCGCTTTACAAACTCTCCCGTTGCCAACTATAAGGGTGAGCTGTATTCGCTGCCCTTCAACATGTATACCTTTAATAAAATGTGGGGCGTCGTCACACCGGAGGAGGCAGCCGCCAAAATTGAGGAGCAGCGCCGTGAGATCACCCACGAGCCGCAGAACCTTGAGGAACAGGCCATCTCCCTTGTGGGCCGCGACATTTATGAAAAGCTCATCAAGGGCTACACCGAAAAGCAGTGGGGCCGCGATTGCAAGGACCTGCCGGCATTTATCATCAAGCGCCTGCCTGTGCGGCTGACCTTTGACAACAACTATTTCAACGCGCTGTATCAGGGCATTCCCATCGGCGCTACACCAAGGTGATCGCCAATCTTCTGGACGGCATCGAGGTGCGGCTGAACACCGATTACCTCGAAAACAAGGTCGCGCTGGACGCACTGGCTGACAAAATCGTCTACAACCGGCCCGATTGACGCTTATTTTGACTACAAACTCGGCACGTTGGAGTACCGCTCCGTCCGGTTTGAGAACGAGCTGCTCGACAAGCCCAGCTTCCAGGGCAACGCCGCCGTCAACTATACGGACCGCGAGACGCCGTGGACCCGCATCATCGAGCACAAATGGTTCGAGTTCGGCAAGGACGAGAACGGCAACGACCTGCCCAAAACGATCATCAGCCGTGAGTATTCCTCCGAGTGGAGCCCGGTGACGAGCCGTATTACCCCGTCAACGATGCTAAAAACGGCGCACTGTATGCCGAGTACAAGAAGCTGGCCGACGCCGAGTCGAAGGTCATCTTCGGCGGACGCCTGGGTGAGTATAAGTATTACGACATGGATCAGGTTATCGCCGCCGTGCTGGACCGCTGCGAAAGCGAGCTGCACTAAAGTACAGCCAAGCGAAAGCACAAAATTCAAAAGGCAGCAAAGCAGACCCCAAAAGCTAAATCGGGGTTTACTTTGCTGCCCTTTTTATTTGCTCAATCCGCTGGCGCCGCTTGCCACAACGCCGCCGTCCATAAGAATGTCTGCTCCGGTCAGGAGCCCAGCCGCTCATCCAGAAGAAGCGCAAACAAAGCGGCGATTTTCTTCGCCGGTCTTTCCGTTGCGCTTGAGAGCAGAGTATTTTTTGAATACATCCGCCTGCCTGCTTTCCAGTGCGCCCATCGGCGTGTCAAAGTTGCCGGGTGTCACACTCAGGCAACGCACATTTTTCTCGCCAAAGCGTGCGGCATCGGTCTTAGCAAACCAAATTACAAAATGCTTGCTGATGGCGTAGGCCAGACCCGGGCGAGCGTCCTTAGGGGCGATGCCTGCCCGCGCCACCAGCTTTTTGATGAATTTTTCACGGTCGGTGCGCGCCAGCTTGTACGCACCCTTGGGCATGATAAACTGCGGGGCAAGGTAGGCGCTCATGCTGGAGGTGTCGATCACACAGCCGCCCGGTGCCATGACCTCATAAAAGGCATCGTTGATATTCACCGTGCCCAGCGCATTGCCGCGCAAAATCTTTTCAACATCGCCCATGTGAGGGCTGAGGCCCGCGATGTGCAATACCGCTTTTACTTCGCCGCATTCGGCGGCGTATTTGGCCAGCGCAAAACAGCTTTCACGGTCGGAAACATCACAGCTGAACGCCTCGGCCTCGCCGCCTGCACTGCGCAGATCGTTGACTGCCTTTTCCAGCTTGGACGCCGTGCGCCCCCACCAAAATCGTGTAATATCCTTCTTCACAGACGAGCTTCGCCGTGGCAAGCCCCATGCCGCTGCCGCCGCCTGTGATAACACAAACCTTCTTCATGCGATTTTTCCCTCCTGCTTGAGCCAAACCGCCAAATCATGCAGTGTTTCTTTGTAGGGACGCGGGGCAAAGCCAAGCTCATTTTTGCCTTGGAGCAGTCAAAATGGTTGTTGCGCTCCAGATTGTAAACGGCAAACTCAGTCAGTACAGCAGGCTTACCGGTCTTGGCGGCGCGGGCCTCCATCTGCTTGGCGGCAAAATGCGCAAAAGAAAGCGGCATGTAAAACAGGCAGCCGCGGCAGCCGGTTTCTGCCTTCAGCATTTCGCAGAGTTCCTTCAGCGAAACCTCGTCATTGGAAAGGATGTAGCACTCGCCCTTGCGCCCGCGGTCAGCGGCGGCAATCGTACCGGCGGCCAGGTCGCGCACATCGACAAGATTGAACGAGCCCTGCATACCGATGGGCATCTCACCGTTCAAAATCTGGATCAGCGTGCGGGTCGTCTGCCCGATGGCGGGGTCGTTGGGGCCAAGAATACCGCTGGGATGCACCACGCAGGCATTCAGCCCGTCAGCGGCGGCGTCCAGCACCTTCTGGGTCGCCATTGCCTTGCTGCGGCTGTACCAGCCGACCACGCGATCATCATCGTAGGGAACAAAAGCTGTATACCTCATGGATGCTCTCGCCCTTAGGCAGCTCGGGGATGGCGCCGGTGCTGGAAACATAGACGAACTTTTTTGCACTCCGGGTGATTTTTGGCGGCATTCAGCATATTTTCGGTGCCGCCCACATTGACGGCGATGAGTTTTTCACTGTAATTCGGGTTGATCGTCACCATGCTCGCGCAGTGGATGCAGACAGTCTGGACGCCCGGCTCCACGGCAAAGAATTTCTCGCAGTCCTCGGCACTGCAGAGGTCACCCTCAAAAATTTCGACGCCTCGGCATGAATTTTACAGCGGGGTCGCCCTTCAGCACAAAAAGCACGCACAGCATCACCGCGCTCCAAAAAGCTGTGCGCAGACATTAGTGCCCATAAATCCGGCAGCACCGGTGACAAGATAGATGGTTTTCATAGCTGTATCCTCCGTTTTCCCGTAGGGTGTTTTTTGTTTCGATGCTCCTAAGGATACACCGCCAAAATAAACCTTTGGTAAACGGGAATGTTTATCTTTCGTTTATCTTTGCGCTGTACTATAATAGAACTAAGGAGGATACACGGATGTTTCGTATTTTGATTGCCGAGGATGACCCCAGCACGGCGCGTCTGCTTTGCGCCATCGTAAAGCGAGCGGGCTATGAGCCGCTGATTGCTGCCGACGGTGTGCAGGCACTGGAAATGCTCGACCACAACCATATAGATCTGCTGCTCTGCGATGTGATGATGCCCCGGATGGATGGCTTTACCCTGACCAGGACCATCCGGGAAAGCGGCAGCATGCTGCCTATTTTAATGCTGACGGCCAAGGATATGCCGCAGGACAAGCACATGGGTTTTATCGTTGGCACTGATGATTATATGACAAAACCGCCGGACCGGCAGGAGCTTGTGCTGCGCATCAAGGCGCTTCTGCGCCGCGCCCGCATCGTGGATGAACACAAAATCACGATAGGGGATGTCGAGATGGACTACGACACCCATACCGTGCGGCGCGGCCACGATGCACAGGTGCTGCCGCCCAAGGAGTTCAACCTCCTATACAGCTGCTGGCTTATCCGGAAAGGACCTTTACCCGGCTGGAGCTGCTGGATGAGATCTGGGGCATGGACAGCGAAAGTGACGACAAAACGGTAAATGTTCATATCAATCGGCTGCGCACCCGCTTTTACGATTGGCCGGAGTTTGAGATACAGACCATTCGCGGCATTGGCTACCGTGCTATAAAGAAGGTGTAATATGGCGCAATTTGTAAACAAGCTGCGCGACTGCATACGCACCGTAAATTTGACGATGCTGCTGGTGCTGAACCTCTTTTTCATTGTTACACTGAATCTGACCGCTGTCACGGTGCTGGTTGTATTGGAGGCTGACCACGGCTTTTTTATCCAAGACGGCAGCGTCAGCATCGGCGGTGCGCTGGTTATTTTGTATGCCAGTTGTATTTTGATGGCCGTCAGCCTTGTGGTTGCGATTCGCCTTGTATTAATAAAGCCTATCAAAAACATCATACAGGCGATGAACCGGCTGGCGGCAGGGGACTTCACCGTGCGTCTGCAGCCTGCTGCCCACGGGTATGAGCCTACCGAGATCCGGGAGTTTAAAGCAGCCTTCAACAAAGCGGCGGAGGAGCTTTCCGGCACGGAGCTGCTGCGCAAGGATTTTGTGAATAACTTTTCCCATGAGTTCAAGACGCCCATCGTCAGCATCAGCGGCTTTGCCGACCTGCTGCTGGACGAGGATGTCACCCCGGAGGAGCAGCGCGAGTATCTGCAAATCATCCGCGATGAGAGCAGGCGGCTGGCGCAGCTTTCCGGCAGTGTGCTGCTATTGAATCGTATCGAGGCACAGACCATTCTGACCGACTGCACAGACTTTTCGCTGGATGAGCAGCTGCGCCAGTGCATCCTTGTGACCCGGCAAAAAAGTGGCGCGATAAGCCGCTGCAGTTTGAGGCCGAGCTGGCCCCCTGCACCTACCATGGCAGCGAAGCGCTGGTAAAGGAGATCTGGCTGAATCTGCTGGATAATGCCGCCAAGTTCAGCCCGGAGAACGGAACCATAAGCGTAACACTGCACTGCGAGCAGGGCAGACCGGTTGTGTCTGTCACGGACCATGGCTGCGGTATGGATGCCGAGACCTGCCGCCATATCTTTGAGCAGTTCTATCAGGGGGACACCAGCCACCGGACGCAGGGCAACGGCTTGGGCCTTGCCATGGCACAAAAAATAGCCGCCCTGCACGGCGGCGCTGTCACTGTGGACAGCCGCCCCGGCAGCGGCAGCTGCTTTACGGTAGTTTTGAAATGAA
>ENA-OQCD01000414-OQCD01000414.1-human-gut-metagenome-genome-assembly--contig:-NODE-414-length-12072-cov-2.372122_pt1 | contig 12072 bp, 20 predicted proteins | sample MGYA00242755_ERZ504571 | MGnify/ENA primary metagenome ERZ504571 (study PRJEB26092, sample SAMD00036274) | human gut metagenome | host: Homo sapiens | study: EMG produced TPA metagenomics assembly of...
TTCTCCTTCATCAGCTCATTGACGTAAAGTCTGTAGCCCTTATCAGAAGGAATTCTTCCTGCTGAGGTATGAGGCTGGACGATATAGCCCATATCTGTCAGGTCTGACATTTCATTTCGGATCGTTGCGGAACTTACATTGAGATCCGCATACTTGGAAATGGTCCTGGAGCCAACCGGTTCTCCGGTTTCCATATAGGTCTTGATGATTGCTTTCAAGATTTTTTGCTTGCGCTCATTCAACACCTCTTCCATGAAGCCATCTCCTTTCCTTTTTATTCTTCCTGACGGATGTTGATTCTTTTTTTATATCTGTTAGCACTCATTTTAGTGGAGTGCTAACATCTACAGTCTTTAAGATATCACCATGTAAAATAATTTGTCAATATGTTTTGTAAAAAAAAAGTTTCTTTATTTTTTTCAAAACAAAAAAAAGACAATTCAGTACGATGCTTTTTTTGTAATACTGGTCTATGCAGTTCTGTGCCCCAGCAAAAAATTCCGCTTCTGTTTTCTGTCCCAGCACATATTTCTGAAATTCCGTCCCCATGGACGAAACAGCTTCTATGGAATCGGCACACAGTGGTCTTGCCTTCAGCTTATAATCTTTCAGATATTGCCGGATCATTTCAATGCCATCCAGATCAAAAATTCTTATCCTCGATCACATCCAGTCTTGCCGGACACATTTTTGTCAGCTGTCCGTAATTTTTTACTGGCCTCATATCCGGACACATACTGGAGGAACTTCAGAGCTGCTTCTTTTATGATCAGAATTTTTTATTCAGTACATACTGCCAGGTTGCGATATTGGTCACCTTCTCGTCAAATTCCGGAAATGGTGCCATATGGAGCTTATCTTTTCCATACACGCCTGCATTCTGAAAGGTACTCAACGCACCAGTATACATGAACATACATCCATACTGGCCGTTTATAAATTTTTCATTCAGCTGGTCATGCTGGTCGATCAGATTCTCCTCTGATATCATCCCTGTATCCAGCATTCGCTTCATATATTCTGCCGCTTCTCTTGTTTTCGGATCCGTCCAGTCTGTATAATCTCCTCCGAAAAAATCGACATACTCGCTGATACTATTATATATGTAAGAAATCTCCCATGCATCCCCGTATGCATATTTTCCCGTATTCTGAAGCTTTTTCTGAAGGATCTCAAGATCACTGAGACAGGAGAGTCTGTCCAGACCAGCCTGATCCAGCAATTCCTGGTTCACCCAGAATGCCATGATATCCATCCTGAACGGTACCGAAAAAATATGTCCGTCTGACATGCATATTTCTTTCAGGTATTCCTGTGGAAAATTTCGCCGCTGTCTCCTCTGTCATAACCGTATCTTCCAGCGGAAGAAGAAATCCCTTATGCTTAAATTCGGATATCATCTCATCATTTACTGTGATCAGATCAACAGAATCATCTCCTGATGTCAGAAGAGTTGCTATTTTGGCCTGGCGATTGTCCGCATTAGACGGACATTTTTCGATATGGATCTCTATTCCAAGATCCTTTTCCGCCTGACTGATAAAAGAATCAAAGCCCTCTGTGTCTGCATCCATATGAAGGATCGTCAGTTCCTGTCTGTTCTCCGGCACAATATCAGATGCAGTCTCCTTCTTCTGGGCTCCACATCCTGTCACTGCCAGAGCCAGGGCAAATACCCCGACAAAATACCTGTTTTTTCAATCTCTACCACCCTTTTTATCTGGGCCATCTATCCTCTTTTGACATCAACGGCTGGAACGGTGCATGAGGAAGTGTCTGATACCAGTACGCTACACTTGCCACATCATCCTGTCGTTCAAACAGGCCACGGTATCCGACGCCTATCTGCTGGATCGTAACGCGAAGATCCTCTTCAAAGCAGATCGGATCCTGTAAGTGCCATCTGTAAAAGCCTCTCATTGGCGGGCAGTCATCATTATGATAAAAATTGTGGATCAGTTCGTCATGGGCAGAATAATACGGATATCCAGATATGGTGTGTTATAATTCTGTTCCACGGTTTTTCCATCCACCTGTTTGGCAAAGCTCCAGGAACCCCCAAAGTAATCTTCCGTTCCTGTTCCGCAGATGGTCGGATACTCCTCATCTCCGTCAATATAAAATTTCATTTCTCCCTCGCCCCACCAGTAACGTTCCAGTGTGGTAAGTGCCATGTAGGTTCCTATATAATGGCCTTTTCCTTTTACTCCATCCAAAATTGTATAATCTTTTGTTTTTTCTGTCAACCGTTCCCGTCTCCACTGCGCATGGAAATAAGCAATATCGTCCGGAAGCTCATCATAGAGACAGTAATCTACCTGATAAAAGAAAGCCGGGATTTTATTTGCATGCTGGTTTTCCAGTGTGATCTTTGCTTTCTTCTTAAACGGCATCGGAAAATAGCAGTTAAAGCCCCTGTTTGGAACAACAGCCACCGGAACAGAATTTACAAAACATTCTCTTCCGAATCCGCAGCAGAAGAAATCACCCAGAGGACTTTCCACGGAAGGAGTTTCCTCGTCATCCCAGTACATACGGATCACAAGATCTCTCAGTACAAAGCAATCTGCCTCTGTAGTCTTGTTATCAACGGTGATCCAAATATGATTGATCTGTCCCGGTCCTTCCATTTCTGCCAGAGTTACCACAGTTCCCGGCTCAATATCCTTAAGACACGGGCTTCCTTTTCTGGATGGTCCCAGATGACTTGCAGCCATACCGCCTCTGCCTTTTTCTCCATGCGGATTTTCCGCGTTGATCGCACGGCTTTTTCCATGCTTTGCAAGTGCGATTCCTCCCAGTCCGCCTGTAAATGCCTGATACATATCTGTTTTCTCCTCTCTTTTGGAAATTAAAAATATTTACGCTTTTACTCCACCTGCCATGATACCATCCATGATCTGTTTCTCAAAAACAGCTACAAAGATAATGATCGGAAGAAGGATGATCCATCCCATGGCGCTGACCAGATCCCACGGAACTCCATACATATTGTCACGTAACGGAAGCTGTACGATGGAAACAGAAAGTACCTGAATACCATTTGAATAAAAACAATGGTGTGAAAAAGTTATTCAGACAGGTAATAAAAGTTGATGATGCAAACCGTAGCGATCGCCGGCTTCATCAGCGGCAGAACGATCGTAAACAGTCTCTGTGAAAAAGATGCGCCGTCAATAGCAGCTGCCTCCTCCAGTGAGATCGGGATCTCACCGACAAAGTTTCTGAGGATCAGAACCGTAAACGGTATAACGGTACTGATATAAAGAAGGATAAGTCCCGGATATGTATCATACAGCTTTACCTTCTGCATAAACTCATACAGCGGGCGGGCTGTAACAACCTCAGGGATCAGCATGGTAGCCAGAACAAATGCAAATGCAACAGAAACTCCCTTTGAGTTAAATCTTGAAAAGCCATAAGCTGCCATTGCACACAGCACGGTGCTGATCACAAGAGTAAGACCGACGATCAGTACGGTGTTTCCAATCTTTGAAAGCAGTCCGACATTCTGTAGCAGAAATGTGTAGCTTTCCAGTGTGGGATGATCCGGAAGATAATCAATCGGTGTTTTAAACAGTTCTCCTGCCGGTGTGATCGAAGAAATAAAGATCCAGTAGACCGGAAACAGGATCAGAAAAGCCACAATGGCAAACAGAACCCATCTTCCAACAGCTATCACTCCATGATAAACATTATATTTTCCTGTATTCTTCACGATAATTCCCCCCTAACTGTCAAACTTACTCATAACACGTATATTCAGCCAGCTGAAGATCGCCATTACAACAAACAGCAGCATAGCCAGCGCCGAAGCATATCCTACGTTTAGATTTGTAAATGCTTCTGTTGTGATCCTATATGCGATCAGCGCAGTATCCTCGCCAGGACCTCCGGATGTCATGGAATAAACCAGAATCGAAGGTTGTCAGTCTCCAGAGTGTGAACGGAATACATAAAGTCAGGACATTTTTTTGCGATCAGCGGAAGTGTGATCCGGAAAAAGCTCTGAATCCCGTTTGCACCGTCTACCTTTGCTGCCTCATAGATATCGCCGGAAATAAACTGAAGTCCGGAAAGTACAAGAATTGCAAAGAACGGAAGATCCTTCCACAGGTCCATTGCAATTACTGCTGCTCTTGCAGTACCTGTATTGATCAGCCAGCTGTTCTGGTATCCCGGTACAAACCAGCGGATAAAATCATTGATCAGACCATAATCATTGTTAAATGCCCATTTTGCAGCCATACCGGCTACTACTGCTGGCATAGCCCATGGGATCAGCACAATAGTCCTCAGAAAACGGCGGCCTTTTGAATTTCATATTCAGGATCAGTGCCAGAATAACTCCGAGGATCACATGCAGGATCATGGAAACAACCACAAATATTGCCGTAAAGCTGATCGATGTAAGCACTTTAGGATCAGAAAATACCTTCAGGTAATTCTTGAAGCCTATAAATTCATTGATACCTGCAAGGATACTGATATTAAAGAAGCTGTTTTTCACAGTCATCAGAATGGGATATACTGTTGTAAAGCCTCTGATCAGTACAACCGGCAGGATCAAAAGCCATGGTATCCACTTCATAGTTTTTTTACTTATTGTCATGGAACTTCCTCCCTGTTCATCAAGCAATGTAAAGCAGACTTTTACCTCTGCTTTACATTGCTGTTTTTTTATATCTTTTACTTATACATATCTACCACATCCTGAGCCTTCTTGCAGAACTCATCAACTGTAATCTCGTCTTTCATACAGGACTGGAAGATCGTTCCCATATCGCTGATAAATTCCATTGTCTGTGCCACCAGTGGACGTCCCTGTACATTGCATTCATTTGCATATCTGCTGTACATTTCTTTTGCCGGGTCAGAATCCGGAACTACCTTCTCTGCAACATCCTTTCTTGCAGGATATCTGTCAAATGCTTATAGGAAGCTTCCATTCCGCCTTCATCAGCCATATACTGAAGGAATTTCACAGCTGCATCTTTATTCTTGGATGCTTTGTTAAGAACATAGTTCCAAGAATCTGTAAAGATCGCACGCTCTCCCTTACCGCTGAAATCCGGTACCATTTCCATGTGGATCTTATCTGCGCCAAGCATATCTGCCTTTGCATAATCTGTTCCAAGGCCCCACATAAACCAGCATCCGTATTTTCCGTCATTGATCTTCGGATTCATCTGATCATATTTATCAGCAATCTGCTCAATGGAGGTTTCTTTATCAGCAACCAGATCATGGAGGAACTGAACCGCTTCCTTGTTTTCCTCTTTGGTCCAGTCAAAATAATCGCCGCCGAACATGTTTACAAACTGTGCAAGCTCGTTAAATGCATAAGTTTTCTCCCAGGAACCGCCGTAACCGAATCTTCCATCCTTGGAAACAGCCTTCATATACTTCATGAAGTCCTCTTTTGTATCAATGGACTTGATTCCGACCTCATCCATGATCTCCTGATTTACCCAGAATGCAAGATATCCTGCATAGCCTGGAACACCGACGATGTTTCCGTCCTTATCTGTGATCATATCCTTTACATATCCCTGAGCAAACTGATCAATGATATCATCTGTCATTACTGTATCATTCAGTCCTTCCAGCCATCCGGAATTTTTAAATGCCGCGCTCATCTCATCGTTGATCTCAATGACATCCACGGAAGTATCTCCTGTGGAAAGCATTGTGGTGATCTTCTGCTGACGGGTATCTGTATCTGTAGGTGCCGCAATTACATTAATGTTCAGGCCCGTGGCATCTTCACATTTGCAAGCCAGTCCTCAAAATCCGGGTCTGTGGTGTTGACGCTGTATAAGGTAAGATCATATTTTTCCTTTGCGGAAACAGTAACCACGTTACCTGCCATACCCACAACCATCGCTGCTGCCAAAACTGCACTCATTACTTTTTTCTTCATATCTTTCTTCCTTTCTGGACATTTTCGTGTTTGTCCACACCTGTTTTTGATGGTTTAAGGATACCAGAGAGCCCCCTCATTCTAAATACAATATTTTATGATTTATTTATATTATTTTTCGTTCTCTTGTATTTTTGTTGTTAATTTTTTATAATCCTTTTATATAATCTATATTTGTAACGGCTTTTTTCACAGCTGAATTCGGTTTCATTAATTTGTTTTTGACATAAAGGAGAATATGTACTATGAAATTCCACAAATGTATCCCACCATTTTTCCTCATTTCGCTATAAGCTCCTGCTCGCATTTCTGATCGCAACTATGGTACCTCTGATTTCCCTGACCTTCATCAGCTATCACATTTCCTATAACATTGCCAGAGATCGTATCATCGATTCTGCCGTAATGACTGACAAGCAGCTGGTCTCTCAGCTGACGACCGCCTCGGTCAGGTTGAAAATGTAGCAGATACCATACAGTTTCAAATGTACTCCCTAATCAGCCTTCCTCTAATAAGGTAGATGCACTGAAAAAATTCACCACTGTAAAAAACAATATTTCGCTGTATAAATTCCACATTCGATTTCTTCCATATATATGTTTTTCTGACAGCCCGATCAGCTCGGGTTCAAAAGAAAGCCTGTAACTTCTTTTCCACAGATGAGCTTTCTGCATATGGTCTGGATAAAAATATTGTTTCCGGTTCAGGCTTTTCCTCTGTCTGGATACCGGTTTCAATATGCCTCTGCCTAAAATACTGTCCACAAAAATCATCTGCCGATGTGATCCTCTGCGTCCGGGCACTGAAAAATCAGGCCACCGGTATTCTGGAATACGCCTACGGCATTGCTCTGGACACCTCAGAGCTTACCACTTATCTGCAGCCTGCTGCTTTGGATTCCCGCATATACAGCTACATTCTCACAGATCACGGAGAGATTGCAGCAAAAAATACATCCTCACTGAATTTATCCGGAATTTCCAAAGCACAGTTTCAGAAACTCAAAGGAAATGCAGATTCTTCTTTTCACAGCGGCGACAAATATTATAACTGCTGCACCTTAAGCAATGGCTGGCTTCATGTTACCGAAATCCCGGAAAGCTATATTCAGGGCAACACGCACATCCTGATCCGTGCCTTACTGATCACTGTCCTTATTTTCTTGCTCCTTACTGTTATCATCGTTATCCTGTTTTCCGAAAATCTTACCCGGAAGATCACTGCACTTTCCTATGCAATGGAAGCCTTTCAGCTGGGATATGACCCGGAACATCTATCTATCGTTACTGTTCCCCACCCGGATGATCCTTCCAGGTATGATGAGATTGACAGACTGGGCATCACCTTTGAAGATATGCAGCACACAATAGCCGGAAACCTGAAGTCCATTGTAAATCTTTCCGTAAACGAAGAACGTCTGAAATACCAGCTGCTCCAGTCACAGATCAATCCGCATTTTCTTTACAATATCCTGGGATCGATCCGTACCTGCCAGTCCCTTGGAAAGCTTGACATTGCTGATCAGATGATTGCAAATCTGACTGCCTTTTACCGTCTTACCCTGCGTAAATCAAAGGAACTTATTCCTATTAAAGATGAATTGGAAATTGCCCGGCTTTATCTGGAAATGGAAAAGCTCTGTCATAAAGATAATCTGGACTGGGAGATCGAAGCAGAAGATGGAATCGAAAATTTCCTGATCTGCAAGTTTACACTTCAGCCATTTCTCGAAAATTCCATTCTGCACGGGATTTCTTCGGGCACACCAGCTGTTTTCATTTCGATCCATGTTCTTTATGGCGATGATACGGTTGTGATCTCCATTGAGGACAACGGTGCCGGCATGGACTCCGAAACCCTTGCACAGCTGCGCCATGCTATTGAGCATAATGTTATTGATTATGAGAAGCATTTTTGGAATTTCCAACGTAAGTTCCCTATTTCCAACCCATTATACGGAAACGGTTCCGTAAGGATCCGCAGCAACCCCGGAAACGGCACATACGTCACCATTGAATTCGAACAGATGGAGGAAGATATCGATGAAAAAAAATAATGATCGTAGATGATAATTACTTATCTGCAGAAGGTATCGAAAAAAACATAGACTGGGAAACACTGAATGCAGAGATCATCCATGTCTGCTACAATGGAACCTCTGCTATCGAAGCCATGAAGAACCGGCAGATCTGATCATTTCTGACATTTGAAATGCCTGATCTTGACGGCATTTCCATGAGCCGTCAAGCTCTTGAGATCAATCCTATGGTGAAGATCATCCTGATCAGTGCCTATGATAAATTTGAATATGCAAGACGCGCTCTGCTCCTCGGTGCTCTGGATTATATCGAAAAGCCTCTGGATTATGCCTATCTTATCCAGAAGGTAAAAAAACGCTTTTGCACTGATGGAAAAGGAACAGAAAAATCTCCAGCTTCTGAAACAAAGCAGGCCTCTTCTTACGAAAAATTTTTTTCCGCGAGATCACACACCTTCCGTCTTCTGAAGCAGCCTACCGACTGAAGCCTTATCTTAAGTATCTGAACCTGGAGCTGAATTATGATTTTTATACAGTTGTTATTCTGGAGCTTGAAAATGCTCCGGATCTAAAAGCTGTTTAACGGGATTGAAAAAGTTTCAGATTGGAGCTTTTTAACCTTCAGATCTGATAACTGAGGAAACCGCTTCTCTTGATTTTGTGTATCTTCTCCCGGATATGGATGGCTATCTGTGCATTCTGGGACACAGCGGCTGTCAGTCCAACAGCTTCCGCCAGCTTACCAGCGGACTTATTTCCTCAATCGCAGATGCCTGCCAGCCACTGGGACTTTCTCTCAACGCAGGTATTGGAACAATTGTCCAGGATTTTTGGAACCTGAACCATTCTTATAAAAGCGCCGTACATGCACTGGAATACAGATTCTTTTTCCCGCATCAGAATATCTTTGACGGAAGAGAGGCTCTGGGTTCCGATCTGTCTGTTGCAGATTTTTCAGATACAAAGGAGGATGAACTGATCCGGCTTCTCTGCAAAAAGGATACCGCTGCCATAGATCTCTGGTTTCAGAATTTTTCCGACTGGCTCACTCAGAAATTTCGCACAAAGAATTTCGCTTTCATACAGATTTATTCTCTTCTTGGCCGGATCCTGAAATTTTTCTATGAATTAAATCTGGATACGTATGACCTTGAAGCTAAAATTTTGTATGTTTACAACCACATAAATGAGTTTCATAATACGGAAGAGCTATGTCAATGGCTGAAGGATCTGTGCCATCTTTTATGTCGGAAGCTTGATTCCTCCATGAATGATTATCACCAGAAGCTCTGTGAACTGGTGATTTCCTATATCAACGAGCACTACACTGACAATACGCTCTGCCTCAATGATATTGCTGCCTCTGCCAATGTAAGCCCTGCTTATTTAAGTGCTCTTTTCAAAAAAAATCAGGGAATCAGTCTCAGTGACTTTATCACATCTCAGCGAATTTCCGCAGCCGCCCGTTACCTGACTACGACTACTATGAGTCTGAAGGAGATCAGCCTGAAATGTGGTTATGCCAATCAATATTATTTCAGCACCAGTTTCAAAAAGAAAATGGGGATCACACCTTCCGCCTATCGGGAACAGCATACATAACTTCCTCTCTTCTTTATAACAAAGTTACTGGCACAAAATGCCAGTGCCCTTCTCCGGAATTTTACTTATAATCAATCAATAAAGAGAACCATCATATTTTTTTCGAAGGAGGGATCGCTATGAAAAAATGGAAAAAAATCCTGATATCTCTGATAACAGTCTTTGTACTGGCCATGCTTCCGGCAGAATCGGCAATTCTGCCTGGCACAGTCTGTGTTACAGAGGCCGCTCCCAGGATCAGTTCTTCCAAGCTTACCATGATCAAGGGGCAGAGCAGAACACTGAAGATCACCGGTCTCAAAAAAGGGCAGAAGATCTCCTGGAAGAGCAGCAATTCCAAGATCGTCGCTGTAAACAAAGCTGGCAAGCTTCAGGCTAAGGCTAAAGGCTCTGCCACCATTACAGGAACCGTTTCCAAAAGGAAATACACCTGCAAAGTCACTGTACAAGCCCCGAAGCTGAACAAAACCGCAGTAACTCTGAAAGTCGGTCAGACATACCAGCTGAAGCTTAGCGGTACCAATCAGAAGATCACCTGGAAGAGCAGCAATTCCAAAATCGTCACTGTAAACAAAGCAGGCAGGCTTTCTGCAAGATCTGCAGGAAATGCTACAATTACTGCTCAGGTAAACGGAATCCGCTTTGTCTGCAAGGTTAAGATACAGAAAAAAGCTGCTCCAGCAAAGCCAGCTCCCACTGCTGCTCCGGCAAAACCAGCCCCTACTGCTGCTCCGGCAAAACCAACCCCTACCGCAGCTCCGAAGCCCGGCATAAAAATTAAAAAAACCACATTCTGAGCAAAGGCAAAAAGACCAGTGATGGAAGCGTGAAAATCGAGCTTAACACACACGATGAATCAAAAAAATCGATATGGATTTAGGCGGTTTGGGTTCATCTTCTTCTATGCAGGTTTCCGTAGATGAATATCGAAGTATCACATACATTCCAAAAACAACAGTTTTAAATTCTATTTCCGGTTTTCCAGCATGATGATTTAAAAAGTGATATTACTTTGACTTTCCCGATGAATTCTACTGCGGCTTCCTTAAAACTTTTTATTTTTACATGAGCATACTTCCTGATGATGAATCCGGTACACTGATCGCCACTATGAGCAGCTCCGCTCCGCTTTCCGCCATCAGGAATGAATCCTCTAATTTATCCTTCCACTTCCAGAAGCTTACAGATCCTTATGAGGTCCTGACACAAAAAGATGCTTCCGAGCTTGCCAACGACACTCTGGATATGGCTGTTCCATATTGGGCTGATCTTCTCAAGGGCTCCGGCATCACCCTGCGCTCCCTGGGCTTTTCAACTACAAAATAAGCTTTTCCCAAAAACAGATCGAGCATACCCGACAACACCCCTGGCTGTAACAGCCAGGGGTGTTGTACTGTCAGCTGCTTCGCAGCCTATTCCGTTAATTCTTCCAAATTCTTTTTTAATTCGAGCATCTTGTCTCTCAGCTCAGCAGCCTGCTCGAAATTCAGGTCTGCTGCCGCAGCACGCATCTGCTTCTCTACTTGAGCGATCACCTTCGTCAGTTCTTTTTCGGTTCATGGATTCCGGATCCTTTTTAAGCTTCACTTCTGTCTCTGCCACCTTCTTCGAAACAGCGATCAGATCACGGACCGCCTTCTTGATCGTGGTTGGAGTGATGCCATGCTCCCTGTTGTAAGCCTCCTGTATCGCTCTCCTTCTTTTCTGTCTCCGAGATTGCTTTTTTCCATGGATTCTGTCATATTATCTGCATACATGATCACATGGCCTTCGCTGTTCCGGGCAGCACGGCCGATAGTCTGTACCAGGGATGTTTCCGAACGAAGGAAGCCTTCCTTATCTGCATCCAGGATCGCTACCAGCGTGATCTCCGGAATATCCAGTCCTTCTCGCAGAAGATTGATCCCGACTAGCACATCAAACACATCCAGGCGCATATCGCGGATGATTTCCGCACGCTCCAGAGTGTCAATATCTGAATGAAGGTATCGGACACGGATTCCCAGATCCTTCATATAATCGGTAAGGTCCTCTGCCATACGTTTGGTCAGGGTCGTGATCAGGACTTTTATTTTTCTTTTCAATTTCCTTATTTACCTCTGCTACAAGATCATCGATCTGTCCTTCGATCGGACGCACCTCCACCTTCGGATCAAGAAGCCCTGTAGGACGGATGATCTGCTCTGCGCGGAGAAGCTCATGGTCATATTCATATTCTCCCGGTGTCGCAGATACAAACATTACCTGGTCAAGCTTGTTCTCGAATTCATCAAAGCTCAATGGACGGTTATCCTTGGCAGACGGAAGTCGGAAGCGTAATCCACCAGTGTCTGTTTACGGCTCTGATCACCGGCATACATACCGCCAACCTGGGGAACTGTCTTATGGGACTCATCTATAATAAGTAAAAATCATCTCCGAAGTAATCCATCAGTGTAATACGGCGCTGCCCCGGTGCAAGCCCGGTCAGATGTCTGGAATAATTCTCGATTCCGGAACAGAATCTGT
>ENA-OQCD01000415-OQCD01000415.1-human-gut-metagenome-genome-assembly--contig:-NODE-415-length-12056-cov-3.367675_pt1 | contig 12056 bp, 12 predicted proteins | sample MGYA00242755_ERZ504571 | MGnify/ENA primary metagenome ERZ504571 (study PRJEB26092, sample SAMD00036274) | human gut metagenome | host: Homo sapiens | study: EMG produced TPA metagenomics assembly of...
TGCTGTGCTATATGCTTTCCTTAGGAATGCCATACATACGACGAGTATATGAACGTCTTGATGGTTCAGAATGATATGTTGGATTCTGCCAAGTTGGAAGAAGGAATAGAAGAACATAGAAAAGGAATAGCGAAAGAGAGAAAGAAGTCCCAATAAGCCGTAGTCGTAATCTTAAGTCCTTGAACTTGCTATGGGGCAAATTGCATAGGGCACAAAGTTGTCCCTTGAGGAGATAGAAAAGTTGGAACACTCCTTGTCCTGCGATAACAGAAACATTTCTGTTACCGCAGGACAAAAGAATTTACATTAATAAATAAGTGTACCCGAGATACACCAATAACTATTACTTTCCCCTTCAGGAGCACCCTGTGGTATTTTTACGGTGATGCTGTGTTCACCCGCCTCCAGATCACCTAAATAAAATGTATTCGGGATTGGTCACCGTACCCGGGCACCAGTTGGAACGGCTCAGGTCGGAAGAACTCAGCCCATTGGAGAAATTACCCGAACAAGGATTCCAGTTACGATAAGTTCCACAATCATCCCGCCAAGGTACGAAAGAGATCACCTTTTCACCGTCCAAATAGAGAGTGTTCGGTTTCTGGTTGAACTCATCACCGCCTCCCCAACCGCCATGTCCCGTGGTGAGATAGTACAGACGGGCGTTCTTGGCAGGCTCCTTCAAGGTGAACTTTACGGTCAGAGAATCCTGACGCATGAAAATCGGATAAGGCTGTCCTGCCTGCTCCAGATAATTCACTGTATTGAACAGCGGAAGAGTATTATAAACCCGATGTTCTTCATCAGGATAATACTTCAGTTTCAACGACAGACGATGTCCTTTGGCATCCCAGTTGCCGATGTAAGCGCCAATCCAAGCTTCCCCTTCCAATTTTTCGGCCAGTGGGGTTACCTCCATTTTGTAAAGTACGGAGTCCACCCAGTCCTGCCCCTTCACCTTATTATAATTGAACTTGCGCACACCGAAACCGGTGAAGAAACGCATCAATTCTAAAGGCACATCATACTCCGCTGTAGAAATCAGCCCGTGGTAATCCATATTTTCCGAGTGAAAAGAGGGAACTTTTTTCAAATCACGCATGGCATCAAGAAAAGACAGCCGCTTGCTTCCGGTATCAGAAAGACAGAACCGATGCGGTCGTAAGCATCGCCGTCCGAGTATTGAACAACTTCCGCAAAGACGGTGCGATTCTTCACATAGTCGGGTAACTTCACTTTCTTTAACAGAATGGTGCCGCCTCCAGCACTGTATTGTACACCTTCTTTCAGTACTTCGGGCAATTTAGTGTTGTTGAAGCAGATGCTCTGTTGGTCGAAGACCGGAATTGTGATAACTCCACTTAGTTGATGGTATATTGGTAGTCGGCCGCATCCATGCTTTTTCCCCCCACGACTGTGGCAACACATCCTTTCCTTTCTTCAGCGGGGTAATATGGGTGGCTTCCTGAATCATGTCACCGTTTCGCACGACTCTCAGTACCAATCCGTCAGGTACACCCACATTGGCTTGCGGAGTACCACGAAAAGGGATGTCGTTGGTATACCACACCTCGATGGTGTTGGAATTGATGGATGTGCGCAAAATTTTGCAGTTCATCCCTAAGTGTTTTCCTTCGCCCGTTTGCGTGAAGCCTTTGCCGAATTCGAAGGGAGTGACCGCAGATATCACTTGCCCGTTAGGTAGTTCAGCCTGCGGTATGCCTGCCGGGTAGTGTAGTCTATGTAACTGCCGGTCACAGGTGTCTTGTCTTCCGGGCGGGGACTGGGACGGTCGTTTTGCTCCGGCCATACGTTAGTCAATGATACGCGGTCACCGGACACGGTCATCAACAGATGCCCCGGCCGGGCTTTCCCTTTGTAATTCGATTGATAGGTCACCTCGATACCTTGTGCATTCTTCACTTTTCCAAGGGTAGTTCTGCGCGCAGACCGTCCCGCTGCTAAGCAGGAAGCACAAGCCGATTCCTACGTTTTTCAAGATGGTTTCTTTTCATTTTTTCTTATTTTAAAGTATGATATAACAATTGCGTTTTACATGAAACACAAAATTCTCCCTTCACCCTATCCGGCTCGTTACCAGCGATCTGCCGTGTAGGAACGTCCGTAATACCCTTTAACCGGTATGTAGGCAGTGGCATTTTTGTAGCCCTCGCGTTGTAATGACGGATGGTCTCCTTGGGTCAGTGCCTGTAAGCGGCGGTATGCGGTAGAACGGGTCATTCCGCAGACCTGCTGCATCCGGGCACAGGTGATACTGCGATGATCTTTAAAATATTCACTCAGCAGCCCGTCTACTTCGATAGGCGACAAGTCCACCGTGTGCACCTTGTATCGTTCTCTTACAAAATGTGCCCGGCTTATAATACTCTTCTTGAAACTTTTCTCAGGCTGGAAGTTGACTCCTGTTATCTGTACTGTGCCACGGGTCATTTTCTTAGGATTTTCACTTTCTGTGGAGCCGATACTGACAGAGAAATACCCTAATCCGTTGATATGGATTCGTTTGCCGTCACCTAATTTCTCGGACAGAATATCTATCAGTCCCTCTACCACTGCCGCCCAGTCCGAACGGCTTACTGAAGTATAAAGCGTAGCCTCGTGTATCAAGTCCTCGAGTGGATGGTCTGCTTGTTGGTGTTTCTCACATGGTATTTTTTCTTTTCCCCGTCATTTGCCGGAGATTCATAGATATCAAATTTAATGTCTGACATAATGTACTATGTATTTGTTTTATTTATAGGATGTTATCGTGCAAACTTACAGAACATTCTGTTGCTTCACCTTAGTGAAGCGGCAGTTTCACCCGTGTGGCAATGGCTCTTCACTAAAGTGAGTAGGCAACTTCACGTCAGTGAGAACCCAGATTCTTCCGGACGAAGGTAAGCATTCGGCCTCGTGCGTGTTTCTCTCCAAGTTATAATAAAGTCAAAAGCAGACGAAGCATGTCTGGCTTTGACTTTATTATAGCTTTCCTGTTTATCCTTTCCAATTAAATGGCAGTAAATCGGTGTAATCGTTTTTCTCTTCTCTTTCTTTCTCCTGTACCCTAATCAGCACGTCCTGCATCCATAGTTTTGGGTTCACCTTATTTTCCCTACAGCATCCCATCAGTGAAAAGAAAATTGCCGCTGCATGTGCTGCCTCATGTGATCCGGAGAAGAGCGTATTTTTTCTGTTTAAAGTCAACGGCCTTATAGAACGCTCCACCGGATTATTGTCAATGCAGAACTGTGCGTCATTGACATATCCGGACAGTTGTTCAAAGCGTGTGTACATATAGAACATGGCCTTGGCAATAGGCGATTTATCGACCGTATGTCCATATTCCTCCTTGCACCATTTTTCCAGTTCTTTGATAATATGGTACGATTTTTCCCGGCGAAGCTTTACCACCGCCTCCCCTTCCAGATGTTCCATTCTGATTTTCTCCTCCACGGCATACAGTCCGCCTATTTGTCCAAGTGCATGCCTTGCTCTGGGAGGGTCATTTCCTTCCGCTTCCACAAAGTTGCGCCTGACGTGTGCCCAGCAGCACAGATGCAACTTTCCGGGTAGCGTGTCGAACTTGTCATATACTGCAAAGCCGTCACTCTGTACCACCCGGACCTGTCCTGCCAGCAGTGTGTCTATTCCGCTGCTGCCACGGCCCTTGTGATATTCAAAGAAGGGGGTATGGAACCGGGGCAGATAGAAGTTCCACATATACCCGCGGTGAAGAGCACCGGGCCGGTCGCTTTCAAGTACGGGATGGGGTGTCTCATCGGCCATGACGTAATAGCTGTCCTTGACCAGTTCACGAAGTTCATTATAGATTGGTTCCAGACGCTGTGCGGCAGCCATCATCCAGTTACTTACGGTGGAAGGACTCAGATGGATTCCTTCACGCTCAAAGATATCCAGCTGTCTGTGCAGAGGCAGGTGGTCGTAATATTTGGCGGTAGCAATGTGGGCCAGTACACTTTCCGAGGCATTGCTGTGGGGATGTGCCATTACGGGCATGGGAGCGGTTATGATACGACCGTCGGCGAGCCGGTATTTAGGACGGATGATGCGTTTCACATAGAATCGGGCGGGACTGACAGCATACTGTTCGCTCACTTCCTCTCCCAGCTTCGTCGCTCCCTCCAACGAAAGGCCTTCCGGCATGGGAATGATAATCTCCTCACGGGGAAGGGACGGGTCGATGGGCTTACGGGCGTGGGGAGTGATCTTTTTCGTGAAGCTTTTACGGAAACGATTGTAGCCATTCTCCGATGTGACGGATTTCCCAGCGGTTTTCTGTTCTTCCGCTACCGGGTCATTGACATCGGACGGAGACTCGAAACAGATGCTCAGCTGGCCGGCATCTTCGGGAAGATGACGTTTTTCACTGGATTTACCCCATAAACGGCGTGTCAAGTCAGCCAATTTCCATCTCAGATCGGCAATGACGGCTGTACAGGCCGAGATTTCTTCGACCTGGCGGGAATACTCCTGCAAAGAGGCTTCGTATTTTCTCTGAAGTTCCGCATGCTCCTTTTCAAGGCATTCATGTTCCTTGCGCAACTCTTCGTACTCTTCCAAAGTAAGGGTAATAACCGGTTCTTTCACTGTACATCCACTTTTTTATTATGTGGCAAAGTTATCAAAATAAAACTGCACGGCTTATAGAATGGGGAATTACTTTTCAACTGTTTTCCGATACTTTTTAACAGTAAGCAGCTCATTCAGGCGATTCCAGGAAATTTGAAGAAAATCCTTCTTCCGTTCCTCCTTTTTCAAGAGGAAAGAACCGCGATTCAGACGACGGCATTCCAGACGGTATTCGTCGTCGCACCGATAAAGGATATGCAACCTGCTACGGGAGCGGTCGGGAAAAATATGACAGCTCTGCTCTGACACGCAGGAACCCGTGTGTCGGATGACCTCGCCACAAAGACCGTCAATACCTTTATGGAAATTACAACCTTGGGGATAAAGGTAATAAGACCAAAAAGGACTGCTGCGGAAAAGGCCAAGACCTAAAGGGAGAAGTAGGTCCTGAGGGGAATGGATACCAAGGCTGGAAGACGAAACTTTATAACGACGGCCGCCATCAAATATGAAAAGAACAGAATCAAAATGGTTAGACTCGGAAAAGAGAGTACGTAGTTTATCACTTTCGCTAGAAAATTCTAATACTGAACACATAATGGATTAAGATTATAATGAAGCCACAAAGGTAGGAAGGAAAAGAGGGGAGAGAAACACGCACGAGGCCGAATGCTTACGGACGAAGGTACGGATTCTTTCGTCCTCTTGCAAAGATTCTGCCATAAATGTTTCACACGTTGGATTTATTTTAATTTGTCGGGCAAAGTTCTTGCAAAACCCTGTTTTGCAGAACTATCTTCACACCTCAAATCAATAAAAAACAGATTTAATGGAAAAAGAAAAAGACTCAAAACTGAAACAAGCCATGAAAGGGCTTGATTCGTTCCTCACCACTCATTATTCCTTTCGTTACAACCAAATAACAGAACAATGCGAATTTCATGACAAGCACAAGTTCGATAAATACCGTGTGGTGGATGAGCGAGAATTCAACACATTGGTTATTAATGCAATAGAGGAAGGCGTGAACTGTATGGACCGTGATATGCGCCGTTATCTGGGTTCGTCACGCATTCCTTCTTTTCACCCCGTGACAGCCTATTTGGAACATCTGCACACTGGGACGGGCACGACAGAGTAAGCGAGCTGGCACACTCGGTAAGCGATGAAACGCAATGGGTGGAGGTGTTTCATATCTGGATGCTGGGCATGGTGATGCAATGGAGCGGTAAAAACCGGATGCATGGCAACTGCCTGATTCCCATTTGGTTAATCCCCTTCAGGGCCTGAAGAAGTCTACCTTTTGCCGGTCGCTCCTTCCACCAGCGTTACGTGGATATTATACCGATGACTTCGATGTGACCCGCGAGGGGGATACCCTGCGCAAAATGCGCTCTTTGGCTCTTATCAATATAGACGAATTCAATCGGATGGAAGAAGGTAAACTGGCACGGTTGAAGAATCTAGTCCAAATGAGCGGTCTTAGTATGCGCCGTCCGTTTCAAAGCAGCTATAGCCAGCAACCGCGCTTAGCTCATTTATTGGCACCTCCAATTTTTTGCGATCTGCTGACCGATTCTTCCGGTAACCGCCGTTTTTATCCGGTGATGACCAAAGGGAGTATCCGTTTGCCTCGCATCAATTATAAACAACTTTATGCTCAGTTAAGAGATGAACTAAAAACATAACCGCCGCTATTGGCTCTCACCCAAAGAAGAACAGGCTGTCAGCTTGCGTAATGACGCATTTTTGCGCCGTCCCATAGAGGAAAGCCTCTTTTATAGCTGCTTCAGTCTGCCCCGAGATGAGGAGAAGTTTCAAAGATGGACTATCGGCCAGATTTATGAAGTGATGAAAAAGGCCAGTCCTGAAACCATGCGTGATGTCAAGATGAGAGCCTTCGGAAAACATTTGGCTCTGATGGGAGTGAAGAAATTACATACCCGCTATGGCGACCAGTATCTGCTGAACCGGCTCTAACTGATAAACCATTTCGAGGAAATACTGAAAGTTCTGTCACCATATAATATTGAAGTCCAGCGATATGTGGTGACAGAATAAAAGTATTACAATACAATATTTATTAATCCTATCCTAATTTAAATTTGACTATGGTAACGGGATGGTAGCTAGTAGAAAAACTGGTAGAAATCGCAAATTTATTTCCTGTTTGTAAATTCAAGGACAAAGATCATCTTAAAATTACCAAAGTACATATACTCTGATTATCAGACATATAGCTGCAAGAGTAGTTCTGAAGGAACTAAGGAAACGGAATTACTTGATTTTCAATAAACTTTAAAAAAAATCACAGCTATGTTAAAAACGACTAAAATCAGTCAGTATGTTGCTGTTCCTAATGGGTGCCTCTACCGGAGCAGCATACGCGGTCGCCAATCCCGGCGTTACCGATGTGAAAATCACACAACAGACAGGGACGTGCACGGGTATCGTCAAGGATGCTACGGGAGAAGGCGTTATCGGCGCATCTGTAGTAGTGAAAGGAACTACGAATGGTACTATCACAGGGCTTGACGGTGACTTCTCTTTAAGTAATGTAAAGGAAGGGGATATCATTGTTATCTCTTTCGTTGGTTATGCTACTCAAGAAAATAAAAATGACCGGGAAACCTCTAGATGTTCTTTTGAAAGATGATACTCAATTGTTGGGTGAGGTAGTTGTAACCGCTCTAGGATTGAAACGTGAGGAAAAGGCGCTGGGTTATGCCGTTACCGAAGTAAGGGGTGATGAATTGAAAGCAGCCAACACCATTTCTCCGGTTACTGCATTACAAGGAAAAGTAGCAGGTGTTGAAATTTTCCAGTTCAGATGGTGGAATCTTTGGCGCAGCCAAAATTCAAATCCGTGGTGCTTCCACGATGGGCAATAACAACCAGCCTATTTATGTAGTAGACGGTGTTATACTGGATAATAATGTATCTGGTAATGATGACTTGAACTGGGGGAGTAATTCCAGTGACTATGGTAATGAATTGAAAAATCTAAATCCTGATGATTTTGAAACAGTTTCTGTTTTAAAAGGTGCCGCAGCGACTGCACTCTATGGTTCTCGTGGTTTGAATGGTGCTGTTGTAATTACTACTAAAAGTGGCAAGGGTGGTAGTGGATTAGGTATCAGTTTCTCTCAAACATTCGGTATCGACCATGCATATAAAACTCCAGATATTCAGACTGTCTATGGTGATGGTCCGTATGTAGGACGTTATGACGCAGATGGTGATGGTAATATCTGGCAACCAACACAATTCCAAGTGAACTCAGCTGGACAACATACCTTAATTGGAACTTGGGGAACTGGATTTGGTCCTAAATATGACGGTAGTCAAATTGAAAATTATGACGGTACAATGACTACTTATTCCCCACATAAAAATAATATGTTGGATATGTATCAAATAGGTTTCAACACCAATACAAATCTAGCTATTCATGGTGGTAATGACAAAACCACATTCTATGCTTCCATGTCTTATAAACATGCTGAATCCACTACTCCGAATAATACATTTGAGCGTTATTCTTTCTTGGTAAAAGCAACACATAAATTAAATGATTGGGTAGATGTTGCAGCTTCTGTGAATTTTTCTAATTCAACGCCAAGAAATGCAGCACGCAATATCGGTGAAAATTTCGTAAACGGAACATGGACTCCCAATTATGACCCCCAATATTTCCGTAACAAATATCTCGGTGAACATGGTGGAGTGGCAAGTACTGATTATGGTGACATCTATGGAAATGTTCCTGGTAAAACCTATTGGTTCGAAATTGATAAATATGATTATCGCCAAAAAGAAACAGTTGTACGCCCTACTTTTGAAGTTAATATGAAAATAACCGACTGGCTGAAATTTAAAGCTGATGCTAATATGAATTATTACTACAATCGTGGTGATAACAAAGAATTAGGAACCGGATATGCCAATGATGGAGGCTATTATAAAATTTGGCAAAACACAAAGGAACAAACCACTTTTGGTGGCTTCGTTTAACTTGGAACAAAAACTATAAAAGATTATTATTATTGGTGGCTTTGCAACGCTTTGAATATTATAATACTAGCAGATATGAATATTCTGTAAATACTGACGGAGGTATGGTGGTTCCTGGACAATGGTTCGTTGATAACTCAAAGAATCCTAAAAAATCCGATGGTGGATTGAAAAGCGAAAAAACGTATGCTTTCTGCCATTTTTGCTTTAAATTTAGGATGGAAGAATCAAGTCTATTTGGATGTTACAGGACGTAATGATTGGTCTTCTGCATTAGTTTATGCTAATGGTACAGGTAATCATTCTTATTTTTACCCTTCAGTTTCAGGTTCTTGGATTATTAGTGAAACATTCCGTGAGCAATTGCCCGAATGGATCTCTTTTCGCTAAGGTTCGTGGCTCGTGGGCACAAGTAGGTAATGATACCGATCCTTATTATGTAAACCAGGCTTATGGATTTGGTACAATTGAATTGCCTAATGGCGGGAATATTTATACCAATACTTTAAATACAATAATGAAAGCCTCCAATTTAAAACCGGAACGTAAAAATGCTTGGGAAATTGGTTTGGACTTCCGTACATTTAAAAACCGTCTGAATTTGGATGTAACTTACTATAAAGAAAATACCAAAGATCAAATAATGGAAATAGCAACTCCTTGGGTATCAGGTATCAGTACACAATTGATTAATGCTGGTAATATTCAGAATCAAGGTATAGAGTTAGCTTTGAATACTATTCCTTTCCAAAATGAAGATTGGGAATGGGGACTAGATTTCACATGGACCAAAAATACGAGTAAGATTGTAGAACTCCATCCGGATGCAGCTGAATATATTTCACTTGCAGGTCAAGTAAACGCCTATGACTACCGTATTGGTTCTGTTGCTAAAGTTGGTGGAAGTTATGGTATGTTAATGACTGATATTCTTCCTGCTCGTGACGATCAAGGGCGAGTTTTGTTGAACTACAGTGATACGCGTCGTGCTGTATACGAACGTAGAAGTGGAGTGGTTCAGGAATTGGGTGATATGCAACCGGATTTTTTAGGTTCTATGTCAACAAGCCTGCGCTGGAAAAATTTAAGTTTACATGTAGGTCTTGATATGCGTATCGGTGGTTTAGTAGCTATGTATAGCAACCGTTACGGTTCAAATGCCGGCTGGACTAAAAACGTCTTTAAAATATCGTGATGCGGCAAGTGGTGGTTTGACTTGGACAAGTCAGTATGCAGGGGGTAGCAATGGAATCACCTATGAAGATGGTGTTATTTTAGAAGGAGTGTTTGCCCCGGGTACTTCAGCTACAGGTATTGATGGCAAATCACATGACATCAGTGGTATGACCCATCAGCAAGCTATTGATGCAGGTATTATCGAACCGACCCATGCTAGTGCATATCATGTGTTTAGAAATTCTTGGGGCGAAGGTGTCGTTAATGATGACTGGGTGCATGAGTTAAGTTACATAGCTCTTCGTGATATCACATTGTCATATCGTATGCCTAAAAGCATAGCATCAAAGATTGGTGCTAAAGGTTTGAATTTAAGTTTAGCAGCACGCAATGTAGGCTATATATATAATTCATTGCCTAATAACGTTCACCCGGAAAGTGTTCGTGGTAATAGATCTGCAGAATTCCGTATCCGTGGTTATGAACCATATATTAGAAACTATACGTTTACTATTAATGCCGAATTCTAATGCATAATGCTTTAACAATATAAAAATTGAATTAGTATGAAATTAAAAATATTTATTTGCTTCATGCATTTTTAGGTGCAGGACTTTTTTATCCTCTTGTGCCGATAGTTTAAAAGATATAAAACTCAAAGTGAAGGTGACATTTTCAACTCCTAATATCCGTTTTTTTATTCACGGAATGCCTATATCAATTCGAACCGATGGATTATTCTGCATGGTATTATGATTTTTCCGCGTATTGGTTGCTTGGGGACAGTGTATTGTTAGCCCAAGTGGTAATGTAGACAGTTTTTAATCTGATAACCGAGCAAGGTAGTACAGGATCGAATATATATGATACTTTACGTATGATAAATGATTTACGTTATCAAATTTCTCAAATGTCTGATGAAGATAAAGCACGTTATGGATATATTCAATATCTATGTAATCCTTTAGCTGTCTTTCTGGCAATGGGTGATAGCGATATGTATGGCTCACTTCAATACACGGAAGCAGAGATGGCTCGTTATGGAGGCACATTGTATCCCCAAATTTGACACACAGGAAGAATTATATGATTATTGGTTGAAGAATTGGACGAGGCTATTAACTATCTTACGACTAATAATATTAGCGATATCTTAGGTAATCAGGATTTCATATACAATGGCGATGTCAAAAAAAATGGGCGAAAATTCGCCAACTCTTTTAAAAATTAAAGCTAGCAGCACGTCTTGTTAATAAAGACAGAAACAGAGCCATTAAGATAGCAAATGAAGTCATAGCCAATCAGGCTGGTATATTAGAATCCGCAACTGATGATTTTATTTATAATCGCGGAAGAACAAACAATCACTGGAACAATGATTTCCCTCAAGGTGCCGGACATGATTTATTAATTGACTTTATGAAAGACAACCGCGACACACGTCTGTTAAGTGCCTTCACAAAGAATGAGTTTAACGGAGCTGTAATACAAGCATTCTTGGATCAAGGTAAAGAAATTCCTCCTTATATCGCCGAAAACGCTATTATCGAAGACGGTAAATTTAAAGGCTGGACAGGTCCAGGCGAACCATGGGTACGTTATTACGGAGCCCCTTTAAAGATTGGTGCTGGCTTGGAAGAGAATAACAAATGGATTTTTGACCCTACAGGTTTATTGTTCCAGTTAAAAACTTCCGCAGGTGGAACAAGAGATTATGAAGCGCTGTCATTCCGCAATCAGGAATTAGTAAAAGGTATTTATGACTTCACTTATCCAGATGCACCGGATGTAACACCTGATAAAGATATTCAAATAACCCCATGGTATGGCATTTATTTCTCAGCAGCAGAAGTACAATTATTATTAGCTGAATTTAAATTATTAGGAGCTAATGCACCTAAATCGGCTCAAGAATATCTGACAGAAGGTTGTCGTTTATCTGCTTATGTATATGACAAAGCAGCGGAACTCAATCAAGTTCCTTATTATTCACGTACTTGTGTAAATGACCCGCTCGATGCTACTATTAAGATTGATGATACATGGTTAATGAAATGCTCTCTCATGATGCTTTCAAATTACTGGTGATACTAAATCTGATTTGGAAAAGGTATATATTCAGCAGTACATCCACTATATAATGAGCCCTCTTGATCAGTTTATAAATGTACGTCGTTCCGGTATTCCCATGAAAAACAGTACATTATTACCTTGGGAGGAATTTAGTGATTTATTGGATTATTCAACATTAATTCCGAGACGTTTCAAAGTAA
>ENA-OQCD01000416-OQCD01000416.1-human-gut-metagenome-genome-assembly--contig:-NODE-416-length-12039-cov-2.595114_pt1 | contig 12039 bp, 14 predicted proteins | sample MGYA00242755_ERZ504571 | MGnify/ENA primary metagenome ERZ504571 (study PRJEB26092, sample SAMD00036274) | human gut metagenome | host: Homo sapiens | study: EMG produced TPA metagenomics assembly of...
ATTCCGTATTTTTATTTCTCTGCCTCAGGTGTAGCTGTAGTCTCCGCCTCAGTATCTGTCTCTGCAGTCTCATCCTCTGCTGCAACCGTAGTCTCACTCTCCTCAGCCGCCGGTGTCTCCGTTGCCTCTGTTTCAGCCTCAGATGCTGCCGGTGTTTCGGTTACTGCTGTGGATCTGCTGCTGCGGAGTCCTCAGCTGCCGGTGTCTCTGTCACATTCGGATCCGGTGTAGGTGTCGGAGTCTGGATTGTAAAGCTGTGATTATCTGTGATCTTAATCTTCTTGATCAGTTTTTTCTCTTCTTTGATGTCGGCTTTTTTCTTCCATCCATCTGTAGTATCGTTATAAAAATCATCCTTCTTGGTATTTGTCAGAGACTCTTTCTTACTCTCTGTTGCTGTTTCATCATTCTTGGAATCCAGTCTTACCACATACCATACGGAATCTGTCTTGATAATCTCCTCGTTCAGTGCACCTTCATCCAGTTTTCTTAATGCGGTACGGACCTCATCCGGATAAGTAGTTCCGTTAGCCGCACTGTCATCGCCTTCCTCATAAGTCGGACAGGTACCGGTTGTTGCTGTTATATCTTTTAGAAATCTCATCTCCAAGAGTATTGAAGTCTGCAGTAGGATCTTCTTTAACCTTGTCAAAGAATTTCTGGAGATTCTCTTTTATTTGTCTTGATATCATCATCAGAAAGATCATCTCCGCTGACCTTCGCGCTTGCATAGCTGAAAGACATCTGCTGATATTCTTTCTCATCCAGCTTCACGTCTGCCTTGGCCTCAATGGCGTCTTTCATTTTCACATCGTAAGTCTCAAGCTCCAGGAAAGTTTTCACCATATCTTCATCAACTGCAAGCTCTGCAATTGTCTCATCAGAGTTTGCTGCAATAAAGTTCTTGGCAGCTTCCTCAAGAGCCTTCTGCTCATCCTCGAGATCTCCACATTATACTCGGAAGCGTGCTCCTTCTCCAGGCACATTTTCTCAACAGTCTCAACGGATGTTGTTACCGCATTCTCACCGTAAGTCTCATCGGAATCATCACCCATCTTGGTACTCCAGATAGACATGTCGCTTCCGCCGCCAAGATACATCCTGTACATAGCCTCAGCCTGTGCCTGCTGCATACGTGCCGCAAGACTTACAACACCAAGCGGGATCTCCTGCTTATTCACTGTCACTGCAGTCTTTGTGCCGTCGAGTTTTTTATTTCCGCAGCCTGCCATCATTCCTGCTGCTGTAACGCAGACAAGAGCGGTAACTGCCGCTTTTTTTTACTGAATTTTTTCATTTCATCCTCCATCTATCCGTCCATAAAAAATCACGGTCCGGCTCTTATTCCATAATGCTTAATTATAAACGTTTTTCCTCTTTAAGAGCAAGGAATTTCACGAACTTACACGACATTTCACAAATTATCCACAAGTCTTTCCGGGAAAATATCCGGTATCCACAGACCGGATGTTTTTTCCCGTGGATAACCCTAAGCTTAGCTGATTCTTCCCTTTACTCCAGTGGCTCTGCCAGTTTTGCCAACTCCCCCGCAAACTTCATCAACTCTTCGATCAGCCTTCCCTGTGGTGTCAGGATAAATTTCGGCTCCTGATCCGCCTTAAACTGCAGTCCTCTCCGGTACTGCGCCAGAATCGCAGGAATACCTGCTGGATCCAACTTCGCTTTTTCGTAGAGCGTGATCCGCACATCTTTTCCAAGCTGCTTGATCTCCGTCACATATCCCTGATGAGCAAGGGCCTTCAGTCTTGCAATGGCAAGAAGATTCAGTACTGCTTTCGTCGGCTCACCAAAACGGTCGATCAGCTCTTCCAGCATATCGTCATACTCCTGCTGACTCTCAATACCGGCAATTCGCTTGTAAATATCCAGTTTCTGAAATTCGTTGCTGATGTAGGAATCCGGAATAAATGCATCGATATTAAGATCAATGGTCGTCTCAAAATCATCCATAGTCTGGATTCCCTTAGCCTCCTTGACAGCCTCACTGAGCATTTTGCAGTAAAGGTCATAGCCCACCGCGTTCATATGGCCATGCTGCTGAGCTCCAAGAAGATTTCCTGCTCCACGGAGCTCCAGATCCTTCATGGCGATCTTAAAGCCGCTTCCAAGATCCGAATATTCCCGCATGGCGCTGAGTCGCTTTTCCGCTGTCTCCTGAAGCATCTTATTCTTCGTATACATCAGAAACGCATAGGCAGTACGGTTAGAACGTCCTACACGTCCGCGAAGCTGATACAGCTGAGAAAGACCATATCGGTCGGAATCATGGATGATCATGGTATTTACATTGGAGATATCCAGTCCCGTCTCAATAATGGTAGTGGAAACCAGTACATCCACATCTCCGTTGATAAAATCATACATCACCTGCTCCAGTTCCCTCTGGCTCATCTGACCATGGGCAAAATCCACCCTGCTTCCGGCACCAGCTTCGATATGCGAAGAGCTACCTCCGCAATATCATTAACCCGATTGTATACATAATAAACCTGGCCGCCACGTCGAAGTTCCCTGCGGATAGCCTCCCGGACAGTCTCCTCATCATATTCCATAACATACGTCTGGATCGGCACACGGTCCATAGGCGGCTCTTCCAGAACACTCATGTCACGGATACCAATGAGACTCATATGAAGAGTTCGGGGAATCGGAGTTGCAGTCAGTGTCAGCACATCCACATCTTTTTTCATCTGCTTGATCTTTTCTTTATGAGTGACACCGAAACGCTGTTCCTCATCAATGATCAGAAGTCCCAGATTCTTAAATTCCACATCTTTGGAAAGAACCCTGTGAGTACCGATCACAATGTCCACCTGGCCTTTTTTGATCCCCTCGATGGTCTTTTTCTGCTGGGCAGAAGTACGGAACCGGCAGAGAAGATCCACTTTCACCGGAAATTCCTTCATACGCTGCACAAAGGTGTTGTAATGCTGTTGGGCAAGAATGGTAGTGGGCACCAGATAAACGACCTGGCGGCTTTCCTGAACTGCCTTAAACGCAGCTCTCAAAGCAACCTCCGTCTTACCGTAACCAACGTCACCACACACAAGACGTCCATGATCTTGGTACTTTCCATGTCCTTCTTGGTATCCTCGATGGCTGCCAGCTGATCCTCTGTCTCCTCATAAGGAAACATTTCTTCAAATTCCTTCTGCCAGACCGTATCCGGGCCACAGACATAGCCCTCTTTTTCCTGGCGGACCGCATAAAGCTCCACCAACTCTTTTGCGATATTTTTAACCGCACCCCGGACACGGCTCTTGGTCTTGTTCCACTCCTGTCCGCCAAGTTTATTCAGCTTGGGTGTTTTTGCATTTTCGGAAGATCCGGAATATTTCTGCAAAGCATCCAACTGGGTTGCCAGGATGTAGAGATTGCTGCCACCACGGTACTCAATCTTGATGTAATCTTTTACAACTCGGTCCACTTCCACTTTTTCGATTCCACGATAAATTCCAAGTCCATGTTTTTTCGTGGACAACAAGATCCCCGATGGAAAGCTCCGCAAAATCCTGGATACGGTTTCCACTGTACTTTTTCTTCTTTTTGCGCTTCTTCTGCTCTTTGCCGAAAATGTCTGTTTCCGTCATCACCGCAAATTTGATCAGCGGATACTGGAAACCACGGCGCGCATGGCCATAAACAACCATGATCTCACCGGGGCTTATGATACGGTCTGTATCCTGTCTGTAAAAAGCATTCAGGCCTTCCTCTGAGAGATCCTTTGCCAGACGCTCTGCCCTTGTCCTGGAACCGGAAAGCAGGGCGATCCGGTACCCCTGGCTTTTATACTGGAGAAGATCTTTTACCAGAAGTTCAAAACTGCTGTTGTAAGAATCCACAGATTTCACCGTGAGATCAAATTCCTCATTGATCTTCCAGCCGGAACGTCTCGGAGAAAGTGCGGACACAGCCACGCAGTTCCGTCTGTTCAGTTTCTTCTGCACTTCCTGAAAACCACAGAGCCACTGTTCCGGAAGATTTGCCTCGCCTTTTTCCTCCCTGTGCATGCGGCTCTGACGGTACTCTTCCTCCACACCTTCGCCGTTTTCTGCCAGATGGTTCAGCTCATCCAGAAACAGCAGTGTTTTTTTCTTCCGGAAAATAATCCAGGAAAGATACCATATCCTCGCAGTCCATCTTTTCTGTAGCCGGATAAATGGTGATCTCATCTATATTTTCCAGAGATCTCTGGCTTTCTGCATCAAAACTCCGGATGGAATCGATCTCATCATCCCAGAGTTCAATACGCCATGGATTCTCCTCCGTCAGCGGATAGATATCAATGATCCCTCCCCGCACGGAAAACTGTCCCGGAAGCTCCACCTGGCCAACCCGCTCATATCCCAGATCCACCAGATCTGCTTTCAGCTGATCCAGATCGATCACACTGTCACTTTTTAAAATGAAGAAGGCTGCTTTTGATCTTTTCCAGAGGCATCAAAAAATCCATGCATCCGTCTATGCTGGTAACCACCGTCACTTCTTCCTGCTCCAGAAGTGCCCGGATCACACGCATCCGCTGCCGGATCAGAAGATTTCCATGAATGTCTGCCTGAAAAAACAGAAGATCTTTTGCCGGATAAAAATATACATTTTTGTCATAGAAGCGGTAATCCTCATAAATTTCCTTTGCGTTACGTTCATCATCCGCAAGGATCAGATGACATGGAAAAAGCCCGGAAAGTCCATACATCAGATGGACTTTCTGGGACTCCATACATCCGGAAACATTAAGAATTCCGCGGTTTGCGCCACAGCGCTTTTTTATTTCTTCAAACTCTGCAAGGCCCTGCAGAGGCTGCAAAAATGCTTCCATACAAACCTCAATTCTTAGGCTTTTTCCTGTTATACTTATTCATCGCCGCATCCACGCCCTCGGACAGGATCATTTCCACGCTTCCGCCGCATCGTTGATTCCCTCGTCCACAAGCTTGCGGTCGCTGTCCGAAAAATGACCCAGCACAAAATCTGCCAGATCCCAGTCTTTCGGTTTCGCACCAACACCAACACGGATACGGATAAACTTCTCAGTTCCAAGACGACGGATAATATCCTTGATCCCGTTATGTCCGCCTGCACTGCCTTTTTTGCGGATACGAAGCTGTCCCGGTTCCAGATCGATATCATCGTAGATCACGATCAGCTCTGTCTCCGGATCGATCTTGAAATAGCTGGACATCTCCTGAATCGGACCGCCGCTTAAATTCATATAGGAAAGCGGTTTCATCAGAATGGCTTTTTCACCGCCGATGATGCTTTTTCCATACATGGCATTAAATTTTACGCCGCCCTGTGGGATATTATGCTTCTCCACAAGGCAGTCGATGGTGTCAAATCCCATGTTATGGCGGGTAGCCTCATACTGCTTTCCCGGATTTCCCAAACCTGCAATTAAATACATAAAAACTCCTCAGTTAGTTGAAATATACCATCTCATCAGCAAGAGGCTCACACACTTCCACATGCTCTGCATAAAGTACAATACCCTCTCCCTGATATTCCATTCTCTTCTCAAAAAGCAACCTTCGCGGTAACTTCCACCCACTGTCCTTCTGCAATCTTCGGGGCAAAAGCGCTTTTGCAGATATATCCCAGGAATGTGGTATCATCTGCACAACATGTCATGGCTGTTCTTCCTGGAACAAAGAATTTGCTTCCCATTCCACGCGGTTTCAGGGCACGTGCCTTGAATGGACAGTTTTTCCGACGTAACGGTCCGGATGATCCATGGAATCTACAAACCAGATGCCGTAATCCTCCGGAAGGATATCGATCACCGGTGCATCAATATCAAACGGCATCTCATCTTCAAAAAGATCACCAAGCTCGCCTTCTTCATCCTCAAAGATGATCTCTGCACGCTGGTTTACCACCTTGATGCTTCTTCTGTAGGAAGGAAGCGGATCCTCTTCCTGACAGCGGTTAAAGATAACCATATCTGCATTACGGACCATGTCCATAAAAAGGGACTTCATGTTGGCCATATAAACCTGGAATGTGCTGGCATCCACACAGGTAATGTGCTGTTCCACACCCCAGCCCGCCGGTTTTTCCATCTCTTCAAACTTGCTTACCAGCCACATGCCATTGTACTCAATAATCACACGTTCCGGCTGATGCAGGATATCCATTGCCGCAAGTCTCTCCGGTGTCAGTTCTTCCTCGCTGTCGATAACCTCCACAACGGTGTTGCTCTTTTTCAGGGCTTCCTCATCATACTCCTCTTCTCCTTCTTCGCAGAGGATAAGAAGTGTTTTTCCCTCAACCTGAAAATAATCCTGCTGCAGGGTAAAGCTCAGGAAAGAGGTCTTGCCACTTTCCAGAAAACCTGTGATCAGATAAATGGGAACTTTGATCTCTTCCATAAATTTATCCTGTAAGATACTATCCGTTAATCCGGACAGTATCCATTTCCTTTCTGTAATATAAAATCTGAAAAATTTCTCTTATGTTCTGTTTTTATGCGATTCCAAAAAAGCTCTTCCAGAGCATGCTCGTCAAGTTTGGAACCGATCACGCACAGACGCCTGTATATTCCGGTGCGCCCTCACGGATCTCGGTTTCTTCCGGAACCATATCAAAATAGATCCATGTTCCGTCCTCTGCCGGAAGCATTCCTTTTGCACGGAGGATGATACCATATTTGTCAGACTCGGAAAGTGCCTCAAGGATCTTCTCAAGTCCCTCACGTGTGAATTTTTTAATTGTCTCACGGCCCCAGCTTGTGAAGACCTCATCTGCATGATGGTGATGATGGTCATGTCCACAGCCGCACTCACCGTCGTGGTGATGATGGTGCTCATGGTCATGATCATGGCCGCAGCCACACTCGCCGTCATGGTCGTGATGATGATGCTCGTGCTCGTCATGGTCGTGGTCATGGCCGCAGCCGCACTCCTCGTCATGGTGATGATGGTGCTCATGCTCTTCGTGATCATGGTCATGGCCACAGCCGCACTCCTCATCATGGTCGTGGTCATGGTGATGCTCATGCTCCTCGTGATCATGGTCATGACCGCAGCCACACTCGTCATCATGATGATGGTGATGATGCTCATGCTCTTCCTCAAGCATTTCCTGCTCCAGAGATACCGGATGCTCCATAACCTCTACCAGTTTCTTTCCGTCAAGGTTCTCAATCGGAGTTGTGATGATGGCTGCATCTTTATTCAGGCTGCGAAGAAGCTCCAGGGACTCCTGAACTTTCTTCTCAGTTGCGATATCTGTACGGCTCATGATGATGGCGCCTGCATACTGGATCTGATTGTCAAAGAACTCACCGAAGTTCTTCATGTACATCTTGCATTTCTTGGCATCAACAACAGTTGTATAGCTGTTCAGTTTGATGTCAACCTCATCCTGAACACCCTGTACAGCTTTGATAACGTCAGAAAGTTTACCAACTCCGGATGGCTCGATGAGGATTCTGTCCGGGTTGTATTTGGTAACAACTTCTTTCAGGGAAGTACCGAAATCTCCAACCAGTGAGCAGCAGATACATCCGGAATTCATCTCACGGATCTGGATTCCGGCCTCTTTCAGGAAGCCGCCGTCAATACCGATCTCACCAAACTCGTTCTCGATCAGCACGACCTGCTCACCCTGAAATCCGTCTTTCAGAAGTTTTTTGATCAGAGTTGTTTTTCCGGCGCCAAGGAAACCGGAGATAATATCAATTTTTACCATTTTGTATACACTCCTTTTAACGTAGTTTGACCAGGAAGCGTTTATACCCCCTGGTTGTATCCTGTTATGATCATGATTACAGAGAAAAAATTCGTGTTTCTTTCTCTGCTATCATTATATCCAATTTGTAAAACAGACATTTATGTTCTGTTTTGCATCCAGATTAAGACAGGGATGTGAAAAGCTCACATCCCTGAAAATCGTTCCTCTTATCAGCCGTTGATCATAAAGTTCATAAGCTTGTCGATATCCTCTTTCTCTGCTGCAACGATCTCAAGTTCCGGGATCTCACCAGCGGAAAAGATGTTTGCAAGAGATACATACTGGGAAAGCTTGGATTTCAGGTTCAGTCTGTCTCCCTCTCCTGTTACAAGCTCTACTCTTCCTTTACAGCTGTCAATTACCTCAAAAAAATTTATCGATATCTGTAATATGTGTTACTTTCATTTTCAAAATCTCCTTTCTTAATTAAAGGGCTGTTCTTAACTCTTTCCGTTAGATTATACCCCAGTGTTTTTAAAAAAGCAATCCCCGCCGGGCAAAAACACTTCACAGATATTTCCTGTAAATAACAAATTCCTTTGTCACATTTCTTCAATCTCAACGGTACAGTCTTTTCTTCCTTTGTTCCATTTCATAAGATAAACTTTAAATCCAAGAGAATCTCTGGCAATGGTAAAAGGTTCCTCCCTGAGCACTTCCGACTCTGTTCCCTGTTTTTTCAGTTCTGCCTGTTTTCCCCGGGCTTTTTCCACCAGAACTTTCAACTGTTCATCCGCTTCTTTTCCAAAAGAACGATCTCCGTATCCGGCAGAAGCCTCCTGCAGTTTCCCGGAAAGGCACATTGTCACCTGGATGTGTTTTGTGCAGTGAAGCATTCCTGCCAGCTTCCGTGCTACCCATTTAAACGGAAATCTCCGATAGATTCCAAGCCATCTCACAAAAGTGCGGTCTCCTGCCTCATGTGCAATTTCTTCCATTACCGAAACAGCGCTTTCTGAAGGAATCCACGGATCTTCCCTGGGGACAATATATTTCTCCGGAACAGCCGGATAACAGCAATAATTCAGCGGCGGAAACTCCACCAGTGCAGAAAGTTTCTCCTCCAGAGCATTGCAGCTGTCCCCGCCAATATAATCATATTTGTCACGGAGGATGGCCAGACGGTACTCCAGCTGCCGCAAGTATTCATATCCTTTCACCCAGAAATGACCGATCTGACTGTAATCATAGAGATGTTTTTCCAGAGTCAGGGTTTCAAAAACAAAGTCACCACCGAATCATCCTGGTGGACCACAAGGATATATTCTCTCCCCTGCCGGCTTAAATCTGCCAGGATCTCGCCCTCGTAATCCGGTTTGTATACACCTGTCATACGGGCATTTCCAAAAACAAGAAAGCTTTCTACCGCATCATTCATAAGATACACAAGACGGATTTCGCCGTTTTTTACATAAGAATCCACTCTGTACATATTGTCATCGGACTTTTCCGCAATTGCTTCCGAAAAAGCACTTTCTGATCCTGCTTTCTGATCCTGCGGATCTTTCTCATCATTCACTGCAACCAGCTCAAACTGATCTTCACCAAGCAGCTCTGCAAGCTTCTGAAAAGCATCTGGCAACTCTTCAAAAGCCTTCTCGGAAACGTATCTCTCCGGCGCTGTTTTTCCCGCAGTATTATTTCCAGTATTCATCAATTACCTCTTTGTTCAGTTTTTCTCCGATGACGATCATGATCTCCTGGCCAAGTTTCGTTGGCTGGATACAGATCTCATGGCGGGTGGCATTCAGCTCCAGCCACTGTCCGTCTTCTTTCTTAAGAAACCTTTTACGCGTAAAACATCTCCGCAGCGGGTCGTTCAAGATCTTTTCTGCTGTTTCCCGAAGTTCCTCTTCGCTCTTATGAACATTCATAAAAAACAGGGAATCAAATCCACCGCCTTCTGCATAGGATTCTTTCACATAATCTTCTGCCACATACCTGCAGTTCAAGATCTTTTCCAAATCTTCGTCTGTAAAATCATCCCAGTTTTTATCCATGATTTCGCTGTCCAGACGGCGCTTACACTGGATCTGACCAAGTGCACGGTTGAGATGTTCCTTTGTGCTGTGGATCTCTTCCTCTGTAGCTTCCTGACTCCTGCTCAGAAGTACGCAACCTGCATCTGCCACCTCAGAAGCCAGCAGATAATCCGCTTCCGCAGAAAAAATCCTCCGCAAGCTTGGCATCCACAATAGCGATCACATTTCCGATCTCATACCATTTATCCAGCGGTTCTTCATGCAGCGCATCAAAAAATTCATCCACATCAAAGATCCGGATGGTTCCACGATCACACGGTCATAACCGCACATTCCCATGGCGATCAGTTTTGTCTTAAATCGACGTCTGTGACAGTCCGCATCACATCCACCAGAAACCATCTCCAGCTCACAGTTGTCTCCCATCAGATCCTGAAGCAGCATCATATCCACATTTACTGCCCCGAAATCATTTTCCAGGATACCGATGTTCATGCCTTTTTTTACAGAAGGATGAGAGTCATATTTTTATAAATGTTGTCTTCCCGGATCCGAGAAATCCGGTTATCAGATCAATTTTTATCATATTTCTTCCTTTACTTTATCTCAATAATACTCCTGTCCGGCAGACACCGGACTGTTACCAGTATATAATCTTTTGCCCACAAAGAAAAGAGGCGGCCCTGAAAAATCTTCTCAGAACTGCCTCTTTCCGGCTATTTTACCCTTTTATGATTATGTATGAAGATTACTTTGTAAACAGATCTACCAGATCCTGGCCATCGTCATAGCCCTGATCTTTCAGCTCCTGAACAAACCACTCATCTACGCCGTCTACCGCTTCTTTGAAGGAATCGATATCCATGTCAGCTTTCTCTGTGAAAGTCACACCGTTTTTGTCTGCCCAGCGTGCTTTGATCTCATCATCACTGGAACGGTTGATGTAACGCTCATACTCAACAGCTTTCTGACCACACTCGTCAACAACAGCCTGCTGCTCCGGTGTCAGCGCATCATAAATATCCTGGTTGATGCAGAAGAACAGGCAGTCATAGATTGCATCCCACATGGAGCAATATGGCTGTACCTCCTGTACACTGGCTGCATCGATGGCGGGCAACGGATTCTCCTCGCCCTCTACCGTATTCTGCTGAAGTGCTGTGTAGGTCTCGGACCAGTTCATATTTGTAGCATCTGCCCCCCATCTCTTATAACACTCCATAAGAAGATTAGAGCCTGCTACACGAACCTTCAGATTCTTCATATCATCTACAGATTTTACCTCATGCTTGCTGTTTGTCAACTCACGAAATCCGTTCTCTGCAATACCCATACAGTGAAGTCCGTAGCCGTTAAGGATCTCCTTCAGCTTGTCTCCGGCCTCTCCGTCAAACTTCGCATCTGCATCATCGTAGGAATCATAGATGAACGGCAGGGATACCACATTGAAGCGTGGATCAAATGCAGAATAGATCAGATTGGAATGCATGGAGATCTGTACCGGGTCTCCGTTCATCAATGCCTGGATTCCCTCGGACTGATTTCCGTTTGTCAGCTGATCCGCTGCGTAAATGTTAACCTTGACCTTTCCTCCGGTAGCCTTTTCCATGAGTTCACCGAACTTACGTCCTCCATCAGCCCAGGTACTTGTCTCCGTTGTGGAGCATGCAAAGTTCCAGGTTGTCTCAGGCCAGTTCAGATCACTGTAATCCTCCACGGTATCTACCGAATCCTCTGTAAACAGATCTACAAGATCCTGTGCATCGTCATAGCCTTCACTCTTAAGCTCCTTTACAAACCAGTCGTCGATTCCGTCTACTGCTTTCTTGAAGGAATCGATATCCATATCCTCTTTCTTTGTAAAGGTCACACCGTTGCTCTTCTCCCAGCGGCTCATGATCTCCTCGTCGCCGGAACGGTTGATATAACGCTCATACTCAACAGCCTTCTGGCCTGCCTCATCAACAACCTGCTGCTGTTCCGGTGTCAGGCTGTCATAGATATCCTGGTTGATACAGAAGAACAGACAATCATAGATTGCATCCCACATGGAGCAGTACGGCTGTACCTCCTGTACACTGGCTGCGTCGATCGCAGGCAACGGGTTCTCCTCACCCTCTACCGTATTCTGCTGAAGTGCTGTGTAGGTCTCGGACCAGTTCATATTTGTAGCATCTGCCCCCATCTCTTATAACACTCCATAAGAAGATTAGAGCCTGCTACACGAACCTTCAGATTCTTCATATCATCTACAGATTTTACCTCATGCTTGCTGTTTGTCAACTCACGAAATCCGTTCTCTGCA